>MDSW01128050.1_pt1 | contig 14089 bp, 16 predicted proteins | sample 811171 | NCBI WGS metagenome assembly MDSW01 (sample SAMN05326641, study PRJNA326480) | marine metagenome | isolation source: seawater | place: Atlantic Ocean: North West | collected 2012 | reverse complement strand
TTCAAGTATTTAATAAAGATGCATCAGGATTTAGCTTCTATAACTACTCATTTATGAATTATGAAAACTTAGACTGGATTAATCAAAGTCTGTCTGAAAATGGAGATATTTGAGAATGAATACTACTGTTGATATTTTAATAAATCCCGTAACTTTAAGATTTAGTTATCACAATAGCGAATTAATTTATATGTTTGCTTCACATCCAGAACAACAACTTGATGAAATGGAAAAATTAATGGGTGTAAGTACAAAAGACGGACCTATTTTTGATACTAATGTTGGTTTCCTTCCTGTTGCTACTACTACTCTAATTCGAGGAGAAAAAAATATACTTGTTGATCCTGGTAATTATCACATAGGATTTTATTCAATTTTAAAAAGAGCTTTAGCATCTAGAAATTTAACTTATGATAATATTGATATTGTTGCAACTACTCATACTCACTCGGATCATGCAGCTTCAATTGTTCATTTTAGAAATAAACCTTGGGTAATTGGAAATAAAGAATTCAATGACATGGAAGCTATTGAAGGGAAAGAGATAGTTAATGCAAAAAAATCAATGATGGGAGAAATCATAGAAATTTCAGATAACAATGAAACAAAAATTATGGAAAATGTGTATGCGATTACAACTCCAGGTCATACTAGCGGTCATATATCATTTATAGTTAAAAGTGATTCAAACACTGTTTTAATAGCTGGGGATCAAACAATGACTAAAGAAGAGTATTGTGACAGGAAATTTTCTAGATGGTATCCAGAAGAAAATTTAAAACAACTCAATGAATCATTGGATAAAGCTCACAGTTATAAACCAGACTTAGTTATTCCGGGGCATGATAGAGCATTTAAACCCATTTAATAAAATAAGTTTAAAATATAGTAAGGAAAAGATACTTGCTATATGTTTAATTTTACCTTCTCTATTTTTAGTTTTTGTAACATATTTATATCCTGCAGTTTTTACATTTATAATTAGCTTTGCTGAATATGATATTATAAGACTTAATGTTAAAAAATTTGTTCAATTTAAAAACTTTCAGTATTTAATAAACAATTCTTTTTTTAATAGTGCTGTTGTTAGAACTATTTATTTTGGTCTTGTGATTTGTTTATTTACAACTATTTTTTCTTTCTTAATAGCAATATTGCTCAATGAAAAATTTGTTGGTAAAGCAGTTTTAAGAATAATAATTGTTTTACCTTGGGCCGTTCCTTCAGTAGTTTCAGGGGTTTTGTGGGGACAAATGTTTCATGCTGATACTGGTTTTTTGAACGCTTTGTTATATCAATCAGGTATCATTTCAGAATATAAAATTTGGCTAGCAGATCCATTAATTGCTCTACATGTAATAGCTGTGGCAGAGATTTGGAAAGCAATTCCCTTCATGACTTTATTTTTCTTATCAGGTTTGCAAAGCTTACCTTCAGAATCTTTTGAAGCAGCATCAGTTGATGGCGCTAATGTATTTCAAAGATTTTTTTATATTTTATTTCCATTAATGCTTCCAATAGCAATACCATTATTTTTAATTCAATTCGTGCTTGCAATGAAATCTTTCGACACAATTTTTGTGTTAACCAGAGGAGGTCCAGGAGGCGGAACAACTACTTTAAACTATTTTATATATCAAGAAGCATTTGAAACCTTTAATCTTGGTCGAGCTTCTGCTGCTGCTTATGTATTACTAGTTATAACTCTTGCTGTAGTAATTATTCCTTCAATTTCAAAAATAATAATTAAGTTTTTTTGGGGGGAGAATGAAAAATAGGTTATTTTTAAAAAAAATCATTACTTATTTTTTTGCTATAATTGTTTTTTTCATAATGTTTTTTCCATTATATGGATTAATATTAACAAGTCTTCAACCAGAAAATATAATCAGATCGCGTAATTTATCTTTTTTTCCAACTAAAATTATTTTTACTCATTTCGTTGAAGTATTAAAACCAAATCATATTTCAAATATATATGAGGGAATAAAAAACAGTCTAATTGTTTCATTACTAACAGCATTTTTATGTTTAATATTGGGTTTCCCAGCCTCTTATTCCTTATCAAGATTAAATATGCCTGCTAAAAATCTAATTCTTGGTGCGCTAATTTCAGTTTATTTTTTGCCAACAATTCTTTTTGTTATTCCTTTATTTGTAATTCTTGTTTCATATCAATTAGATGATACAATTTTGAGTTTAGTTGTACCTTATACAGCTTTTACTTTACCGTTTGTAATTTGGATTCTAAAAACTTTTATTGATAAATTACCTATTGAAATCGAGGAAGCTGCAAAAATTGATGGCTGCTCAATTTTACAACTTTTATATTTCATAATATTTCCATTATTAAGACCTGGGCTTATTGCTGCATTTATTTTTGCATTTATACTCGCATGGGTAGAATTCTTGACGCCACTAATATTTACAAATAATTTGAAAATTTCTACAGTGGCACTTGGCTTATTTCGTAGCACAATTGATATAAAAATTGGTCAACAAGCTGCAGCTGCCATAATGACATTGATTCCTGTAGCTCTTTTGATGATTTTTTTTCAACAACATATTACAAAAGTAGTATTATCAGGTAGTAATAAATAATGAATAAAATAAAAATTGCAGTTATCGGAACAGGTTTAATTGGTTCTTTGCATGCAGAAACCTTTTTTAAAAATCCTAGCAGCGAATTAATTGCAGTCTGCGATATTGATAAAGAAAAAGTAAATAAAGTAGCTAATAAATTTAAATGCAAATCCTATTATGAATTTGAAAGTCTTATTAATTCAGAAAAATTAGATGCTATAAGTATTGCTACTCCAGAACAAATTCGTATTGAACCAGCTGTACTTGCTATGGAAAAAGGATTGCAGATTTTATTAGAAAAACCGCTTGGAAGAAATTTAGAGGAAATTAAAAATCTTGTAAGTAAATTAAAAAATTACAATAAATTAATTTCTGTGAACTTTATTTTACATGAAGATCCAAGATATAAGTTAATGAAAGAAAAAATAAAAAATAAAGAAATTGGAGAAATAGTTTCTTGCTATGCTAGAAGAAGAGGAAACAGATTGGGAATTGAGATTTATGCACCTTGGACAGATTTAATTTCTTCAACCTTAATTCATGATATTCAAATGGCAATGTCAATTAATAACTCAAAACCAATAAGAGTTTATACAGAAGCAGTTGTAAGAGAATGTGCTAAATATAATTCACATGATGCTGTTATGTCTCTACTTAAATTTGACGATGGAAGTATTGCATCATTCGAAACATCATGGGTTGTGCCTAAAAACCAACCAGAGCCACTGGATCCTGCTTTCCATGTAATTGGTGATAAAGGATCTATAATTATAGAAGGTTCATCTATGGGGATGCAAATTCAAACAGATAAATCTTATTTGAAACCTGATATAGCTAATTGGCCAATAATAGATTCGAAAGTTGAGGGATGCCTTAAAAGAAATTTAGACAAATTTATTGAAGATTGTATTTATCAAACTTCGCCAGAGGTCGATCTAATGAAAGCGTTTGAAGTAGAAAAAATTGTATTTGCTATGAAAAAATCAATTGATGAAAATAGGCCAATTAATTTATAATTATATTAATTTAAAAATTATATGTTAAAAATAATAAATAAAGGTGCAAAATCAGATCTACCTTTCAGTCCTGCTATTCAAGTAGGAGATTTAGTATATATTTCTGGTCAAGCATCAGTAGATCGAAATAATGGCAAAATAATTAAAGGAACAATTGAAGATGAAATTCACAGATCTATAGATAATGTAAAAAATATATTAAATTCAATAAATTTATCATTAGATAATGTAATTAATGTAAAAGCTTATCTTGCTAATGAAAATGATATAAAAACTTATAACGAAATATATAAAAAAAATTTTACTGTCCCGTATCCATCGCGCACTACTATTGTTAATGCTCTTCCTAGTTTTTTAAAATTTGAAGTTGATTGCATTGCTTATACCTTAAAAACAAGAAAGCAAGCAATTATTGAATCTTAAACTAAATGGAACGCTAAATAAATTAGTCTTTCCAAACAGGTTTTCTTTTCTCAAGAAAAGCATTAATTCCTTCTTCAGAATCTTCATTGAGCATATTATCAACCATTAAATTTGAAGTAAAATCATAAGCTTCTTTAACTGACATTTCTCTTTGTTGATAAAATGCTCTTTTACCAATTTTTAAAGTCTTCATGGATTTTGATGAAATTTTCAAAGCTACTTCTGTTACTTCTTCCATTAATTTTTCTGAACTAAAAACATTGTTAATCAAGCCTATTTGTTGGGCTTTATGCGCATTTATTAAATCGCCAGTTAATAACATTTCCATCGCTGCTTTTTTATTCACATTTCGTGAGAGCGGTACCATTGGTGTAGAACAAAATAACCCTATATTTATCCCAGGTGTCGCAAACATAGCGTTTGAACTACAATATGCCAAGTCACAACTTGAAATTAACTGGCATCCTGCTGCAGTTGCTACACCGTCAATTACCGCAATGATTGGCTTATTGTTTTTAATCATATTCATCATTAAAGTTGAACATTTTCCAAAAATTTTTTCATAATAACTTTTTCCATTGTCGTTTTCTTTTCTTTTAGAATTTAAATCCTTTAAGTTATGGCCCGCACAAAAAACTGGACCTGTAGAAGACAAAATAATTACCTTAACATCATTATTTTTAGAACCTTTAACTAATGAGGAATCAAGTTCATCAATCATTTCTTCACTAAGGGTATTCTGATGCTCTGGATTGTTTAATTTTATTTGAAGAATTTTATTATTTATTTCTGATTTAATTAAACTTGATTTCATATTAATTAATTATTATCTCAACTTCCTTAGACAATGAATTAGCAATAAAGCAATATCGGTGGGATCTATCCATCATTTTTTCCATTTCCTGATCTGAAACTTTAAAATTATTTTCAAATTCAATTACAGGATTTAATTCAATTTTATTTACAAACATTTTTTGATCTGAATTTTTTCCCAAAAAAGCGTTAGCTTTATCGGAATAACTTAAGACTGGCCATTTCAACTTAGCCGCAAATGCTAAAAATGTCATCATATGACAACTACTAATTGCAGCTGCGAGAGCCTGTTCTGGATTCAAATTGTTTTGACTGCCACCATAATCTGGAGCCGATCCTCCATTCAATGTAATTTCATCATTAATTTTTATTTTATGATCAGTTTTATATTTACCATAGGCTAATTCATCACTACCTAATTGCCAATTTAATTCAATAGTAAGATTGCTCATATAAATTTATTTAAAAACTAAATGATTATAAGAATAGAAATTATTTGCAACTTAATAATAATAATATAAAAATTAATTAAAGGAGATTAATATGTCTATACTAGAAAAATATAATAATGCTTTTTTAAATAAAGATGAAGAAGTAATGAATGAAATTATTCATGATGACTATAAGTTCACTATGCATGCTTCAGGTAATGTTTTATCAAAAAGCGATGTTATATCCTGGGCAATGAGTGATGATATAACTAGAGAAAAAGTTAGGGTAATTTACGAGAATGATGAAATTGGTATAGAGCATGCATTTGTAACCTTTAAGGATGGAAACACACAAGCAGTAATGGCTGTATTTAGGTACAAAGATGGTAAAATCATTTCTCTAGAAACAGGTGCTACAAATATAAGTAAATAGTAGTTTATTTGATTGTAATAAGTTGATTTTAATATTGAATATCAACAAATACTAAGATTCTTATATTGTTTAAATTAAATAAATTACTGTTAAACAAATATTATTTTTAATAACTTTAATAAATGAAATTTTTTAAATCAAATGAATCTTTAGGAATTATTTTTGCTATTTCAGCCTACTTTTCTTTTTCTATTCTTGATGCTATTCAAAAAACTGCTGTTATAAATCATTCAATTTTTCAATTATTGCTTATAAAATATTGTTTTGTTCTACTTCTAAGTTTTATAGAATCAAGAAGAAAAAAAAATTATGAATTTTGGAAAACGCAAAATTTAAAAACACAAATTCTTAGAAGCTTATTATCTGTTTTAGAATCTGGTTGTTTTGTTCTATCATTTCGATACCTTTCTCTTGCAGATGTTCATAGTGTAGGGTCTTTAACTCCAGTTATAATTGTTATGTTATCATCAATATTTCTAAAAGAAAAAGTATCTCCAAAAACTTGGATAGCTATATTTATTGGCTTTGTAGGAGTTTTAATCATATTAAGACCAGGCTCTTCAATCTTTGATTTTAAATCACTAATTCCTTTAATGGCAGCATTTTTCTTGGGACTTTATCAAGTTGTGACTAAAAAAGCTTCAGTATATGATTCTACTGAAACTTCGTTGTTTTATACTTCAATTATTGGATTAATAATTATGACTGTATTGGGAAATATTTACTGGCAACCAACTAATATAAATTCCTATTTTCTTTTTTTAGCAACAGGTTTATTTTTTTCTTTAGGAATTTATCTACAAATTATTGCATTAAGCATGGCACGTGCAAGTATTATACAACCTTTTCATTATACTCTTATTTTTTGGGCTATTATTCTTGGATATATTTTTTATAATGATATACCTGATTTGTTCACTATTTTAGGAACTATAGTTATTACAGCTTCAGGCATTTTTGTAATTAATCAAACTTCAAAAGACTAAAAATATGGCAGTCTCGTAAGGATTCGAACCTTAAACTTCAGTTCCGAAGACAGACGTGATATCCATTTCACCACGAGACCTAATCATTAATTCATGTTTATATATTGTATTAAGCGTTTTATCCCCCTAATGATTATTGGTGGGATAAAATCAACTATTATGTCTTTTATATTTTCTAATCTATTTGCTTTATCTGGCGAATTTGGTCTAATTTTAAATTTTGTACTATGTGATTTTTTTAATTTAGACCATGAAGCAGTATAATAATATAAAGCTATAGATAGCCTAGAAGAATTATTTGGATGATTAACAGGATTTGGATTGCCATGATAGCTTGAACTTGAAGTATTAAAAATTATGCATCTATTGTATATAGGGTCAAATTCTTTTGAAATTTTTTTCATATCTTTATCCCATAATTCAAATTGACCTCCATAAGATTTTTTCCAATCTTTATTTAAATATATTAATACATTAATTCTCCTCTCTAAATTCATTATTGGATGTAAATTAAAATCAGCATGAATATCAAGATGTCCGCCATTGAAAGTCTCATGCATACCCCCTCCTAAAAAATAAGGATCTGGAATCAATCCTTTGATTTTGGTTAAATTTTCTAAAAAATTTATAAATGTTGTTGAGTTAAAAAAATTAAAAAAATTATAAGAAAAATTAGATAGTTTATGAGGACTATAAAGATTTTTTAATTTTTCTTGATTATTATTAAATTTTTGTGAAGCAGTTTTTTTTGTACTTAAAAAATCATTTATAAATTCATTTAAAATATTTTCATTTATAAAATTATCAATTTTGATATGATTAAAAGGCTTTGCTTGATTGTAACTTTCAGAAAAATTAATTGCTTTTTCAGCTAACTCTTTTTCATCTGCTTTAAAATTTTTATCTATATATAAATAACTCATCAAAATTTTCCTTAATATTAAATTTTAATTTAATTTAAAGAATTATTCTAGAGTAATTTTTATGCAACCTGCTCAGAAGTTTTGACAACTTCTTCTTTTTCTGGCACTATATAAGCTACGGCACAATGCTCTAAACAATAAGGTTTATCTTCATATCTTGTCTTTCCACAGAAATGAAAGTTAGGCTCATCAGGGTGGCCTTCTGGCCATTCACATCCAAGCTTAGGTTTTTTAGTAAATAAATTCTTTACTACCGGTTCAAAAGCACTTTCATTTTTATTTAATTCTAAATTATCTTTATTTTCGAAATTTAATTTAGGCATAGTGGGGGATCTTGCCTTTTTTCTATCTGGCTTTACCGCAGTTCTTCTTATTGGAGAAGGTCTTCTTTCTAATCCTATTCTATGGGCTTTTCCCACAACTGCATTTTTTGTAAAACCTAGAAGTTTACCTATCTGAGCAGTAGGCAACCCCTGATCCCATAATTCTCTTAAACGAGCTACATTTTGATTATTCCAAGACATATATTTTACTTTCCATATTAGTTACTATATTTAGTACTTGGGTATCCTGTAATATACTAAATATATGTATAAATAAATCAAAAAACTAAGATTTTTTTAAAAAAATGTTAATTTATAGGCTTTTTTATGATTTAAACTGTGAATATCAATGAAAACTATCAATAATTTTTTAATAACTAATAAGAAAGTGCTTCTTAGAGTTGATTTTAATGTTCCAGTAAAAAATGGATTAATTATTGATAATACAAAAATTAACTTGATCAAACCTACTATAGAAAAACTAATAAGTAAAAACAATAAAATTTTCATTGTTTCTCATTTTGGAAGACCTGAAGGAAAATTTATAAAAAAATATTCTTTAAATTTTATATGTAAAATATTGGAGAAAGAATTTGATTTAAAAAAAGTTTTCTTTTCAAATACTGTTGAGAAAAAAGAATTAAATACAATTGAAAAGCAAATGAGCAATGGTGATATTTGTTTAATTGAAAATATCAGATACTATGAAGAAGAGGAGTCAAACGATTACAATTTTGCAAAAGAATTAGCTAGTAATTTTGATATTTATATAAATGATGCTTTCTCAGCCTCACATCGTAATCATGCTTCAATTGTTCAAATAACAAATTTTTTACCTTCATTGGCAGGTTATAGTTTTTTAAATGAATTAACAAACTTAGATAATTTTTTACTTAATCAAAAAAAACCAGTAACAGCTATTATAGGTGGAGCTAAAGTTTCTACAAAAATTTCGCTGTTAGAAAATTTAATTGAATGTTGTGATAATATTGTCATAGGTGGCGCAATGGCAAATACATTTTTATTTTCACAAAAATATGAAATGGGAATTTCATTAGTTGAAAAAGATTTAACAAACATTGCATTAGATATTTTAAAGAAGGCTAAAAACTTCAATTGTAAAATTTGTTTACCAATAGATGTAGTATGCAGTAATACAATATTAAATAGTAAAAAAATAACACATTGCGATATAAAAGAAATATTACCAAACCAAATGGTTCTAGATATTGGTGACAAGACAATAAAAATTATTAAAGAAATAATTATAAATTCCAATATGATTCTTTGGAATGGTCCCTTAGGAGCTTTTGAAAATAAACCTTTTGATTATGCTACAAATGAAATAGCAAATATTATTAGTAAAAATTCAAAAGTATTAAAAATAATATCAATTGCTGGAGGAGGAGATACTTTAGCAGCAATTAAGAAAGCTAATGCAGAAAATGGTTTTACTTATATTTCTGTTGCTGGGGGAGCATTTATTGAATGGTTTGAAGGAAAAGAATCTCCTGGCCTTAAAGCATTAAAAGCAAATACTATTTCTTAATCAGATATTTGATATTTTTTAATCAAAGAAAATTGTGAAAGAGTAAAAATAAAAGTAATTGGTAATATTCCAAAAACTTTAAAATTAACCCATAAATCAGTAGACTGAGTTCTCCAAACAATTTCATTTAATATAGCAAGAGCAATAAAAAAACCAATCCACCTTTTAGTTAATAATGTCCAACCTTCATCTTGTAATTTTATAGATGTGCCAAGAAGATATTTTAATAGTGGTTTATCTAAAATTTGTCCTCCAAATAATATTAACGCAAAAAGAATATTAATTATTGTTGGTTTCATCTTAAAAAAAACTTCATTATCAAGAAAAATTGTTAATCCTCCAAAAACAATAATTATAAATGCACCAACCGTTGGTATAATTGGCAATTTTTTTTCAATAATATAGGAAAAAATAACAGCAATGATTGTAGCTAATATTAAAGGTATAATCGCCTGCTGTAATTTTTCTAATTCTCCAAGATTATTTCCACGATTGTAAAAAATAAAAAAAACAGCTAGTGGGCCAATATCAACAAATAATTTTGAAATACTTCTCATGTTTTATTTTACTACTCCTAACATTGATTGAGCAAAAAGTTTCGAATTAAAAATATGAAGATCTTCTGTTTTTTCACCTAATCCTACAAAGTAAATAGGTATTTCATATTTATTTGCAACAGAAATCAAGGCTCCCCCCTTTGCAGTTCCATCTATTTTTGTAATAATTAAGCCACTCACATTCAATGATTTATTAAAAATATCAACCTGGTTAATCATATTTGAACCATTAGTTCCATCTAAAACAAGAATAGTTTTGATACATTTGTCTTCTATTATTTTGTCAATAACAGTCCTGATTTTGACTAATTGATTTAATAAATTTGCATTATTAGATAAACGACCAGCAGTATCAATTATTAAATAATCATATTTTTCATCCTGCGCTTTTTTGCAAGCACTAAAAGCAACACTTGCGGGATCTTGATTGAGAGAGCCTTTAAAAAAATCAGTTTTTTCTTTGGATGCCCAATCCTTTAATTGCTCTACTGCTGCCGCTCTAAAAGTATCGCAAGCAGCTACTAAAATTTTTTTATCCTTTGGTAATGTATGTATTAATTTACCTATTGTTGTGGTTTTTCCACTTCCATTTACTCCAATAAAAAGAAAGGTATTAGGCTTATTATCCTTGAGATCTGATAATTTTTTTTCCCTTGGCTTTAAAATCATTTCTATTTCTTCAGATAAAGTCTCTAAAATTAAATTTAAATCTTTTGGGTCTTGAATTTTTGATTTTTTAATTTTTTTAATTAAGTTGTTTGTAGCCTCTATACCAATATCACTAGAAATTAAAATTGATTCAATTTCTTCAAGTGTATTGTCATCTATTGTTTTTGCAGATAAAGCATTAAGTAGATTTTTGGAAAAAAATGAGGAAGTTTTTTGTAATCCATTATTGAATTTATTAAATATATTCATTAAATTAAATAGCCTTAGCGCTTAAAGTATCTAAATTTGATTTTATAATTGTACATTCAATTATTTTTCCTTCTTGTGATTTATTGTTTATTTGAATATTAGTGAAATGTTGAGACTTTCCAAAAGAAGTATTTTCTTTCACTTTTTCAATTAAAACAATTGCAGAATTTCCTACTTGAGTTTTTAAATATTTATTTAATTCTTTTTTGCCCTCTTCTCTTAATGCTTTCGCTCTTTTTTTTATTATATATCTTGGTATTTGCGGCATTCTTGCTGCCGGGGTATTTTCTCTAATAGAATAAGGAAATATATGTAAATGAGTTAATTTACATTCTTTAATAAGTGATAATGAGTCTTCAAACATCTTTTCTGTTTCTGTTGGGAATCCAGCAATAATATCAGCACCAAAAACAACATCACTTCTTATAGATCTTACTCGTTTACAAAAATTGATTGCTTGCTCTCTGTTGTGACGCCTTTTCATTCTTTTTAAAATTATATTATTGCCAGACTGAAGACTTAAATGAAAATGTGGCATTAATCGATTTTCTTTAAGTAATGGCCAAAAATCATTATTTATTTCAGCACAATCTAAAGAGCTTAATCTTAATTGTTGTAATTCTGGTACAAGATTTAAAACACGTTTAACTAACTGAAAAAGATTTGGATTTCCTGGAAGATCTTTTCCATAATCAGTAATATCTACCCCTGTAAAAACTACCTCTTTATAACCATTTAGCACTAACTGTTTTACTCTATCGACAATAATTCCTACTGGAATGCTCCTATTATTTCCTCGACCAAACGGAATTATGCAAAAAGTACAACGATGATCGCAGCCTTGTTGAATTTCGATATATGCCCTTGATTTTCCCTCAAATCTTTGAGGGCTATTGGTGTTAACTTTATTGTCAGCAAATATATTTTTTACATTTACTGATTTTTTTTTTGGTAACGTATTCCAAGTTTTATTTTCAAGTTTTTCCTTATTACCAATTACATAATCTACGTGATCTATTTTTTTATATTTGTCAGGATTTATTTGAGCAGCACATCCTGTAACAATTATTTTTCTTTGGGGAAAATTTTTTTTAGATTTTCTAATTTCATATAAAACCTTTTTTTCAGCATCTTGTGTTACAGAGCAAGAATTAATTATTGTAAAATTTGAGAGATTATTTTTTTTTACTAATGATTTAATTACTTCTCCTTCATATATATTTAATCTGCAGCCAAGATTAACAATATCAATATTATTCTTTTTCATTTTAAATTTCTATACTACCTCTAAAACTAATTTCAGCTGGACCAGTCATAATTGCTTCTTGATTTATAATACTTATAAATAATGATCCTCTTTCGAGTTTAACTTCTACATCATTTTCTAAATATTTCATTAATTGTCCAGCATAAACTGCTGCACAGGCACCACTTCCACAAGCCAAGGTTATCCCAGCACCTCTTTCCCAAACACGCATATAAATTTTATTTTTATCTATTACTTCAACTAATTCTACATTGGTTTTATTAGGAAATAAATTGTCGTTTTCTATTTGTGGACCTATTTTAGTTAAATCAACTTCATTGATTTTTTTTCCAAAGAAGACAATGTGAGGGTTTCCAATATTTATAGCAATGCCATTACCAAAGCCTTTTATCTTAATTGGAATATTCAATGTATTAATTTTTTTTGCAAGAGGAATTTTATTCCATTCATACGAAACTTTACCAAGATTAACACTAATATTTGAGTCTTCTTTATTGTATGCAATCAATATTCCTGCATCTGAAAGTATTTTAATTCTACTTTTACTAGACTCTAAAAATAATAATTTAGCTACACATCTTGTTCCGTTACCACAAGCCTCAGCTTTATCTCCTGTAGGATTAAAAATTTCAATTTGAGCATCAATATCTTTATTTGAATTAGAGTTTATTGTAATTAATTGATCACAACCAGCTCCACTTTTTCTGTCACTTAATTTATTTATTAATTCTTTAGTTATTAATATATCGGTTTTTCTTTTATCAATAATCACAAAATCATTACCTAAACCATGCATTTTTATAAAATTTATTTTTTGCATACTGTCTCTATATTACTTTTTTTATATAGAATTCCACATAAAATTACATTTATATAGATCATCTTGACTTTCTGGCTCTATTTTAATATGCGTTCTTTGAAATTCCTTAATTGTAATTTTATTAGCTTATCTATTTTAAGATAGGTAAATCAGCCCACGATTTTCGTGCCCTGATAAAAAAATGTAATGGAGACAAATGTTTGGAATATTAAGTGAAAGATTAGAAAAGGTTGTAGGGTCCATCAGAGGAAAAGCTGTTATTTCTGAAGCAGACCTAGATACAACAATGCGTGAAATTCGTATAGCTCTCCTAGAGGCTGATGTTGCCTTAGTTGTTGTAAAAGATTTTATTAATAATGTTAAATCAAAGATTTTAGGAATGGAAGTTCTTAAATCAATTAAACCTGATCAAATGATTATAAAACTTGTTCAGGACGAATTAGTTAAAATTTTAGGAATGAATAGTGAACCAATTAAAATTCAATCCAATGGTTTAACTAAAATTCTATTTTGTGGATTACAAGGTTCAGGCAAAACAACGAGTGTTGCCAAACTAGCTAATCATATAAAAAAAGACTCTAAAAAAAAGATATTACTTGTTTCTGGCGATATATATAGGCCTGCTGCACAAGAACAATTAAAAATTTTGGGTGATCAAATTGAAGTAGATTTTTTCGATCATAAAAACTCAAAATCAGTTGAAACAATAATCAATGAAAGTGTTAAACATGCAGAAAAAAATTTATTTGATATAATATTATTCGATACTGCAGGAAGACAAGTAATCGACCAAAATATGATGGAGGAACTTGAAATGATTTTTAAAAAATTAAATCCTCAAGAAACTATTTTAGTTGCTGACTCATTGACTGGTCAAGATGCTGCTAATGTAGCAAAAAATTTTGGTAATTTTGTCTCAATTACTGGATCAATTTTAACTCGTGTTGATGGAGATGGTAGGGGGGGAGCTGCATTGTCAATTAAATCAATTACTGGTGCCCCAATTAAATTTATTGGAACTGGAGAAAAAATTGAACAATTTGAGAT
>MDSW01012796.1_pt1 | contig 14089 bp, 14 predicted proteins | sample 811171 | NCBI WGS metagenome assembly MDSW01 (sample SAMN05326641, study PRJNA326480) | marine metagenome | isolation source: seawater | place: Atlantic Ocean: North West | collected 2012 | reverse complement strand
TTTATGCAAAAATGTTTTAATTATAAATTTAATTTGTATAATAAATATGAAAGTCCCTGGGAAGGAACTAGAGTTTGTAAAAAAAAAAATTTAAAATCAATAGACTATATGCGTATGAAAATTAAAACTAAAAATTTAAGCTATCCTTTTTGGCGTGTCGACAAAGAGAAAAGTATTGAAGTATTTGAGAATTCAGGATGGCATTTTCATAATATTTTGTCAGCAGAAGAAATCTCAATTAAATTAAAAAGTTTCGCACATACAGAATTTAGTGGTAAAGTTTTTTCATCACCGGATATAATTAATAAAAAAATTAATCAAAGAGTGGACCTTTATAACAGAGGTCATAAATATGAAAAAAAAGAATTGTCAGAAGAATTTCCAGAATATTTAAAAAAAAATAAAGAAAAATATAAGAAATTTTTAATTTGATTTTATTCAGGAGAGATGGCCGAGTGGTTTAAGGCGCACGCTTGGAAAGTGTGTGTACCCTTACAGGTACCGTGGGTTCGAATCCCACTCTCTCCGCCAAATTAGCGCCTAAAAATTAGCTTTTTTACCAATTATTTGTAAAATAGAAAAAATATTATTATATCGGTCCAATTATTAAGACATATCAAGCTTAATTTGATGATGTTAAAAATGTCGATTTTATTATTCATTCTTAAAATGATATAATTAATTTTTCCAAAAAAAATAAAAAATGAAAAAAATAAACGAAAATTCTTATAAAGCAGACTCCATAAAAGTTCTTAAAGGTCTTGAGGCAGTTAGAAAAAGACCCGGAATGTATATTGGAGATACGGATGATGGAACTGGATTACATCATATGGTCTATGAAGTGGTAGATAATTCAATTGATGAAGCTTTAGCAGGTTATTGTAAAAAAATTGAAATTTTTTTAAATAATAATGGATCAGTTACCGTAACTGATGATGGTAGAGGTATTCCTGTTGATATCCATAAAGGAGAAAATAAATCTGCTGCAGAGGTAATCATGACTCAATTACATGCTGGTGGTAAATTTGATCATGACTCTTATAAAGTTTCTGGCGGATTACATGGTGTAGGAGTTTCAGTAGTAAATGCTTTGTCAGAAAAATTAGAACTTGAAATACATCGAGATGGTAAAAAATATTTTGTAGAATTTAACAATGGAAAATCTAAGTCTCCTTTAAAAATTTCAGGCAAATCTAAAGAAACTGGAACAAAAATTACATTTATTCCTTCTAAAGAAATATTCTCATCAATAAAATTTAGTTCACATATAATTGAAAAAAGAATGAGAGAGTTAGCTTTTTTAAACAAGGGTTTGAAAATATCTGTAGATGATCAAGCTCATAAAAAACATAAAAAAACAGAATTTAAATATGATGGGGGAATAGTTGAATTTGTTGAGTATTTGGACGAAAAGAGAGAAAAATTGAAAAATAAAAATGGAAATGATTTATTTAAAAAACCTATTTACATACACGGAAGAAAAGAAAAAGTAGAATTAGAATGTTCCTTAAAATGGAATGCAAGTTATAGCGAAGATGTCATGCCATTTACTAACAATATATATCAAAAAGATGGCGGAACGCATTTATTAGGTTTTAGAAGCGCTCTTACAAGAGTAGTTAACAAATATGCTAATGAAAATAATTTATTAAAGAAAAATAAATTATCTATATCTGGAGATGATATAAAAGAAGGGTTAACTTGTATAATATCTATTAAAATTCCTGATCCAAAATTTTCTTCTCAAACAAAAGACAAACTTGTTTCATCAGAAGTAAGAAATATAGTTGAAAGTATACTTAATGAAAAAATTTCTATATGGTTTGATCAAAATCCTTCTGTAGCAAAAACAGTACTAAGTAAAATTATTCAAGCAGCTTTAGCAAGAGACGTTGCAAGAAAAGCTAGAGAAAATGTAAGAAGAAAAGGAGCGCTAGAATTAACGGGCTTACCAGGTAAACTTGCAGATTGCCAAATATCAAAACAAGAAGGTACAGAATTGTTTATAGTCGAAGGAGACTCCGCGGGCGGATCTGCTAAACAGGCTAGAAATAGAGAAAACCAAGCTGTATTACCACTTAGAGGAAAAATTTTGAACACTTATGTAGAGGAGGATACAAAAAAAAATAATTCTAATGGAAATAATTATAGAACTAAAACCCTTTCTAAAATGATTTCATCAAACGAAATAGTTACTTTAATAAATGCAATGGGGCTGGATCCAAAATCAGATGAAATAGAAACTAAGGATGTGAGATACGGAAAAATAATTATTATGACCGATGCTGATGTTGATGGTTCACACATACGTGCACTATTATTGACTTTTTTTAATAACATTCCTTTTAATAAGCTTATTAAAGAGGGATATATATATTTAGCACAACCTCCTTTGTTTAAAATTAATAAAGGAACAAAGGGAATTTACATTAAAGATGAAAAAGAATTAGAAAAATATGTTCAAAAAAATTCAAAAATATTATCCAATTTTAAGAAAGGTACCAAAGAGTATGAAAAATACTTTGAAGAGGAAAAATCAAAGTTTAATATTCAGAGATTTAAAGGATTAGGAGAAATGAATCCAGAAGAATTATGGAGCACAACTTTAAATCCTGAAACAAGAAACTTGCTAAAAGTGGAATATTCAAAGAATATTAAAAAAGATCAAGAAATTATTCATACATTAATGGGCAACGATGTTGCATCAAGAAAAAATTTTATCGTTTCTAATGCAATTAATGTTTCTAACCTTGATGTTTAAAAATGAAGTTTTCAAAAACTTCAAACCTTTATTTTTTAAATAAATCAACCTATATAAATTTAAGATGGATTGCATATATAGGACAATTAATTACAATTTTAACTGTCCAGTTTTTATTAAATTTTAAATTTAATTATACTTTATGTATTTTTATAGTTTTTTTAAGTTTATTAACAAATTTTTATTTAAAATTTAAAATTAAAAAAAATCAATTAAATAATTTATCTTCAACAATGTACTTAGCTTTTGATATAATTCAGCTTGGAATTTTATTTTTTTTGACAGGCGGTATTACTAATCCATTTATTTTTTTAATTATAATTCCAGCTGTATTTTCTTCTCAGTATTTAAATTTATATAGTTCTGCAATTTTAGTTGTACTTATAATTTTAATTTTATGTTTGCTCACTTTTTTTTATCATGATTTGCCACATTCTATTTCTGATAAATTCCATTTTCATGCTCCAGAATATTATCTTTATTCTATTCCTTTAAGCATTTTCATAGGATTATTATTTTTAGTTTATTTTGGTTTTAAATTTGGCGAGGAAAACAGAATAAGACAGAAAGCATTCGATAAAATTCAAGAAATAATGGCCAAAGAAAATGAACTAATTTCTTTAGGTGGCCAGGCTGCAGCTGCGGCTCACTCACTTGGCACTCCTTTGTCTACAATTATGTTGACTGCAAAAGAACTTAAAAAAGATTTGATAACAGACACAAAATTTAAAAAAGATCTAGATTTACTTATAAGCCAAAGCAATAGATGTGCTGAAATTTTAAAGAAATTAACAATAAAACCAAATATTAACGATAGTTTCCTAAATTCCAATTTAGAACTTAATGACTACTTAAAAGAAATAATTCGATCTTACGCAGAAATAAGCAAAAAAAAAATTACATTGAATATTGATGATCATAGAAATCCAATAAAAAGTTCAAAATCACCAGAGATCATATATGGTTTAAGAAATTTTATTGGTAATGCAAATAAGTTTAGTAGAAATGAGATAAAAATTTTTTTGATCAGTGATATAAAAAATACAAAAATAATAATAAAAGATGATGGTCCAGGCTTTCCTAAAGATCTAATTGAAAAAAATAAACTTGGTGAACCTTATATAAGAAGTGCTGACGAAAACAATATAAATAAATATGGATTAGGTTTAGGAACCTTTATAGGTAAAACTCTTTTAGAGAAAAATTATGCAAATATATTTTTTAAAAATTCAGAAAATTCTACTGGTGCAGAGGTAATAATAAAATGGAGCAACAATGATTTATCAAAAATTTAATTAAGCTTTTTGTTATTATCAAATAAACCACTTAATTGACCAATCATTACATCACCAAGTTCTTGCACATCTGAAATTTTTATAGCTTTTTTATAATACCTAGAAACATCATGACCTATACCAATTGCCAGTATTTCTATATTAGTTTTATTTTCAATATATTTTACTATTTTTTTTAGATGCTTTTCTAAAAAATCTCCTGAATTAACTGAAAGTGTAGAGTCGTCAACTGGCGCGCCATCTGAAATAACCATCAATATTTTTCTTTCTTCTTTTCTTTTAACTAATCTATTATAAGCCCACAAAATTGCTTCACCATCGATATTTTCTTTCAATATGCCTTCCTTCAACATTAATCCTATATTATTTTTTGCTTGTCTCCAGTGAATGTCGCCTCCTTTATAAATTATGTGCCTCAAGTCATTTAATCTTCCTGGATTTTTAACTTTCCCATTTTTATTCCAGTTTTCCCTACTCTGGCCACCTTTCCAGTTTTTTGTTGTAAAACCCAAAATTTCAACTTTTACAGAACATCTTTCAAGCGTTCTAGATAAAATATCTGCACATATGGCTGCGATAGTTATAGGACGTCCTCTCATAGATCCTGAATTATCAATTAGCAAACTAACTATTGTATCTTTAAATTCTAAATCTTTTTCCCTTTTAAAAGAAAGAGAATTATATGGATCTATAATTATTCTTGGAAGTTTTGAACTATCAAGCAATCCTTCTTCTAAATCAAATTCCCAGGACCTATTTTGTTTTGCTAAAAGTTGTCTTTGAAGTTTATTTGCAAGTTTTGTAACTACATTTTGAAAATTAGTTAACTGTTGGTCCAAGTTTTTTCTAAGCTTTTGAATTTCTTTTGGATTTTCTAGATTTTCCGCTTTTATTATTTCATCATATTCATTTGTAAAAATTTTATAATCTTTTTCACCAGTTGTTGTATTTAGTTTTTGAATTATTTTTTCTGAACTTTCTTTGCTGGAGTCAGTGTCTACTAGTTTTTCGTCAATACTAAAATCATTTAAATCATATTCTGAGTCAAAACTTCCTTGATCATCTTCTGCCTTACTTGACTGTTCTTTTCCTTCAGACTGGCTATCATCATTCTGATTTTCAGAATTTTCTTGATCATTTTCTTGATCTTGCTCATTTTTTTCTTCATTTTCATCATTGAATATTTCCATATTATCAATTAATTCTGAAAATTTTGAATTGTATAACTCCTGATTTTCTAAATTTTGATTTAAAAATGTTAAATATTTCGCAAATGAATTATTAAAATCAGCTTCCCAAAAACTTAATATTTTTTTAGATAATGGGTTTAATTCAATTTTAAAAAAATTTTTAAGCATGTAAAGTTCAAATGCTTCACCTATGTTGGTATCATCTTTTGATTTAATTTGATCTTTTCTTTTTAATTTCAATTGAAACAAATAATTATCATTAAGATTTTTTGAAATACCTTTCAACATTTTTGAACCAAGCAATTCGTATCTTATTTTTTCTGATATATCATATAGTGATTTTGCTGAATTTTTTTGAGGTTTATTATTTTCGTAAATTTCTTTATTACAAAATTTTCTTTTCAAAGCTTCAGAGTCACCTGCAGCTCTTAATTTAACAAAATCATGTTTCACATTTAGATTATCTAATTCAAAAAAATTAAAATTTTTTGAACTAAGATTATCTTTTACTTTTACGTCTTTTTTATATTCGTCTGATATAACTTTAATTGTAGATATTAATGCTTGTTTAAATTGTTCTTTAATTATATCGTCTTTTTTCATTTACATCTGAACGTTTATCATTGACTCTGGTAATTCTTCACCAAAGCATCTTTGATAATATTCAGCTATTGTGCTTTTTTCAATTTCATCGCATTTATTTAAAAATGTTACTCTAAATGCATAACCAGTATCTTTAAATATTTCTGAATTTTCTGCCCAATGTAAAACAGTTCTTGGACTCATTACTGTAGAAATATCCCCTGCTATAAAACCTTTTCTTGTTAATGAAGCAACTTTAATCATATTTGAAACTTTTTCTTTACCTTTTGAATTATTTAAATTTTTATTTTTTGCTAAAACAACTTCCATTTCTTTTTCTAATGTTAAATAGTTAAGAGTTGTAACAATGTTCCATCTATCCATTTGTGCCTGATTAATTTGTTGAGTTCCAGTATACAAACCTGTTGTATCGCCTAATCCAATTGTGTTAGCTGTAGCAAATAATCTAAAATAATCATTTTGTTTAACAACTTTATTTTTGTCTATTAGAGTAAAAGAACCATCACTTTCTAATATTCTTTGTAATACAAACAATACATCAGGACGCCCAGCATCATATTCATCAAAAACTAAAGCAACTGGATTTTGAAATGCCCATGGCAGCAATCCTTCAACAAATTGAGTAATTTGTTTTCCATCTTTAACTACAATTGCATCTTTTCCTATTAAATCAATTCTACTTATATGAGAGTCTAAATTAATTCTTAAACAAGGCCAATTTAATCTAGCGGCTACTTGAGTAATATGTGTACTTTTACCAGTTCCGTGATAGCCGTGAACAATAACTTTTTTGTTATAATTAAATCCACTTAAAATTGCCAAAGTTGTATCTCGATCAAATTTATAATCTTTGTCAATTTTTGGAACAAACTCACTTTTTTTTGAAAAAGCGTCTACTTCCATTTCACTATCAATTCCAAAAGATTGCTTAACTGATATTTTAATATCTGGTTTAATATTTAAATTAGGTGTCAATTTTTCCTTTATACGTATTTTTTAATTGATTATATGCCAATGTAATAACTTTTAATTTTTCTTCAAATTTTTTACTTCCCGAGTTCATATCAGGGTGATATTTTTTTACAAGTTTTTTAAATTTAATTTTTATTTTTTCCCATTTATCGCCTACAGATATGTTTAAAATGCTAAAAGCTTTAATGTCATTACTTGTAAATTTAATATTTTTTTGGTCTGAAAATTTCGCAAAATATTGTGAATTTTTTTTTTCATCTTTTAGAGTATTTTGCCATAGAATATTAAAAAAATTATCAGAAGAAGCAAAATTTTGTGTAGATTTGTGCCAAGTCATATCAGATTTTATAAAATTATATATTTCTTTATCTGTCATTCCTGAAAAATAATCCCATTTTTTATTAAACTCCTTTATATGATCAATACAAAGTAATCTGTATTTTTTACTGTTATCTTTTTCAATTGGAGCTTTAAATTCACCATATTTATAGCAGTTATTCCAATCGCATAAATTTTTCATATAATATATCTTAATATTTTTTATGGATATAAATCAATTAATTAATGAAGTTAAAAAAAAAATAGAAAATAATATTAAAGTTATAGAATTAGAAATTTTAGATAAAAGTTTTTTACATAAAAAACATAAGAATTTTAATAGGCATAAATTTCATATTAAGATAAAAATTAAATCGGATGAATTAAATAAATTGTCAAAAATAGAAGCTACGAGAAAATTACACTCAATACTTGAAAATGAAATAAAAAACAATATTCATTCACTAGAAATTTTATTTATTTAATTGATCATTAAAAAATTTCTTTAAAGATTTTTTATTAATTTTATAGTAAATAGTTTTACCTATATTGGACAGCAAAACTAAGTTAATATATCTATCAGTATTTTTTTTATCATTTTTCATAAAATAAACTATTTTATTTATGTCTTTATTTTTAAAATATTTTTTAATGTCATTAGGCAAAGATAATTTTTTAAAATGATTAGTAATATTTTCATAATTTTTTTTACTGAGAATGTTTAACTTGTTGCTTAATTTAATAGCGCTAATTATTCCTAATAATACAGCTTCTCCATGGTTTAATTTTTTTGAAAAATTTAAAGTAGACTCATATGCATGACCAAAAGTATGGCCAAAGTTTAATATTTTTCTAATATTTTTTTCAGCTGTATCCTTCTGAACTATTTTTTTTTTAATTAAACAACTTTTGTAAATTAAAATTAGAATTTTTTGAGAATTTAATTCCAAAATTTTTTTTTGATTGTTGACTAAATAATTATAAAAATTTTTACTTTGTATTAATGCATGTTTTAATATTTCTGCATAACCGCAAATTATTTCACGTTTGTTGATACTATTTAATGTTTCTATATCTGAGATAACTATAGAAGGTTGATAAAATGTTCCAATTAAATTTTTACCAAATTTTGTATTAAAACCGGTTTTACCACCAATTGATGAGTCTACTTGTGCTAATAAAGTTGTAGGTATATTTACAAATTTTATTCCTCTTTTAAATATACTTGCTGCAAATCCACTTAAGTCACCAGCAATACCTCCACCTAAACATATAATAGTATCATTTCTATTAAAGTTATTTTTTTGCAAAACTTCTAAAATTTTTTGTATGGAATTGTAGTTTTTATTTTTTTCATTAAATCGAATTGAAAGAATGTATTTTTTTTTAAAATATTTTGATCTAAATATTTTTTTATATTTTTTTGGAACGTTGCTATCAATTATAATCAAGAATTTGCTTGAGGTTATATTATTTTTTTTAAGAAAAAATTCTATTTTGTTTAAAATTTTATTTCCTATATAAATATTGTATGATCCAATGTTTGTATTTACATTAATTTTTTTCATTTTATATACTTTTTAATTATATAATTTACTATTTCAATTTTTTTTAAATTATCACAATCTATTTTAATTTGTGCTTTTGAATAAATTTTATTCCTTTCTTCAATCAGTTTATTAATTTCATTTTCATTTAAGGACAAAATAATTGGTCTTTTTTTACTATTTTTAATTCTTTTAATCAAAGTTTTTGCATCCCAATTTAGCCATATAGATAAACTATTTTTAAGTACTTTTTTTCTTATTTCTTCATCTAAAAATGCACCACCTCCAAGAGCAATTATTGCATTTTCATGATTAATGTATTTTAGTGTTATTTCTTTTTCTAGCTTTCTAAAATAATTTTCACCATATTTTTCAAATATATTTGCTATACTCAAATTTTTTTCTAATTCTATTTTTTTATCTATATCAACAAAATTGTAATTAGTTTTTTTTGATAAAAATTTACCAATTGTTGATTTTCCAGAACCCATCATACCTAGTAAAACTAGGTTTTTATTTGTTTTCATATTATAATTATTTGAAAAAACACAAATTTGTCTTATTTTGAAACTAGTTAAAGTTATATGCAATTCTATAAAAAAACAAGCCAAGTTAAAGCAAACTTATTTAGTATAACTATAAAAATACTAGTTGTTCTTTTAATTCTGATATTTGGAATATTTTTGCTAAATAAAATCAATTTTCCATCTCCAAACCAAAAAATAGAAAAAATAATACCTAATGAAAAACTTAAAGTTGTTAAATAACAAATTTATTATAACAATTTTTACAATATGTATTTTGATTTCAGCAAAGCTTTATGCTGAAGAAGCAAAAGATATATGGAGCTTAAATAATGAAGGAAAAAATCAAATAAAAAAAGATGAAAACAATATTGATTCAAGTGAAATTAATGTTTTAGATGAAAAAAAAAATATTGGTGAGATAGTTTCATATAAAATTTCTGAGGATCATAATATTGATTCAAAAAAATTAGAAATATTGGGTTTATATGATCCTGGTGAAAATAACTTTAAACTCAATATGTGGGTAAATTCGGACGGTGAAAAAATTGATAATTTAATAAAAAAATTAAATAAATTAAATCTTTCACAAGATGCTAAAGAAATATACAACAAAGTAATTTTAACAAATTCGTTAGCTCCTAAAGTTAACATTTCAGCAAATCAGTTTAACAATTACAAAATTAATTGGTTAATTAAAAATAAAGACCTTAATTTAATAAAAGAATTTGTAATAAAAAACAATTTTTCAAATATCAATGATAATCTTATTACGTTTTATCTTGATCATTATTTGTCACTTGCTGATTTACAAAAAGCATGTGAAATTTTTAAAATTTTAGATTATCCATTAACTGATAAATATTTATTAAAATATAAAATATATTGTTTATTTAACAAAGATGAGCAAGATCAAGCTCAACTCAATTTAGATTTGTTAAAGGAAGAAGGATTTAAAGATAAATTTTTTGAAGATCGATTATTGTTTTTGATGGGGTATAATGAACAAATTGATAATGAAGTATCTGATAAAAATTTATTAGATTTTCATTTATCACATAGAACAAATAATGATGGATTTGAATATGAACCTTCAGATAAGACTGCAGATTTAATTTGGAAATATTTAGCTTCCTCAAATTTATTAATTGATACAAGTCAAGTTGATTTAGAAAATAGTGAAAAAATTCTTTCTATAGAAAAAGCTACACACTCCGGAAATTATGAAGAAGAAGATTTATTTAATTTATACAAAAGATTTAAATTTAGCATTGATCAATTAATAACAGTAGAAGATTCATATAAGTTACTTTCCGAATATGAAAGAAGAGCTCTTTTATATCAAGGCATTATAATTCATAGTAGTGCAGAAAGAAAAATTCAATTAATAAAAATTTTACTTGATGAATTTAAAAAAAGTAAAATTGATAATGCGTTTAATAAACATTTGGTAAAAATTTTAAAAGAAATAAATATAGATGAGGTTCCATCTAATCATATTAGTTTTTATGATGAGAAATTAGAGTCTGCAATTAAGACAGAAAAAAATATCAAATTTAATAATAAAATATTACATCAATCAAAATTATTAAATTATTTTTTTAAAGAAATTAAGAAAGAAAAAGTAGAAAAAGAATTAGAAAATATATTAAAAAAGTTAGTGAAGGATAAAAATTACTATTTTACTACTAAAGACTTTATTTTAATAGAGTCTTTAATAAATGATGGAATTAAAGTTCCTGAAAAATATATTTCTTTGTTAGAATTATACACATCTAATATCCCGACTGATATCCAAGTAATGTTAAATGATGATGAGTCTGGTATGATTTTATTAAGATTGGTAGAAATTATAGGTGAAGATAATTTTAAAGATTTGGGTTCAGAAACTCAATATTTTATTATTGCTACATTAAATAAATTGAATTCAAATAAACTTAGAAATGAGCTAATTTTAAAGATACTTCCTTTTAAAGTTTAAAATTATATAATAATAGATATTTATTATGACATTAAGAAAAATTCTTATAGAACCAGATCCAGTATTGAGACAGATATCCAAACCTGTAATTCAAGTAGGTGACAAAGAAAGAAAAATTATGGATGATATGCTAGAGACAATGTATAAAGCTAATGGGATAGGACTGGCAGCCATTCAAATAGGAATACCAAAAAGAATAATTGTTATAGATATTTCCAAAAAAGAAGAAAAAAAAAATCCTATATATTTTGTTAATCCAGTTATAAAAAATAAAAAAAAAGAATTATTAACTTATGAAGAGGGATGCTTGTCAGTTCCTAATCAATTTGCAGAGATAGACAGACCAATTGAATGTGAAGTAGAGTATTTGGATTATAATAATAAAAAAAAAAATTCGAAATTTAGTGGACTTTTAGCAACGTGCATTCAGCATGAAATGGATCATCTTGAAGGTATTTTGTTTATAGATTATTTATCTAAATTAAAAAAAACAATGATAATTAAAAAACTTTCTAAGCAAAAAGATAAAGTCGATAGAATAGTTGTTTAGTAATGTTAAAGAACATTGTTTTCATGGGTACATCAAATTTTGCTGTACCAATACTTAAGTCTCTTTATCAAAATGGATATTCAGTTTCATGTGTATATACACAGCCACCTAAAAAATCTAATAGAGGACAAAGGTTAAATAAATCACCAATAAATTTAATTTCAGAAACATTAAATTTAAAAGTAAGGACTCCTGAGAGATTAAAAAATAATATTGAAGAAGAAAAATTTCTCAAGAAAATAAAACCAGATTTGAGTATTGTGGTTTCATACGGGCAGTTGATTCCAAAAAATTTATTAGAAATTCCTAAATATGGTTTTTTAAATGTACATGCATCTTTATTGCCAAAATGGAGAGGTGCAGCTCCTATTCAAAGAGCAATTATGAACTTAGAAAATAAGACAGGAATAACTCTTATGAAATTAAATGAAAATCTTGATGAGGGTCCTATAATAAGCAAATACGATTTTAAAATTTCTAAAAATATGAATGCACAAGAATTGTCAGAAAATTTAGCAACACTTGCATCACAAAAAATAATTGATGATTTAGATAGTATTTTTGAAGAAAATATAGAACTTACAAATCAAGATAATTCAAAAGCTACTTACGCAAAAAAAATTGATAAATCTGAAGGAAAAATTAATTGGAATGAAAATGCTGAAAAAATAATGGGAAAGATAAATGGACTTTATCCTTTTCCTGGAGCATGGTTTTTATTTAATGGCGAAAGGTATAAAATTTTGAAAGCAGAAGTATCAGATGCAAAGGGAGAAAAAGGAATGATGTTTAGTGATAATTTTGAAATAGGTTGTAACAATAAGTCTATAAAAATTCTTTGCATTCAACGTGAAGGAAAAAAAGTTCAAAATATTAAAGAATTTATTCTAGGAACAAAAATAAAAAAAGGCACTTATATAACTTAATGTTTAGGTATCAAATTCTAATAGAATATGATGGAAAAAGATTTGCAGGCTGGCAGATTCAAAAAAAAGGAATTTCTGTACAAGAAGCTATTCAATTTGAATTGTCAAAATTGTTTAAAAATAAAATAGCTATTTATGGTTCTGGCAGAACAGACACAGGTGTTCATGCAATTGAACAATCAGCACATTTTGATAGCAAAATTAAAATATTAGATATAAAAAAAAAAATCAAATCTCTTAATTTTTTTTTAAATCCAAGAAAAATATCAATATTGAATATAAAAAAAAAGGATAGCAAATTTCATGCTAGATATTCAGCAAAGCAAAGAGTTTATAAGTATGTAATTCTAAACAGAATATCTCCTCCATCAATAGATAAAAATAAAGTTTGGCATATAAGAAAAAAATTAAATATTAGATTAATGAAAAAAGGAGCAACAAAATTACTAGGGACACATGATTTTTCTACATTTAGAGCATCAAATTGTTATTCTAAAAGTTCTATTAGAACTATGAAAAAAGTAACAATTAAAAAAAGTAAGGATAAAATTATTTTTCAATTTAAATCACAAAGTTTTTTAAGAAACCAGGTTAGATCAATGGTTGGATGCCTAAAATTATTAGGCGAAGAAAAATGGACTTTAGAAGATTTTAAAAGTGCACTAGAATCAAAAAATAGAAGTAAATGTGCTCCCCCAGCTGTAGCAGAAGGTCTATATTTAGAAAAAGTTATATATTAAATTTTTTTTATTTTTAATCCTCCATCTTGATCCTTCACGTACAATATAACCACAACAATTTTTTGCTGCACACTTACAAGGAAATTGCTTGTAATTTATGTCATAACCAAAACCATAATCGTAGGAAAATTCTTCGTTTTTTTTAATATCTTTTATAGATATAATCCAGAGTTTCAAACCTTTCCCTTCTACTTCACAATTTGGATTACAAGAGTGATTTATTAGTCTAGCTGTATTCCAACTATAATCACCATCAAGATCATATCTACTATTTAAATTAAATAGATATATATCTTTATCGTTATCAAACTTTAAGTTTTTTTCAGTTTCTTTTTTAGTAATTTTTTTTCCTTTATATTCAATTATTCTAGTTCCTTTTTTGATATTTTTTGTGGCAAACAAACCTCTTTTATCTATATTTGATTTTTTCTGCTTATAAAGTTTCATAATCTTGGGAGATTTATTATTATATTTTTTTTACTAAGAAAACAAAAATTAAAGAAGTTACGAACATTATTAAGCTATATGTTGCCGCAGGTACTACATAAGTTCCACCTCCAAATAAGGTGGTTCCAACAAATATTGCTAAGGTTCCATTTTGCAAACCACATTCTATAGCAATACATTTTTTTTGAGAATTACCCGTACCAAATAATTGTGCAACATAAAAAGCAGCAATCAT
>MDSW01099288.1_pt1 | contig 14091 bp, 15 predicted proteins | sample 811171 | NCBI WGS metagenome assembly MDSW01 (sample SAMN05326641, study PRJNA326480) | marine metagenome | isolation source: seawater | place: Atlantic Ocean: North West | collected 2012 | reverse complement strand
CTCGAAGACGTCGCCGACAACCTGTTCAACAAGGATCCCTACTATCAGCAGGGCGGGGACATGGTTCGCGTCGGCGGGATGAGCTACACCATCGACGTCGACAAGGAAATCGGATCGCGGATCTCGGACATGACGACCCTCAAGGACGGCAAGCCCATCGATCCCGATCGCAACTATGTCGTCGCCGGTTGGGCGTCGGTCAACGAAGGGACCGAGGGGCCACCGGCTTACGACCTCGTCGCCGGGTACATCTCCAAGAAAAAGACCATCACCGTGCCCGAGAACCAGAACGTCAAGGTTCGGGGTGCTTAACCGCGCGCGCGAAGCAACCTTAGGAACGCCACATGCCAGGGTTTGATGTCGGATTTGCCGGTGCCTTTCTGGCCGGTCTGCTGAGTTTCCTGTCACCGTGCATTCTGCCCCTGGTGCCGCCGTACCTGTGTTTCATCGGCGGCGTCAGCCTGTCCGAGATGACCGATGAGAAAGGGCCGCCGCCCGGCGCCAACCGGCGCGTGTTCATGGCGGCGCTGACGTTCGTCGTCGGGTTTTCGCTGGTGTTCATCCTGTTCGGGGCGACGGCGTCGTTCCTGGGCCAGTTGCTGGCGGAAAACATGCTGTGGATCAGCCGCGTCGCCGGGGTGCTGATCATCGTGATGGGCGTGCACTTTCTGGGCATCGTCAAAATTCCGCTGCTTTACCGCGAGGCGCGTTTCCATGGGCCGGCCAAGCCGGTTGGCTTGTTCGGCGCGTTTTTGATGGGTCTCGCGTTCGCGTTCGGGTGGACGCCATGCGTCGGCCCGGTGCTGGCGGCGATCCTCATGATGGCGGGTAGCGAGGAATCGGTCGTCCGCGGCACGGCGTTGCTGGGGAGTTACGCCGCTGGGATCGGCATTCCGTTTCTGATCGCAGCGCTTGCCATCAACCCGTTCCTGCGGGTCATGCCCGGCATTCGCAAACACATGGGCACCATCGAAAAGGTGATCGGCGTTTTCCTGATCGTCACGGGTGTCCTGTTCCTGACCGGTTCCATCGCCGATATCGCGTACTGGCTTCTGGAAGCGTTCCCGGCGCTGGGCAAGGTCGGCTGAACGCTCGCCTCGTCCTTCGAGGCACGGCTGCGCCGCTCGTCAGGATGAAAACGGGCCTCAGCCCCCGAAGCGGAAGTAGATGATCCGGTCGAACGACCGAAGCTCACGCAGCACGTTAACGACGCGTCCCGGATCTTCGCTTTCGATGGCGGGGTACATGGACTGGATCGATTCCAGGGTGCCGTCGAACAGCCGCTTGAATTCCGGATCGTCCTCATACTTTTCGGGCGCCATGGCGCGGCAGTCCTTCAGCAGATTTTCGTACGTCTTGCTCTCGTCCGTTACTTGCTGGCGGATGTAGGCGCTGCCGAGGTCGGGCGGATTGTGCCGTCGCTCGTAAAGCGGTTCGATGGCCCGGTTAAGCTCGGTGATACAGTCGGCATAAAGCCTGACACCGTTCCGTTTGCGAAGGTCGTAAATCTGGTCGCGGACCGGTTTCAGGGTCTTGAGCGCCGTTTCCGCGTCACCGTCCTCAGCCTGTTTCAGGGCCTTTTCGAGCGTCGCGTTGATGGCGGTGAGTGTCGGCACGAACTTCGGATCGTTCATATACGCGACCGGTGGCGAGTCCGAATTGGTCAGGACGACGCTGCCCCAGCTTTCCAGCGCGCTCGCCAGTTCGAGGGACGCCAGCCCTGCGTTGCCGGTCCGAAGGTAGCTCGTCGCCGCGCGGTAGCCGGCATACGCCTCGCTTACCGCCTTGTTGAAGGCGTCCTGATCGGCGGCATGCGCAAAACCCGTGCCGATTGCCAATAGCAGTGTTATGACCGTTATGAGACGTCGCATCGTGAGGTTCTTTCCGTAGGATTTCGAATTTGCCGTCTTGGCTGGCGTCGGAAGTCAGCGTAAACTACACATTCGGTTATTGGAATACGTTAGAGGCCTTCCGTGCAAGACAATCCGATTTCGCGCCGCCGTTTTCAACAGTTGGGTTTGGCTACCGCCGCGTCGGCGATGCTGCCGATGCCGGTCTTGGCCGAGACCGACCTGAAATACAACGACGACGGCCTGATCGTTCAGCCGTGGTTCCTGGAATCGTTCCTGATCATGAACGAGGACCTGGCGGAAGCGACGAAGAACGGAAAGCGGTTCGCAGTGTTCTGGGAACTCAAGGGCTGCCCGTACTGCAAAGAGACGCATCGCGTCAATCTGGCCAAGCCCGAAATCCTCGACTACATCAAATCCAACTTCACGATTTTGCAACTCAATATCATCGGGTCACGCATCGTCACCGATTTCGACGGCGAGGAACTGTCGGAGCGCGACATGGCGCGCAAGTGGCAGGTCAAGTTCACGCCGACGATTCAGTTCTTCACAGACGATGTGGCGGCGGCCGAAGGGCGCACCGGCAAGCAGAACGAAGTCGCGCGCATTCCGGGGTACTTCAAGCCGCAGCATTTCCTGGCGATGTTCAAGTACGTCGAGGAAAAAGCCTACGAGAAGCAAAAGTTCCACGAATACGTCCGGGCCCAGAAGTCCGGCTGATCGGGCCCGCCGGCCCGCCCAAGAAAATTGCCGAAACCGGCGATCCTTCTCTGGACAACATATTCACATTTTATATAATGAAATTAATGAATATGTTTTATAAGCGGTTGCGCACGCGACCGGGAGGGGCATTGCCATGGGCGAAAAGAAAACCAATCAACTAAAGGACAGTGGGGCGGCGATGCCGCGCCGACGGTTCCTGCAGGCCGGGCTCGCGGGCTCTGCACTGGCCGCCACGGGCGCGCTGGGCGGGGCGAAGAGCGCGGCGGCGGCAGGGCTCGATATCCCGGACTGGAGCCGCCAACTCGGCGCCAGCGTCGACGACGCGCCTTACGGGAAGCCGTCGCATTATGAATCCTCGGTGATCCGCCGCAGCGTCGAATGGCTGACCGCGACCCGCGAATCGTCGGTCAACTTCACGCCGCTTTATGCATTGGAAGGCTTCGTCACCCCCAACGGCATCTGCTTCGAACGTCATCATGGCGGTGCCGCCGACGTCGACCCGGCGGAACATCGGCTGATGATCCACGGCATGGTCGACCGGCCGCTGCTGTTCACGATGGAGGATCTGCTCCGCCTGCCGCGGGTCTCCAGGTTCTTCTTCCTCGAATGCGCCGCCAACGGCGGCATGGAATGGCGCAACGCGCAACTCAACGGCGTGCAGTTCACGCACGGGATGATTCACTGCGTGCAGTACACCGGTGTCTCGCTGAAGCTTCTGCTCGAGGAAGCGGGCGTCAGCACAAAGGCCAAGTGGCTGATGGTCGAAGGCGGCGACAGTGCCGGCATGAACCGTTCCGTGCCGATCGACAAGGCGCTCGACGACTGCATGGTGGCGTTCGCCATGAACGGCGAGAAACTGCGTGCCGAGCAAGGCTATCCGCTGCGCCTCGTCGTGCCCGGGTTCGAAGGCAACATGTGGGTGAAGTGGCTGCGCCGTATCGAAGTCGGCGACGAGAGCTGGCAGGCACGCGAGGAAACATCCAAGTACACCGACCTGATGCCCGACGGGCGCGCGCGGCGTTTCACTTGGGAAATGGACTGCAAGTCCGTGATCACCAGCCCGTGCCCGGAAAATCCGCTGACCCATAAGGGGCCGAACGTGATTTCCGGTCTGGCATGGTCGGGACGCGGCACCGTCAAGCGAGTCGACGTGTCGCTCGACGGCGGCAAGAACTGGGTCGAAGCCCGGATCGAGGGGCCGGTCATGCCGAAGTGCCTGACCCGGTTCTATCTCGACGGCTGGGAATGGGACGGCAGCGAGGTCTATATGCAGAGCCGCGCCATCGACGATACCGGCTACGTGCAGCCGCAGATGACCGCGCTTCAAAAGGTCCGCGGCATCAATTCCATCTATCACAACAACGCCATCCAGACGTGGTTCGTGAACAAGACCGGCGAGGTGGAAAATGTCCGTCTCGCTTAAGACTGTTTGCGCCGCGCTGGCGTTGAGTGTCGTTGCGTCCGGTCCGCTTGTGGCCCAGGAACGTAAATACGACGGTATCGGCCGCACGCCGACGCCGGAAGAAATCAAAAGCTGGGACATCGACGTCCGTCCGGACGGCATGGGCGCCCCCGAAGGCCACGGCACGGCCGGTGAGGGCGAACGCGTCTATCTGGTCAAGTGCGCGTCGTGCCACGGTGAGTTCGGCGAAGGTGGCGGTCGTTATCCCGTCCTGATCGGCGGGCACGGCACGCTCAAGAGCATGCGGCCGGAAAAGACCATCGGCAGTTACTGGCCCTATGCGTCGACCGTGTTCGATTATGTCAAGCGCGCGATGCCGTTCGGCGACGCGCAGAGCCTGACCGATGACGAGACCTACGCCCTGACGGCGTATCTCCTGTTCATGAACGACGTCATCAATGAAGACTTCGCCGTCACCCAGGACAACATCGGCAAGATCGAGATGCCGAACGAAGCCAATTTCTTCATGGATCCGCGCCCCGATGCGCAGCCGGAAGGCGGCAAGGCGTGCATGAAGGACTGCAAGACCGAGATCAAGGTCGTCGGCCGGGCCACGGCGCTCGACGTGACGCCGGAGACCGGGAGCGGCGGCATGGGTGAGGGCGGCTCTGCCCCTGCGGAACAATCGGTCGCCGAGCCCGAACCGAAGAAGGAAGAAGTCGCGGCGGCCTCTGAAGGTGACGCGGACGCCGGACGTTCGGTATTCAACAAGTGCAAGGCCTGCCACGTGATCGACAGCCCGAAGAACCGGGTCGGACCGAGCCTGCACGGCGTCTTCGGCCGCACGGCGGCGAGCTTTGACGGATTCAAGTATTCCAAGGATTTCCAGAAAGCGGGCGATAACGGCCTGGTGTGGGACGATGAATCCCTGGCCAAGTTCATCGCCGATCCGAAGGGCTATCTGGGGAGCGTCATCGGCAAGGAAAAAGCCAGCACCCGTATGGCGTTCGGCGGTATCCGCAAGGAAGAGGACGTGCGCGATCTGATCGCCTACATGAAAGAGGCGGCCAAATAGCCTTTAGATTTCCCTAAGTAAACTCGGTGTCAGGCTGCGGCGCTGTTACGTGCCGCAGCCATTTTTTCGCGCGCCGCCTTGGCTTCGGCGGAGCAGAACAGGTTGTACATGACGTCGAGAATCTTGCGGACTTCCTCGGAGGCGAGGGAGTAATAGATCGTCTTGCCGTCGCGCCGCGTATCGACCAGTTCGTCGGCACGAAGCCGCGCCAATTGTTGCGACAGAGTCGGCTGGCGCAGACCCAGCGCCGATTCCAGTTCGGAAACCGACATCTCGCCCTCGCTCAGGTGACACAAAATCAGCAGCCTGTTTTCGTTGCCGAGGGCTTTGAGGAAATCGGCCGCCTCGGTGGCGCCTGCGAGCATCGCTTGATCGACCATGTATTCGTTCCCTTGCCGGGCCCGAGGGGCCTGTGCCTACGAATCAATTGTTGCAATGCACGATAATATTTTTCTGCAGCTTTGACCAGTCATATTCGTGGCTGGTGATATGTTGATTCGTAAAAACAAAATTACCACATTTACAGATGGTAGTTTATTTATGCCGTGGTGGAACAACACTAGGTATATTGATATTGACTGTTGCCTGCCAGGCTGAATTCGTCCACATTGCATGGCAACGACACCCCCTATTGGGAGACACGCCATGAACGAGACAATCAGAAAAGTCGACGACCAACGCCATGTCCGGGCCGAGTTGCTGTTTGCGGACCCGTCGGGCGAGGCGCCTTCGGTTCTCATTCCCAAGAGCGATGAGGGTACGGTCCGCCGCGGTGGGCTCGATCACCGTGAAGTGCTGATCGCCAGCGGCCGCGATATCGCCGATACGTTCGATGTCGACAAAGAGGGCTTCGCATTCCTGACTGGTGCCAGCACCGTTGAGAACTTCGAGGACGAAGCCGAGGTCGAGCGGGTCTACTATCCCGAGATCAAGAAAATCGTCGCCGACGCCACGGGAGCCGCCGAGGTCGAGATCTTCGACCATACCATCCGCGTCACCGACCCGAACACCGGTTATCGCCGTCCGGCGAGCCATGCCCACAACGACTATACCGAGACGTCCGGCCCGAAACGCCTTCGCGACATGATCGGCGATGAACGCGCCGACGCTTGGTCCAAGGACCGGATCGTGCAGATCAATGTCTGGCGGCCGATCGCCGAGCCCGTTCTGCAGATGCCGCTGGCGCTCCTGGATGCGTCGAGTACCGAACCCAGCGATCTGATCGAGACGACGATCACCAACGAACGCCAGAACGGCCGCGTCGGCCAGATTTACAGTGTCGCGCACCGTGACGGCCAGCGCTGGTTCTATTTCCCGGAGATGACCACCCGCGAGGCGATCCTGATCAAGGGCTACGATAGTCTCAAGGACGGCCGTGCGCGGTTTACGCCGCATTCGGCGTTCGTCCACCCTGAGACGCCGGAGGGTGCGCCGCCGCGCCGCTCGATCGAGGTGCGGACCTTCGCCCGCGTTTCCACCTGACGCGAAAGGGGTCGCCATGACGGACCGCCATGTTACGGGAAGCTGCCTGTGCGGCGGCGTCGAATACAGCGTCGCCGAATTCATCCGGCCCGTCGTCGGGTGCCACTGCAATCAATGCCGCAAGACGTCGGGTCACTTCGTCGCGGCGACCAAGGCGCAAAACCGCGACCTGGCAATGATCCGCGACGACACGCTGACCTGGTTCAGATCGTCCGACGCGGCGGAGCGGGGGTTCTGCAGCAGATGCGGCAGCAACCTGTTCTGGCGTCAGGTCGACGGGGATACGACATCCATCATGGCCGGCACGCTGGACGCCCCGACCGGCCTTGAACTGGCGTTCCACATTTTCAAGGGAAGTGCCGGCGACTATTACGAATTCAACGACGGTCTGCCGGCGTACGACGAAGGCGGCGAGCGTCTATGACATATCTTCGTAGCAATTTCTGATCGCAAACCCCATCAGCCGCATCAGCTGGGGATAGAGTTCGGGACCGGGGCTGAGCCGCGCGCCCAGCGGATCGATGGTGTCCGGCTTGGCCTTCGTACCCTCCGTCAGCAAACGGGTGAACGTGTCCGGAAACTGCGGTTCGGCGAATACGCACGGCACGCGGTATTCGGCGATCATGCGGCGCACCTCGCTGACGCGCCCGGGAGACGGTTTGTGTTCCGGCGTGACCGAGAGCGCGATGAAATCCCTGAGGCCGTAGTGCTCCGTGAAGTGGCGATAGGCCTCGTGCAGGACCACCAGGTATTCGTCATGCATTGGTGACACCAGGCGGCGGACCTCGGCATCGACTTCGATCATCTCATCGATGGCCTGGTCGCGGTTCTTGTTTATCCGTGCCGCCTGAGCGGGAACGATCGTCGCCATGATATCGGCGATCCGCTCGATCATGCCGACAGCGTGTTCGGGCGAAAGCCAAATATGCGGGTCGCTGCCGCCGTGCTCGTGTCCCTGGCCGTGCGCCTGTCCTTCGCCATGCGTCCGGGTGTCCGCGTCCGCTTCGGTTCTGCTGTGTTGTTCTCCGACCTTCATCAGGCCGACGACGCGGGCCGACGCGGAAAGGGTTTCCAGCGGCTTGACCATGAATGTTTCGAGCTCTGGCCCGATCCAGAACACCACGTCCGCATCGGCAAGCGCCTTGGCGTCCGACGGACGCAGCGCGTGGCCATGCGGCGAACTGGCGCCCCTGACCACGAGGTAGGGATCGGTGATTCCGTCGAGCACCATCGCGACAAGGGAATGCAGCGGCTTGACCGTGGCGACGACGCGGGGCGCTTCGGCCCAAGCGGGTGATGCCGGTAAACCGAGGGCGAGAACGATCGCGCAGAGAATGGCCGCAGGGAATTTATGCAATATCAGAGCCTTGTATTCGATATTGTGTCGTGTCGGCGAATTTGTAATTATATAACATCATGGATTCTACCGTTCAATCGACCGTCCCGTCAGGGCAGCCTTTGATCGCTGCCCGTGGGGTCGGAGTCAAGCGCGCCCAGCACTGGCTGATCCGGAATGTCGACCTGACCGTACACCCGGGCGAGATCGTGACCCTGATCGGTCCGAACGGGTCTGGCAAGAGCACGACCGTGCGGACGATCCTGGGTCTGATCCAGCACGATGTTGGTACGATCGAGCGCGCGCCGGGACTCACTGTCGGTTACGTGCCGCAGAAACTGTCCATCGACTGGACCATGCCGCTCACGGCCCGGCGTTTCATGACGCTGACCGGCCGGCACCCGGCAGCGGCCATCGACGCGGCGCTTGACGAGGTCGGTCTGAAGGCTTTTTCAGACCGCGACGTACAGGTCCTGTCCGGTGGTGAGTTCCAGCGTCTGCTGCTGGCCCGCGCCATCATCGGTCAACCGGACCTGTTGGTGCTGGACGAGCCCGTCCAGGGCGTCGACGCGACCGGCGAGATCGCGCTCTACGAACTGATCGCCGGGCTCAGGCATCGTCTGGGATGCGGCGTGCTTCTGATCTCGCACGATCTTCACATCGTCATGGCGGCGACGGATACGGTGATCTGCCTGAACGGCCATGTGTGCTGTTCCGGCTCGCCGAAGGCGGTTGCCGAGAGCCCGGAATACCGCACCCTGTTCGGATCCCGCGCCGCCGAGGCGCTGGCGATCTATCACCACCATCACGATCACGCGCACCTGCCGGACGGCACCGTCGTCAAAAGCGGCGACGCCGACGACCATGTCGCCTGCACGCACCCGGAGCATCACCATGATCATGGATGAATTCCTGATCCGCGCGTTGTTGGCGGGTGTCGGCGTGGCGATCATTGCCGGCCCGCTGGGATGTTTCATCGTCTGGCGCAGGATGGCGTACTTCGGCGACACCATGGCGCATTCGGCATTATTGGGCGTCGCGCTGGCGGTGCTGATGGATGTCTCGATCACCGGGTCGGTGTTCGTGATCGCGGCGCTGGGGGCGTTGGCGCTGATCGCCTTGCAGCGGCGCGCGCCGCTTTCGTCCGATGCGCTGCTGGGGATTCTGTCCCACTCGACGCTGGCACTGGGGATCGTCATCGTCGCGATGATGACGTGGCTTCGGATCGATCTCATGGCGTTCCTGTTCGGCGATATCCTTGCGGTGTCATGGGCGGACATCATCCTGATCTACGGCGGCGGCGCGGTGGTTCTGGGTATTCTGGCCATGATCTGGCGGCCGCTGCTGGCGGGCACCGTCAGTGGGGAACTCGCGGCGGCGGAAGGACTGCACCCCGAACGCGCGCGGATCATCTTCATGCTGTTGATGGCTGCGGTGATCGCTATCGCCATGAAGGTGGTCGGTATCCTTCTGATCACCTCGCTGCTGATCATCCCGGCGGCGACGGCAAGACGTTTCGCGCGCGGCCCCGAAATGATGGCGGTACTGGCGGCGACGGCGGGCGTGGTCTCGGTCATGGCCGGGCTCAGCGGATCGCTCGCGTTCGATACCCCGTCGGGGCCCAGTATCGTTTGCGCGGCGGCGCTTATTTTTCTGATGAGTCTCATCCCGACCGGGCTCAAGCGCGGACCGGCACATGAGGGGAACATGCGATGACCGATCGTTCCGAACTGACGGCAAATCAGCTCGCGGTGCTGAAAACGCTGGAAAAATCCGGCCGCGCGATGACCGCCTACGACATCCTCGACGACGTTCGCGATAAAGGGATGCGCGCTCCGGTTCAGGTCTATCGTGCGTTGGAGCGGTTGATGGAAGGCGGGCTCGTGCACAGGATCGAAAGCATGAATGCCTTCATCGCCTGCGCGCACGGGCACGAAGGCGATCAGGACCACGGACATTCGGAAGCCGTCGCCTTCGCCATCTGCGACGACTGCGGCGACGTTTCGGAAATTCCGGTTCCGAGGGCGGCCAAGACCATCGGCGCGATCACCGGCGACAGCGGTTTCGTGACGGAGCGCACGGTGGTCGAGCTTCGGGGGCATTGCGCTCCCTGCCAGGGGCGTCAGGGCGAGCGCGCGAAATGATCAAACGGACGGCGCTCGCATGTCTGGTGGCCATGTCGGCTTTAAGCCCGACCCCCTTGTCGGCGCACCCGCATGTCTGGGCCGACGTGAAGGTCCGGGTATTGTTCGACGACAAGGGACAGGTTCGTGCGCTCCATCAATATTGGTTGTTCGACGATTATTATTCGGCGTTCGTGTTATCCGGCGCGGATATGAACGGGGACGGCAAGCCGGATCAGGCGGCGCTCGACGAGGTGCTGGCCGAGAACATGAAGAACCTGAAGGAGTACGATTATTTCTCCCGCACCTGGTCGGGGGACGTCCGTGTCCAGACCGGCGCGCCCGGCGAACTGGCGACCGGGGTCAAGGGCAACCGGCTCGAAATGTCGTTCGTGCTGCCGCTCGCCGAACCGGTGGCGGCCAATGACTTACCCTTCCGCTACGCGATCTTCGATCCGACCTATTACATCGAGATGGTCCATGCCGAGTCCGAGGACGCCGTGACCCTCGATGCGGCGCCGAAAACCTGCAAGTCCAAGATCAGGCAACCCAACCCGAACCCCGAGCAGGTGGCGTTGGCGGCGTCGCTGGACCGGACGCAGACCGCGGGCGATACGCTCGGGATGTTCTTTGCCGAGACCGTCTACGTGACATGCGGCTGATTGCGGTTCTCGTCGCGGTTACGGTAATCGGGGTGCCGCTGGTCGCGTGGGCGGCGACGGGCGATGTCGGGCCGATCGACCGTTTCACCGTCTGGGTGATGAACGAGCAGCGCGCCTTTCACCGTGAACTCACCGGCTATCTGCGCGATCTGGCGGCAGCGGGCGGCGCATGGCAGTTGGTCTGGCCGCTGATCACAGCGAGTTTTCTGTATGGATTGTTTCATGCCGCCGGGCCGGGGCACGGCAAGGCGGTGGTCAGCAGCTATCTGTTGTCGCACAAGCAAACCGTCCGCATCGGCATGTGGCTCGCGGCCGGCGCCGCATTCATGCAGGGGGTGGTGGCGGTCGTCATCGTCTACGGATTGGTCGCGGTGGCGGGCTGGTTGCCCCGCGATGCGCAGGGCGCCGTTTTATGGAGCGAGCGGGCGAGCTTCGCGCTGGTCGCGCTGTTGGGCGGGTATCTGCTTTGGCGGGCCGGGCGCAGCCTCATAAACCGTATGCGCGGCGGGGACGGCCATCATCACCATCATGACGGCCACGAACATCATGGTGATGACTGCGGGCATGCGCACATGCCGACCGCGAAGGATGCGGCCCGTGTGCATGATCTGAAATCCGCGCTGGGTGTGATCGCGTCGGTCGGCATCCGCCCCTGCAGCGGCGCGGTCATCGTGCTTGTCTTCGCCAGGGTCGCCGGCCTGCCGTGGGCGGGGATCGCCGCCGTCGCCGCGATGTCGGCGGGGACGGCGCTTGCGGTGTCGATGCTGGCGGCGTTTGCGGTGACGGCGCGGAATCTGGTGTCCAGGCTTTCGTGGATGGAAGGTTCACGTGCCGGCCTTGCGGCCGATTTGGCGGCACTGGCGGGTGGCCTGCTGATCCTGTTCGTCGGCGTCAGCCTGCTTGCCGCGGCATTCAGGCCGGCCCACCCCATTATCGGCGCTTAGAGATGTCACTATCCCATTTTTTGGGACATTAAATCTCATTATCTGTTGATTTTCCCATTCAGCCGGGTATGATCTATACTCAGTTCTGTTCCAGAAAAATCATGCCCAGAGCAAACGCGAGGAAACGTCATGAGCACCCAAGCTGCCGCCAAAGCGCCTGACCAAGGCCCCGAAAAGGAAATCATCCGTGGACTGATCGCCAAGGCGCGCGCCGCCATGGCCCAGTTTGCCAATGCCGATCAGGCCCGCGTGGATGAGGCCGTGACGGCCCTGGCGTGGGCGATCTACGAGCCGGGCCGCGCCCGCGAGCTGGCGGAGCTTGCGGTGGAAGATACCGGTCTCGGCAACGTCGAAAGCAAGATCATCAAGAACACCCGCAAGACGTTCGGCTGCCTGCGCGATCTCAGCCGCGTCAAATCGGTCGGTATCATCGAGGAAATTCCTGAAAAGGGTCTTGTGAAGTATGCCAAACCGGTCGGTGTCGTCGGCGCCGTGACGCCCAGCACCAACCCGGCCGCGACGCCGGTCAACAAGGCGATGTTCGCGATCAAGGGCCGCAACGCCGTCATCATCGCACCGTCGCCGGCGGGCCTCGGCACGACGACGAAAACCGTCAATTACATGCGCGCCGAACTCGAAAAGATCGGGCTCCCGGCGGACCTGGTGCAGGTGCTGCCGGCCCCCGTGAACAAGCAGCTTACCCAGGAACTGATGAACCAGTGCGATCTGGTCGTCGTGACCGGCTCGCAGAACAACGTGAAGCGCGCCTATTCGTCGGGCACACCGGCGATCGGCGTCGGCGCGGGGAACGTGCCCGTCGTCATCGACGAGAGCGCGGATTTCGACGACGCGGCGGAAAAGATCACCATGTCGAAGATCTTCGATAACGCGACGTCATGCTCGTCCGAAAACTCGGTGATCATCCTCGACAGCGTTTACGACGAGGCGATGGAAGCGCTGAAGCGCGCCGGTGGCTATCTCTGCACGGCGGAAGAAAAGCAGAAGGTCGAAGACAACCTCTGGGTCGACGGGCACCTCAACCGTCATGTCATCGCCAAGGACGCCGACGTGCTGGCCGACGTCTTCGGTTTGGGCGAGCAGGCGAAGGGTAACAAGTTCTTCATGGTCGAAGAGGGAGATACCAATCCCGAAAGCCCGTTCATCGACGAGAAGCTCTCGCTGGTGCTGACCGTCTACCGCGCCAAGGACATGGACGACGTGGTGCGCCAGCTGAACACGATCCTGGATGTCTGCGGCAAGGGGCACTCGGTCGGTATCCACACCAAGGAAGCGGCGCACGCGACGCGTCTCGCGGAAGAGATCGATGTGGTCCGCGTGCTGGTCAATCAGGCCCACACCTTCGGTAACGGTGGGGGCTACAACAACGGCCTCAATTTCACGCTGTCGATGGGCGGCGGGACGTGGGCCGGGAACTCGATTTCCGATAACCTCAACTACACCCACTTCATCAACATCACGCACCTGGTGAAGACGATCGCGGAAGACAAACCCTCCGAAGAAGAGCTGTTCGGCAGCTACTGGGAAAAGTTCGGGAAGTGACGCTTTAGCGTCACCCCGGCGCAGGCCGGGGTCCAGAGCGGCATGAAGAAGCATCTATTTGACAGTCTTCGTGCGTCCCTGGATTCCGGCGTTCGCCGGAATGACGAATAAACACGCAGGAAGACCAAGGGAAACATCCGAATGAACTTCGAAGAATACGCGGCGAAGCCGCTGCTGGCGGCGAGCGGGATCAAGGTGCCTCAGAGCGTTTTGGTCTATCACGCCGACGCGGCGGCGGAAGCGGCAGAAAAACTCGGCGGCTGCGTCGTCAAAGCGCAGGTCCCGACCGGCAAGCGTGGCAAGGCGGGCGGCATCAAGCTCGCCGACAGTCCCGACGAGGCGAAAGCACACGCGAAGGCGATCCTCGGTATGACCATCGGCATTCACACCGTCGAAAAGGTGCTGATCGAGGAGAAATCCGACATCCGCCGCGAATACTACGCGGCCGTCCTCAACGATCCGGTCTCGAAGGGGCCGATGGTCATGTTCTCGACCGAGGGTGGCATGGACATCGAGGAGATCGCCGCCGAGACGCCCGAGAAACTGAAGAAACATGCCGTCGATATCCGCAACGGATTCAGCCTCGAAGATGCGAACGCCATGCTTAAGGGCGTCGATCTGGAAGGCGCCGAAGCGGGTGTCGCCGATACGCTGGTGAAGCTCTACGACGCCTATATGGTCAACGACGCGGAACTGCTCGAGATCAATCCACTGATCGTCACCGGCGACGGTTCCGTCGTGGCGCTGGACTGCAAGTTCACGCTCGACGACAGCGCCATAAAGCGCCAGGAAGAGCTGGCCAAGAACGGCGCGCCGGAAAAGCTGACCGAGCTGGAAGCGCGCGGTGAGAGCGCCGGGATCAAGTACATCGAACTGGACGGCGACGTCTGCGTGCTGGCCAACGGTGCCGGTCTGACGATGACGACGATGGATG
>MDSW01046259.1_pt1 | contig 14091 bp, 14 predicted proteins | sample 811171 | NCBI WGS metagenome assembly MDSW01 (sample SAMN05326641, study PRJNA326480) | marine metagenome | isolation source: seawater | place: Atlantic Ocean: North West | collected 2012 | reverse complement strand
TGCAAAAGAAATAGATCTTGAAGATAAATTTGAGAACATGGGTGCTCAAATGGTTAAAGAAGTTGCAAGCAAAACAAATGACGAAGCTGGTGATGGTACTACAACCGCAACAATTTTAGCTCAAGCAATTGTAAAAGAAGGATGTAAATATGTTACTGCCGGAATGAACCCCATGGATGTAAAAAGAGGAATTGATGCGGCTGTTGAACATGTAAAAGAGAGATTAATTTCTTCTGCAAAAAAAGTAAAAGATAGTGATGAAATCGCACAAGTTGGAACAATTTCTTCAAACGGAGATAAAGAAATTGGAAACATGATTGCAAAAGCTATGCAAAAAGTAGGGAATGAAGGAGTTATTACTGTTGAAGAAGCAAAAAGTATTGAAACTGAACTAGATGTTGTTGAAGGTATGCAATTTGATAGAGGATATCTTTCTCCTTATTTTGTAACAAATGCTGAAAAAATGACTACTGAATTAGAAAACCCTTTGATTCTTTTACATGAAAAGAAACTAACTAATTTACAACCTATGGTTCCACTTTTGGAATCTGTTGTTCAAGCAGGAAGGCCGCTTATGATAATTTCTGAAGATGTTGAAGGAGAAGCTTTAGCAACATTAGTAGTAAACAAGCTTAGAGGTGGTTTAAAAGTTGTTGCTGTTAAAGCTCCAGGTTTTGGTGACAGAAGAAAAGCTATGCTTGAAGATATAGCGATTTTGACAGGTGGACAGGTTATCTCGGAAGACTTAGGTATAAAATTAGAAAATGTAAAAATAAATGACCTTGGATCAGCAAAAAGAGTTAAGGTTGATAAAGAAAACAGCACAATTGTGAGCGGAACAGGTAAAAAATCTGATATTGAAGCAAGATGTTCACAAATAAAACAACAAGTTGAAGAAACAACATCGGACTATGATAGAGAGAAACTTCAAGAGAGGTTGGCTAAATTAGCAGGTGGAGTTGCTGTTATTAAAGTTGGAGGTGCTACTGAAGTAGAGGTAAAAGAGAAGAAAGATAGAGTTGAAGATGCCCTAAATGCTACTAGAGCAGCGGTTGAAGAAGGAATAGTAGTTGGAGGCGGATGTGCTCTTTTATATGCCTCACAAGAACTTGATAAAGTTAAAGTTAAGGGGGCCGATCAAAAAGCAGGAGTTGATATTGTTAAAAGTGCACTTGAAGCGCCTATAAGACAAATAACAACAAATGCTGGTGTTGATGGTTCAGTTATCGTTGGCAAACTTTTAGAAACAAACAAATCTTCTCAAGGTTATGATGCTCAAACAGAACAGTACGTAGATATGTTCAAAGAAGGTATTATTGACCCTGTAAAAGTTGTTAGAACCGCTCTTCAAGATGCAGCATCAATTTCAGGTCTTTTGGTTACAACAGAAGCAATGGTTGCTGATAAACCTGAGGAAAAAGATGCAGCTGGTGGCGGAATGCCTCCTGGTGGAATGGGTGGTATGGGAGGAATGGGTGGTATGGGAATGTAATAAATTTCCATTTAAAAAACATTCTAAATTATTACTTTAAAAAAATTGAACCCCCCGGAACTAAAGTTTCGGGGGTTTTTTTTTGTGCTCCAAATTGATATAAAAAATTTATATGCATGCTAAATTAAAAAAAAAATATTTAAACAAAAAACTAAAAAATTTTTTTTAAATAATTCTAAAAATAAATCTATTCGATGCGCTGACACTTTTTTATTTAGATTTCTTGGTAACTTTTTCAAGGAATATAAAAATAAAAAAATTTTGGATATTGGTTATGGAAATTGTGAAAATATAAATGAGTTTATAAGAAGAGGGGCAGAGTGTTTTGGAATAAGTTTAATTGACAATACGACTTTACTAGAAAAAAATAAAAAAATATTTAAAAACAATTTTTTACATTATGATTTTAATCAATTTAAAAAATTTCGTTTTAAAAAAAAATTTGATCTAATAATTTGCTTAGATACAATTTATTATGTTGCCGATTTAGATAATTTTTTTAAAGAAATTAAAAAATGTTTAAAAAAAAATGGCTTGTTTGTTTTCCAGTATATAGAAAGTCAAGAAATTATAAACTATGACTTAAAAAATTATAAGAATATTAAAAAATTAACCAAAATTAAAAAAATTAAAAGTACAAGTTATCTAAATTATAAAAAAAACCCAATAAGATTTTTAGATTACGAAAAAAATTTCCATCAATATGTAAAAGATAATAACTTTAAATTTAAATTTTTTTTAAGTAACGATAACCAATATATAAGAAATAATAAAAAAAGTTTTATTCACAAAAATATTTATATTGTAATTTCAAATTAAAATTTATGAGATTTTTTATTTCTTTTTTATTGATTTTTGTCTCTATCAAAGCTTTTGCTCATCAACCTAAGTTAATTAAATATTCTCCGTCACTTGAAAATCCTCATGAGGTAATTTATCCAGAAATTTCAAAAGCATATTATGGAAAATTAAATGGAAAATCTCATTATTACAAAATAACTAGTAACAAAGATTTTTTATTTTATACAGGAATATTAACTCCAAAAGTTAATGAAAATTATAAATGGATTTCTTTAGATATTATAGATGAAAACAATAACATTTTATATCAAGCTGATGGATCAAAATTTAAATGGGAACCTTGGTATGAACCATATGCGAGAGACTTATATTGGAAAGGCCCAGAAATTGGTGGAGAAATAAATAACGAAACAGGCTTTAAAAAAAGTTTTACAGTTAAATCAGGAACTTACATTATTAAGGTTTACAATAATGATAATGTTGGAAATTATTCTTTAGCAGTTGGAGAGGCTGAATTTTTTGGTTCTAATATTTTTGAAAAAATACTCACCTGGACACCAATAATTTTTTATATTGGACCTTATATGGACATTGTTCATTGGAAAAAATTTGATGTTACGACTTATATTCCTCATATAATGTTATTAGTTATATTTTTTGTATTGTATGTAATAATAAAAAAAATATTTTTTAAAAGAAAAAATGATATTTAATAAAAATTTTTTTATTTTTCTCTTCTGTTTATTAATTTATCCTTTGCCAGTTTTTGCGCATGCATTTTTCGGTAAGATTGGTTTTTATGATGGGATTTCTCACCCAGTATTAGGTCTAGATCATTTTCTTGCAATGATAAGTGTGGGAATTGTATCTGCACAAATTGGTGGAAAAGCTATTTGGACTGTGCCTTCAATTTTTGTAACTATAATGACGATGGGAGGATTGTTTGGGTTCTTATTAATTATCGATGAGTTTTACTTTGTAGAAATTGGAATTATCCTATCTGTTATTCTTTTAGGATTTGGAATTAGTATTGAAAAAAAAATTTCACCAAAACTAATAATGATTTTTGTAGGTATTTTTGGTTTATTTCATGGAATTGCTCATGGACTAGAAGTTCCTGCAGCGGCAAATCCAATTTTGTTTGTTTTAGGATTTATTTGTGGAACATCAGCTCTTCATATTTTTGGAGTTGCTATAGGTTATTTCTCAATCAAAACTACTTTATCTTCAGTTTTGTTACGTCTTACAGGAGTAGTTTTTGGTATTTACGGAATTTATTTGTTAATTGGAACATTCTAAAAAACAAATCACCTGTTCAAGGTGGTCTGATTGTTAATCTAACAAACTTATGTAGTCTTTTTCTAACAAACCACATGAATTGATTCTATAAAATCTATATGGTTTTAGGAATCACTTTTTAAGAGAATATTTTGCCTACTAAATATAAACCCAATGCAACTGCCGGCCCAATACCAAATGCAAATAATAAAGTGCCAGGACCTACTGTCCCTCCTAAATACCAACCTATACTTACTACTGAAATTTCAAGAAATGCTCTAACTGCTGCTATTGGAAGATTTGTTAAATTTTGCAAACCAACCATTAATCCATCTCTAGGACCAGCACCCAAATTAGCAATTAAATAAATTCCACCACCCAATCCAACAGTAAAAACTGCGATAAAAGCAAGAAATAATTGAGAGTAATAGCTTTCAGGAGTAGGAACAAATTTAATACAAATATCAATCATGGCAGCAATTATCAAAGCATTAAGAATAGTTCCAATTCCTGGTTTTTGCTTGAGTGGAAGCCAAAATAGTAAAACTGTAATACTTACTATAAGAGTAATTACACCTATAGAGAAATTTACATTTAATGAGATTCCTTGTGCAAGGACACTCCAAGGAGATGCTCCTGTATTAGAAACTATCAATAATCCTTCTCCCAATCCAAAGAATATTAAACCTAAACATAAAAAAAACATTGATGAAAATTTGGGCTTAATATTATAAGGATTTTTTGAACTCCATGAAACTACTGGTATTTTTTTTATAGATAAAAACATTTTTTTTACTATTATTTATACATTCTTAAATTAAAATCCAATAAAATGAAAAAATATATATATGCAACAATAATAATATTGTTTACCTCAAAGGCATTTTCACACACAAGTCATTATGAGGGTCTAAAAAAAATTGAAATGGATGTTCTTCTTAATGGAGAAGTAATTGGCTATAGCAATTATTTTTTTGAAAAGAAAAACGAAATTATGACAGTAAAAAATTACACTAACTTCAAAGTTAAATTATTAGGTGTGACTGTTTTTTCTATCTTAAGTGAAGCAGTAGAAAAATATGAAAATAATAAATTAATTTATTTTAAATCAAATACATTCCAAAACGATAAAGAAAAATATGTAAATTTAAATTATGATAAATCATCAAATAAATTTATAATTGATGGATCTTCATATAAGGGTGAGGCTACCACGGATTGTATAATAGGAAATTGGTGGAATCATAAGATTTTTCAATCAAGTAAGCAAATTAGTCCTCTTTCGGGAAGTGTTAAAGAGCAAGTAGTGACTTTTATTGGTAAAGAAAAAATTACTATTAATAATAAAGAATATTTAACTGAACATTTCAAATTAAAATCAAAAGATGATAGTTTGCCCAATGATAAGAAATTAGACTTTGATATATGGTATAATCCAGAAAATAATTTAATAATAAAAGTTTCTTATTCTAAAATGGGAAATTGGGAATATAATTTAAAAAATTTTGAATAATGGCTATCTGGGGAAGTTTAATTGGTGGAATGATTGGTTTATCTCTAGGAGGACCATTTGGAATGTTGCTTGGTTCTTTAATAGGAGGGAAAATATCTAGAGCAAAATCTAGAGCTGGCTTTGATGCTTTTGCAAAACCTCAACAAATTTTTGCTTTATCTCTAATAGTATTATCTGCCAAACTTAGTAAAGCTGATGGTCAGGTAAGCAAGGATGAACTAATTGCTGTTAAAGATAAACTAAGAATTCCAGATAACGAGTTAGATCAAGTAGGAAAAATATTTAATAAAGCAAAAGAAGAAAGTGCTGGTTATGAAAAATACGCTGAACAAATTGCTCAAATTTATAAAGGAAATATTAATGTATTAGAAGAAGTTATAAATATACTATTTTATATAGCTGAGGCAGACGGAAATATTAGTGATTCTGAACTTAGAATGATTGAACACATTGCACATATATTTGGATTAAGTGAAATTCAATTTAACAGTATTAAAGAAAGCAGAAAATCTTCAGATAAACTTAACCCTTACATAGTTTTAGAAAGCAAACCTGATGATCAAATTGAGATTATAAGGAAAAGATACCTAAAATTAAGCAAGGAACATCATCCTGATTTACTCATGAGTAAAGGTGTTCCACAAGAAGTTATAAATGAAAGTAAAGCAAAAATGAGAGCTATTAACTCTGCGTGGGATAAAATTCAAAAATTAAAGTCTAATTAAAATTGTTCAGACTCAGTTGAACCTTCCATTGCTGTAGTAGAACTTTTTCCTGAACTAATAGTGTTTGAAACAGCATCAAAATAAGATGTTCCTACTTCTCTTTGGTGTTTTACACTCGTATAGCCATCTTTTTCTCTTGAAAATTCATGTTGTTGAATTTTTGAATAAGCGGTCATGCCCTCATTTTTATATTTTTCCGCTAATTCAAATATTGCAATATTTTGAGTATGAAAACCTGCTAAAGTAATAAATTGAAATTTGTAACCCATTTCACCAATTTTTTTTTGAAATGATGCTATTTCTTCATCAGATAAATGCTTTTTCCAATTAAAAGAAGGTGAACAATTATAAGCTAACAATTTGCCTGGAAATTTTGCGTGTATTGCATCGGCAAACTTTTTAGCTTCTTCTAAATTAGGAGTGGCAGTCTCACACCAAATTAAATCAGCATAAGGTGCATATGCTAAACCTCTAGAAATGGCCTGTTCAATTCCATCTTTTACATAAAAGAAACCTTCGGGTGATCTCTCTCCAGTTAAAAAAGGTTTATCATTACTATCAAAGTCATTTGTGATTAACTTGGCAGCATTAGCATCTGTTCTTGCAAGAATTATAAGAGGGACATCAGCAATATCAGCTGCTAATCTTGCCGCCTTGAGGTTTCTGATCATAGTTCCTGTTGGTACCAATACTTTGCCACCCATATGGCCACATTTTTTTTCACTCGCAAGTTGATCTTCAAAATGTACGCCTGCTGCACCAGCTTTTATAAATTTTTTTGCTAATTCAAATACATTCAGAGGACCTCCAAAGCCAGCTTCTCCGTCAGCAATAATTGGTAGCATGTAATCAACTCTTTTTTTTTCTTCCATATCACCATCGATTATTTCCATATGTTGAATTTGATCAGCTCTAATTAAGCTATTATTCATCGTTTCAACTAATTTTGGAGCACTATCATAAGGATACAATGATTGATCTGGATACATTTCACCCGCACTATTTGCATCAGCTGCTACTTGCCATCCGCTAAGATAAATTGCTTTTAAGCCTGCTTTAGCATGTTGAACTGCATGATTTCCAGAAAGAGAACCAAGAGTATTTATATAAGGTTCTGAGTTTAATAATTTCCATAATTTTTGAGATTGTTGTTTACACATTGAATACTCAATTTTGATAGATCCTCTTAATCTTTCTACTTCCTCTGGAGTATAATCTCTTTTTATTCCTGCAAATCTCTTCAGATCATAAGACACATTTTCTGCTGACATATTGGCTCTTACCTCTTATATATTGGTTGAAATATAGTTTAACTTATGAACTAGTTGTTTTGAGTAAATTCTTCTGTAAACTCGTTCATACCACTTGATCCCCAATCACAATGATCATCTCTTAGATAAACTCCTCTAGTTTGATGTTCAGTTTGCTCTTGTTGACTAGTGATTTGTTGATTATTTTCAGTGTTTTTAATTTTATTTTTTTCCATTATGTAAATTTTATAATTTACATAATTTACAAAATCCACTTAATTATTGATTTTACTTGTAAACATGATAAATTTTTTGTAAATATTAATTTACAAAATTTACAAATAGTAAAATGAGTAAAAAAGACAATAAAATTGGACCAAAAATAAAGGCTTTTAGAAGACAATTAGGTATGCAAGCTAACAAACTTGCTGGAGAACTTAATATTTCCCCTAGCTATTTAAACCTTATTGAAAAGGGACAAAGAAAAATAGATGGGGATTTACTATTGAAAGTTTGTGAAAAACTAAAAATAGAACTTTCAGATTTGACTAGCAAAGCAGATTTAAATCTAGAAAACAATATCTCCGAATTATTAGCGGATGAATTATTTGAAGATTTAGATATTCTTGGTCCAGAAGTAAAGGATTTGGTTAATACAAATCCAAAAATTGCAAAAGCTTTGATTAAGCTAGGTGATAACTTTAAGCAAAAAGATCATGAAATCATAAATCAGGTTGAAAATATATCAGGTAAAATAATTGATAGCAGAAAAGCAGCTTTTCCAGGAGAAGTAATTTCTGACTTTTTGCAAGAAAATAAAAATTTTTTTCCTAAATTAGAAAATTTTGCAAATAATATTTTTGAAAAAGTTAAGCAAAATAATAGAACTAGATACATCGCGCTTTGCGAATTTTTAAATACTGAATATGGTATTGTTGTAAAAGATGTTATTCCTGAAGAAGGAAAACCTTTTTCTAAAATATACAAAGCTAAACAGAAAGAATTATTTTTATCAGATTATCTTTCATTAGAAACAAAAAAACTACATGCTGCAGCACAAATTTCTCAACAAGGAGCTTCTAAAGAAATTGAAGAATACTTGTCTACTTTTAATTTTCCTTCTGAAGAAGCAAAAAAATTAACAAGAGTAGCTTTATTGAATTACTGTGGTGCTGCAATTTTAATGCCTTATAAGCTTTTTCATAAGGAATGTAAAGAATTGAAGTACGATTTAGAGCTTTTGCAAAATACTTTTGCTACTTCATTTGAACAAGTTGCTCATAGAGTGACTTGTCTACAAGATCCTAGTTTACCTGGCATTCCTTTTCATTTTTTAAGAGTTGATGTAGCAGGGAATATTTCTAAAAGATTTTCATTATCAGGAATAGAAATTCCTCGTTATGGTGGAGCTTGTCCAAGGTGGAATGTTTATTCTGCTTTTTCAAGGCCAGGTGTAATTCAAGCTGCAGTGAGTAAAATGACTAATGGTGAGAAATATGTATGCATTGCAAAAACAGTAGAAAAAGGAGTTGGTAGATATGGACAAAAAAAAAGTATGTTATCAATTGGTCTTGGATGTGAAGCAAAGTATGCAAAGGATTTTGTGTATACAGAAAACCTAGATTTAAATGATAAAAAATCTGAATTACCGATTGGAGTTTCTTGTAGAACTTGTGATAGATTAGACTGTTCTCAAAGAGCATTTCCTCCTCTACATAAAAAATTTGATATTGATATCAATTCTAGAGGTGTATCAGTTTATGTTAGTGAGTAAAAAATACCTTGTTTACCTAATTTATTTATTCTTTTTTGTTTCTTTTTTTTGATATCAGTTGTGTCAAAGCGTCAACCATCATGTCCGAAGCTTTAAATATTTCACTTGGTTTAAAGTCGTAAGATAAACTTTTTTCATCATTTGACTTATCTTCAATAACTATTCCTTTATCTGGCGAATTATCTTTTATATAAATTAATATTAACCATTCTTCATTTGCAGATTCATCCCATTTAATAAAAATTTCTCCTGTTTCAAATCTTCTATCAATACATTTTAATATTGACATGTGTCTTGTAATATATCTTTTGTTTAATTGAAAAACTAAGCTGTTTGCGCTCCTATAAAAGCTCTCTAAAGCTAACTCTATTTTTTGTCGAGCTAAGTAATATTCTTTTTCTTTTTGTAAAAGTATCTCTCTATCATCGCCTTCTCTAATTTTAACTCCAAGAGCTTCAACTCTTTCTCTAATTTTTTGATCTCTTAATAATCTATATTTATTTTTTAATTTTTCTATTCTTTCTTGAAGTCCAGAATAATCTTCTCTTTTTTCTTTTAATGATATCTTTTCTAATTTCTCTAACTCTTTTACTTCTCTTACTCTAAATTTCTCAATTTGTTTGTCTAATTTAAGTTCTTCTAAAAATTTTCTTTGCCTTTCTGCCTGTTCTTTTCTTAAAATTGCCTGTTCTTTACGTAAAAATAATTTTATATCTTTATTTCTTTCTCTTTCCAATTTCTGTTCATCTTTTAATTGTTTTTTTTTTATCTTAAATTGTAATTCCTCTTCTTCCCTCTTTTCTTTTTCTAATTTTAATTTTTCTTTTTCTGCATTTTCAATTGCTTCTAATTTTAATCTTCTTTTTTCTTCAAATCTTAATAATTTAAATTTCTGTATTTTTTCTTCAATTTTGTGAAAAAAATTTGCAATGAATCTATCAATAGCTAATAGATCAATTTTAAATTTGAAACTAAAATTTGACTTAATATTTTCTTCTAATCTTACAGATCTTAAAATTAGATTTTCAGATCTTTTTTTTAAAGGTTTTGGGTAAATTATTCTTTTTGTTTTTTTTTTAAATTTTTTACTTTTTTTTATTTTTTTTTTTGTTTTTATAATTTTTTTTTTTTTGACTTTTATTTTAATAATTTTTTTAGTTTTCTTTAAAATAAAATTTTTTTTTCTATTCTTGCTTAATTTTTTTCTTTTTTTTTTCATTAATTTAATCTAGTGATTTATCAGTATTAATTTAATAAATATAGTCTCTAGTAGTTGGAGCAGATATATTGTCCTTAGTTAACTGTAACTGAAATACAACCTGATCTCCCCATTTGAATGCCATTTCACAACTGGCAAGATAAAATTCCCACATTCTAAAAAATTTTTCATCAAACATATCCAAAACTGTAGCTTTTTTTGATAAAAATCTTTCCTTCCAATTTCTCAATGTATGAGAATAGTGCATTCTTAATACTTCAATATCAGAAATAATTAGGCCAGAATCCTCAATTGGCCTAGCTATTTGACTTAAACTTGGAGTGTAACCTCCAGGAAAAATATACTTGGTAATCCAAGGATGAGGATTTCTTGGTGGATTGCTAGATCCAATCGTATGTATTAATGCAATACCTTTATCATTTAGAAGTTTTGATACAGTATTAAAATATTTTTTATAAAATTTTCTTCCTACATGCTCAAACATTCCAACACTAACTATTCTATCAAACTTTTCATTTAATTCCCTGTAATCTGTTAATTTAAATTCAACTTGATTTCCTAAATTCATTTCTTTAGATTTATTATTGCTATATTCTAGTTGATTTTCCGATAGAGTAATTCCAGTAACTGAAGCTTTAGTTTTTTGTGCTATCTTTATAGCTAAAGTTCCCCAGCCAGAACCAATGTCTAAAACTTTCTGATTTGGTTTAATATTTAGTTTTTTTATTATATGATTAATCTTATTTTCTTGAGCCTGCTCTAAAGAATCATTTTCATTTTTAAAGTATGCACAAGAATATTGTCTGTTAGTATCTAAGAAAAGATCATAAAGTTTTTCTGAAATATCATAGTGATGACTAACATTATTTTTTGAAACTAAACCTTTATTAAAATTTGTTAGGTATCTATAAGATCCTTTTATTTTGTTAAGGATTTTTCCATAAATATTTATATCATTTCTACCAATATTTCTTAAAGCTATTTCTAAAAACTCTGTAAGTGTTCCATTTTCAATAATCAAAGATCCGTTTGTATAAGCTTCACCAAAATATAAATCTGGATTCAAAAGCAATTTATAATTTAAATTTTTATCTAATAGTTTTATTATTATAGGATTTTCACGAATAGGTTTGCCGATCACATATTTTTTAGAGTCATAATCAATTAAAATAAATCCATCATATTTAAATAAATTATTAAGAAAATTTATTAAATTCATGTTATGCAGCTTTTAAATTTTTAATATTAAAGTCTAATTTATTTAAACTTGAAATCATTTCTTTTTTATCCACTTCCGATAATAGCTTTAAAGGAGGAAGAACATTTTTGTATATATTATCTTTATCCATCATAAAAGAATGAAGACTAGAAATTAAATTATATTTTTCAAATACCGCTCTTACTTCACATAATTTTTTATTTGTATCTTGTGGAGATTTACTAAGAAAATTATCATAAACTTGTCTAGCTAATAAAGATGTTACATTAGTAGTAGCGGTTATTATTCCTGAACAACCTAATTCAAGTCCTTTCAATAATTTAGATTCAGAGCCTGGCAAAACGGAAAAATTCTCAATTTTTAATTCTTCATATAAATTATAGGAACTATCTTTAACTCCAATAATTTGATTTGGAAATTTATCTACTAACTTTTTAATACAATCTTTGCTAAATTTATATCCAGAGAGCTTTTCAAAATTATACAAAATAATTTTACATTCTTTTACCTCTTCAATTAATTTAGAATAAAAGTTTATTACGTCTTCATCTCCGTATTTGTAATAAGCAGGAGGCATTATTAAAAATTTATTGAAATTTAAAGTTTTAGATATTTTCATCAAATTTATTGTGTCTGACAATGAATTTAATCCGGTTCCAATAATAAATTTGTCTTTAAACTTACTTTGAGGAAGATAATTAATTAATTGTATTTTTTCACTTAAAGATATTAATTGTGATTGACCTGTGCTTCCAAAAAAAACAACCCCATGACACCCATTTTCAATAAGTTCCTCTGCATGTGAAATAGTTTTTTTACAATCTAATGCTAAATTTTCGTTTAACAGAGATAGTGTAGCTGCATATATTCCGTTTATCATAACTCTTAATTCTTAATATAAATATAGATTAAATTTTTAAAAAAATTAATAATAAAATAATTAAATATGAAAGTAGGAATATTCTTAAATTATATTGGTTTGGGGGCAAATTTATTACATTTGAGTTATTGTCATGAAATAGCAAAAAAATTTGGGCCTGTAACTATTATAACATTGTGTAAAAATTTAAACCAGGCTCTTGAAGATGATCCAAATATTCAAGAAGTGATTGTAGTCAAAAAAAACAAAAAAGTAACTGATATTCCATCTATATCAAGAAAACTGAAAGAATTATTATTAGATAAAATATTTATTTTTTATCCTAGTCCAAGATTGGTAATAGCTTCAAAATTAGCAAGAATAAAAGAAGTCTACAACTATCCTTTATTTAAAAAAAAAAAATTTACATCTTGTTGATACAGCAAAAAAATTTACTAGTGAAATTTTAAAAATAGAATCTTGCCCTACTGAAACAAAATTTTTTGTAAATAATAAAAAAGTTCTTTACGCAAAAAAAATTGTTAAAGAAGATCGGTATAATATTATAATTGGTGCAGGGTCTTCGGGACCAGACACAAGATGGGGAGAAAAAAATTTTATAGATCTTATTAATAGATTAAATGAAAGTGGAAATTATTTTTTTTATATCCAATGTGGACCTGAACAAAGTGAAATATCAAAAAATATAATCAATAATGTAAAAAAAAATAATTGTATCGATTTAAGCAAAATGAATATCCGTGAAATAGTTCCAATATTATATTTATCTGATATGTATGTTGGAAACGATTCATTTTCGCATCATATTACTTCGCAGTGCAACAAACCATCAATTGTAATTTTATTAAATACTCCTAAAGCTTACTCTGATTATAGCACAAATCACTACAGAATAATTCCAGATAATATTAAATTAGATGAATTAAGTCATTCTTCAAAGTATAATGCAAATTCTATAAGTGTTAAAAAAGTTTATGATAAAATTCTACAAATAAAGAATTAAGAAAAGTCTTTTAATATTGTATCTTTAGCCTCATTAACAATTGATGCTAATCTATTTAGTTCTGGACTAATGTCTGGGTGTATTTTTTTCATAATTTTTTTATAAGAGTTTAAAACTTCTTCCTTTTTATATTTCTTGTTTGGATCCAAATTTAGAATTTTATAAGCTTCATTAGTTGACATATTTTGTTTATTCATATTTTCATTAATGTTATTGAAATTAAATCTTCCAGAATTTTTTAAAACTCTAAACAGACCCCAAAGTCTTAGAATCTGAAATAAAGATATACCTGCTTTGGTTTTAATTAATGGCAAAATAGCGAGGACAAATGGTAAAGAAAATATATATCTTCCTGCATAAGCCATAATTAATGCCAAAAAAATAGATAATATTATAATCAAAAATCTAATTATTTTTGAAATTTTCTTGGTAGAACTTTTTGCAAACCAATTAAGAAAAATATAAATAGCTATAAAAATAATAACTGTTATAAAAAAAATATTCATATATTAATTTCTGTCTTAATGAAAATACCACAACTTCAAAAAAAACTAGAAGTAAAATCTTGTCACAATAAAAAATGGGAAGATAATTATAGCTGGATACATCAAAACAATATTTTAGATGTTTTAAAAGATAGCACAAAATTATTGCCAGAAGTAAGAGAATATTTGGAAAAAGAAAATGAATACTATGAATATAATATGAAGGATACAAAAGTTACTCAGAAAAGAATTTTTGACGAAGTCAAAGGAAGAATTAAACTAGATGACGAATCACTTCCATTTAAAGATAAAAACTACGAATATTGGACAAAAACTACAACGAAAGGAAATTACTCGATTAAACTTAGGAAAAAAATTGGCTCCAAAGATGTTGAAGAAATATGGAATGGAGATTTAGAAAAAAACAAATTAAAAACTGAATATTTTGGAGT
>MDSW01120405.1_pt1 | contig 14092 bp, 11 predicted proteins | sample 811171 | NCBI WGS metagenome assembly MDSW01 (sample SAMN05326641, study PRJNA326480) | marine metagenome | isolation source: seawater | place: Atlantic Ocean: North West | collected 2012 | reverse complement strand
CCACTTGTCCAGCTATCATGCAATTTTTTCCAATTTTAACATTATGTGCCATATGAACTTGGTTATCTAAAAAAGTGTTTGCCCCTATAGTGGTATCTCCTATTGACCCTCTATCAATCGTACAATTTGCCCCTAGTTCTACATTGTCTTTCAAAATTACTCTTCCTATATGAGGAAATCTAAAATTTTTATCTTTTAAAGGAATAAATCCAAATCCTTTTACTCCAATTTTGCAGCCATCTTGTATCACGACATCATTTCCAATTATCGAGTTTCTAATAGTAACGTTAGAGCCTATTAAACAGTTTTTACCAATTTGAACATCGTGTTCAACAATAGTGTTTGCTCCTATGGAAGTCTTAGATCCTATTTTAACTTTTTTTCCAATAAAACTATTCTTACCAAATGTGACAAAATTAAACTTTGAAGAAATTTTCTTTGAGTCAACAAGGGATTTATCGAGATAATCCAAATGAGCTTCGGGATAGAACTTTTTGGATATTTTAGCCGTAGAAAATAATACATTTTTTACTAAAATTTTTACACATTTTTTGGGAAGATGTTGTTCAAGTTGCTTGGTTGTTACACATGCTGCAGCTTTTGTTTTTTCTGCATGAAATTTGTAGTCCAAAGAATTAAAAAAAGTTATATCATTTTTTGTAGCTTTGTCTAGAGTTTTTATATTTGATATTTTTAATTTAATTTTTTGAACAGGTAATTCATCTGATAATTCGTTAAGATAGAATGGACCTTTAGGTACAAAAAAATTTACTTCTGACATTAAATTTATTTTAAGTTAATAGATTTTAGTTCTTTATCTAGAAGCTTTAAAATTTTATCCGTTAAATCAATCTCGGTTTTAGCTACCACTATACTTTTTCTTTCGATTACAGCTGAAATGTTGTTTTCCGACATATATTTTTCTAGTATTGGTTTTAAAGCCTTATTTAATTCTGCTCTTGCTTTTTCTTTTTTTTTAAAAATTGCATTTGCCGCTAATTGTCTGTCTTTTTGATGTTTTATATTTTTTTGTCTAAGAGCGTTTAAATTCTTTTTGTATTCTTCGGGAGAAATTAGTTTTTTTTTTGCTATTAGATCTGTTTCTTGCTTTTTCAAAGCAGACTGTTCTTTATCAAACTTTTTTTTATCTTCGGACAATTTTTTTTTAAGATATTCCTGAGCTGTTTTTCCTGCTTGACTTTGGTTTAGAATTTTTTTCATATCAATAAAGTAAATGTCCGCTGAAAAAGAATAGCTGGAAATATTAAATAGAAAAAATGTAACTAAAAATATTTTCAAATATTTCATTTTTAAAAAGATGTTCCGATTTGAAAAGTAAATGACTGTGTTTCGTCAGTATCTGACTTTGACAAAGCCTGTGATATAACAAAGCTTAAAGGACCAACGGGGGTGTACATGTTTGTAGCTACACCCAAAGAAGATCTGATTTTATTAGAATCATCCACTGCATCAGTATAATCTACATGCCATAAGTTAGCTACATCCATAAAAAGAGAGATATCTGTCTCGGTACTTTCTGGAAGCAAGTTAGGCAACGCAGCTTCGATGTTTATCGCTGAAGCATAATTTCCACCAACATAATCATCTCCGTCTTTTGGACCAATCTTTCCTGATTCAAAACCTCTCAAAAGACTTCTCCCCAAATGTAATCTCTTACTTATTCTCACATCTTCGTCTCCTAAAGAATTGATTGCTGCTCCATATACTTTAAATGCACCTACGAGATTGTCACTAAAGGAGTGATAAGTTCTATACCTAAAAGAATTTCGTATACTTTTTGAGTCTGCTACAACTGGTAAATTTTGGCCAAAAGAAACTATATGTCCGTCGGTTGGCATAAATCTTCTGTTTCTTTTATCGCTTTTAATTACGTAACCAAATGTTAGATCGTTAAAACTACCTGCCTGTTTTTTTAAGTTGCTAGACGCAGTATTATCAACCGACAAATCATCAATTGTAAAATTTAGATTTGGAGCAAAAAAGATATCTCTATATTGCTCAAATTCAGTACCAATGTTAAAGTTGACAAGTGTGTTTTCATATCCAGAAGATGCTTTGTCAGTTTTTTTACTAGAAAAACCACCAAAAACCTCATTTCCTGAATAATTATAATTTGGATTAACTATGTTAAGTGATCCTCTAACTGATTGGCTAGTTATGTCAGCATTTGCAGATACTTTCATACCTTTCCCAAGATAATTGTTCTCTTTAATTGAAAAGCCAAAAGCTCCTCCTTCAGTACCATATCCTGCGCCTGCTGTAATTTCTCCGGTTGGTTTTTCCTCGATAGAAATATTTATTTTTTTTAATCCTGGTTCAGAACCATCTGATATCTTATAATCCACCTTGTTAAAAATATTCATAGATTTTAAGTTTGCTATAGATTTTTCCAATCTTATTTTGCTATAAGGATCACCTTCGTCAATTAAAAGGCCTGATCTTATAACGGAATCGTTTGTCACATTATTACCGCTAATATTCACTCTTTCAATTTGAATTTTTTCCCCTTCAAAAATTTTAAATTCAACATCAATTCCGTCTTCTCCTGAAGATTCTTTTACAGTGTGTTGTACAAATTGTAATTGGTTACTGTCTATAATTTCATCAATACTTTCTAAAATTTTTTTAACTTTGAAAGGAGAATAATACTCCCCAGCATACTTATTAAAAATAGGTTTTAGGTCTTCAAATATTGATACTTGAAAAACCGGATCTATATTAGTAGAGAATTTTTTGAATCTATATCTTTTTCCTGCATTAATGCTAAAAGTTAACTCAATATTGCTTTCGTCTGTAATTTCCGCGCTTGTAGATAAAACTTGCACATCATAATAACCTCGCCCTAAATAGTAACTTTTCAATAATCTTTTATCTAGCTCTATCCTGTCGGTATTTAAATAAATATTCCTACTTAGAACTTTCCAAAATTTAGATTCTTCTGAAGTAATAACATCTCTTAATCTTTTGCTTTTAATTTTTTTGTCACCAATAAAATATATTTTTTTAATTTTACTTCTTTCGCCTTTATTAACATTAAAAATTAAATCTAAAGTATCTTCTCCCGCATCGGCTTTTCGCTTATCAGCATCAACACTAACAGAATAATAACCCAATGATTTATAAAAAGTTTTAATCATTTCAATGTCTGCTTTCACATAATTTTCGATGTAGGAAGATTTTTCTTTTAAAGAAATGATCTTAAATATTTGTTCTTTAAATTTTTTAGTATCCTCTCCCTTTATATCAATTGAATAGATAATGGGATTTTCAGTTACATTTATTTTTAGGACTCCATTAGAAAAACTAGTTGAAATATTTGAGAAAAAATTTGTATCATACAATTTTTTAATTACATCGTTTATGTCCTTACTTTCATAGTCTTTGTTCAGCTGGATGTCACCGTAAACTTTGATTGTTGCGTTAGAAATCCTTTTGTTACCAGAAACCTCAATTTTTTTTAAAACATCGGCAAAAACATTTGAGGTGCTGGAGAAAAACCACAGTATAAAAAATAGTTTAAAAGTAATTTTTTTCATTTTTTGTTTTTAATAACATCCAAAGTTTTTCTTCTGGCCCAATTATCAATTTTGTATATCTCGTTAATATTAGGCAGCCTTTTTATAGCATATTTTTTAAAATCTTTATCCCTAAAAACCCTTTTTAGGCAAGGGTAAATAGAGTTAAATGCTATTCGTTTTTTCAAAAATTCATTAACCAGAACCTCATTGCTCGCGTTTAAAATTATGGCTCCAGAATTGCTGTATATTTTTTTTGAGAGTAGAGTAACAATTGGAAACCTTTTTTTATCAACTGACTCAAATTTTAAATGATTAATATTTCTCAAAAAATTACTTTTTTTTATTAATAGACTTTTTATATCAATTTTGTTTTCATATATTCCGTTTGCTATTGGAATTTTCATGTCTGTCTCATGATAAAGGAATTTCGTTTGACCATTTTTAAAAAAAACAATCGCGTGAACAAGTGATTGGGGATGTATAATTATTTCGTATTTTTTCTCCTCAAAAGAAAAAAGCTTAAACGCTTCTATTACTTCTAAAACTTTGTTCATCATGGTGGATGAGTCGACTGAAATTTTCTTTCCCATTTCCCAATTTGGGTGATTGATAGCATCAACTACTTTTATATTTTTAAATTGCCTAATTGGCTTCCTGAGAAATGGGCCTCCTGATCCCGTTATGTAAATTTTTTCTACATCTTTGTTATCGTAATTTTTTGTTAATTCATTTATTGAAAAATGTTCGGAATCAATGGGAGCAACCAAAGTTTTGGTTTTTTTACAAATTTTTTCTAATATGTGCCAACCACAAATTATTGTTTCTTTGTTAGCTAATAAAATTTTTTTACTAATTTTTGTGAATTTAATTGTAGGTTCTAAGCCCGCAATTCCAACTATCGCAGAGATTGTAATATCGAATTTTAAATTTTTTAAATTAAGATCAGAAAATTTATTATAGATTTTTACCTTATTTCTTTTATGATTTTTTTTAATCCTTTCAAAAACGCTAAAATCATTAACTATGAAGTATTTTGGCTTGTATATTTTTATCTGTTTTTTTATTAATGAATAGTTGGAGTTTGCAGATAGCAAAACAATTTCAAATTTTTTTGAATCTTTTCTGAGAATGTTTAAAGACGTTTTTCCAATAGAACCTGTTGAGCCTAGAATTGCGACTTTTTTTTTCATTATGGAAATAACTCCAAGCTATACAAAAATAATGCAAAAATAACTGTGAACATAAGACTATCTATTCTGTCAAAAATTCCTCCGTGTCCTGGTAAAATTTTTCCTGAGTCTTTAATTTTTTCTAATCTTTTAAAATAGGAAATTGTAAGATCTCCGATTTGTGCTGCTATAGAAAAAAGAATAGCTAAAATAAAAAAATTCGAAAGTATAAAGGTATATCCATCTGATCCTGTAATTATATTTAGAATTAAATTTAGCAAAAAAACAGATAACAAAGAAAAAATAAAAGACCCAAAAACCCCTGATAAAGTTTTTTTAGGACTTATTTTTGTTAATTTTTTCCACTTAAATATTTTACCAAATGTATATCCGCCTATATCAGAACAAACTGTTATTATAATTGTCCAAATTAAAAGTATGAAAGATAAGAGTGTTGCCTCCCTCAAATAATAAATTGAGGAAAGGGCAAGAAACAGTATTAATTCAAGGATCAATATAGTTGTTTTTTTTTTAAAGGCTGAAAATAATTCAAAATTAGCTAGCGAATAAACAAAAAACAAAAAAAATACTAAGTAATTCCCCCCCTTGAAAACAAAAAAAATTGATAAAGGAAAAATAACAACAGATGTTAAGATTCTTTTTTTTAAGTTATTCATATTTTTCCAAAGTTTCTTTTGACTCTTTTAAAGTTTTTTACAATCTTATTAAAATCTGTAATAGTAAAATCAGGCCATAACTTTTCTATAAAATATAGCTCAGAATAAGCTAGTTGCCACAATAAAAAATTGCTTAGTCTCTTTTTTCCTCCGGTCCTTATCAAAAAATCAGGATTGGGCATTGCCTTTGTGTATAAATTCTTTTCAAAATTTGTTATAGATATTTTTTCTTTCTTTTCTTTCATTGATCTAACAGAATTGATTATTTCATCTTTCGATCCATAATTTAAAGCTAAATTAACCAGGATTTTCCTGCAATTTCTTGTTCTCTTTATTGATTCTTTTAATCTTTGTTTTATTTTTTTTGGAAGTCTTTTTGTGTTCCCGATTATATTAATCTTAATATTATTTTTTACTAAATTGTTGATTTCTTTAAAGAAATAACTGTCGATTAATTTAAAAAGAAAGTTTATCTCAGCTTTTGGTCTTTTCCAGTTTTCAGTAGAAAAAGTATAGAATGTCAATATTGGGATTCTTAATTTGATAGAGTGTTTAACTATTTTTTCTATTACCTTAACTCCATTTAAATGACCAAATTTTCTTGTTTTTCCCCTTTTTTTACCCCACCGTCCATTACCATCCATAATAATGGCGATATGGTTAATCTTGTTCATTGGTTGAGAATTTCTTTTTCTTTATCGGCCAAAATTTTATCTATCTTTTCAATGTTAAAGTCTGTTGTTTTTTGTATTTCTTTCTCAAAATTTTTATTTTCATCTTCACTGATTTTTTTTTCCTGTAATAATTTTTTTATATTATCATTGGACTCCCTCCTTATATTTCTGACTGAAACTTTACCTTTTTCTCCAAGAGTTTTTAAAGTTTTGACTAACTCCACTCTTCTTTCTTCAGTAAGTTGAGGAATATGAATTCTCAAAGTTTGTCCGTCAATCTGTGGGTTTAAACCTAGGTTAGATTTTTTGATTGCACTATCTATCAAAACAACATTTGATTTATCCCAAACCTGTATAGATATTGATCTTGGTTCAGGCACAGTAACAGTTGCAAGTTGATTGATAGGCATTTTTTTTCCATAAGCCTCGATTGTAATTAAATCAAGCATTGCTGGATTGGCTCTACCTGTTCTAATGCTGCTTAAATCTTTTTTAAATGCAGCAAGAGATTTGTCCATTTTTGTTAGAATATCGTTTTTATTATACTCAGAACTCATTTGCTTACTCGACTCCTTCTCCAACTTTAAATCTAACAAAGTCAATTATTTTCGTGTCGGAACTCAAAACATCTTTTACCTTTTTTTTTGTGTCCATAATCCAAATTTGATTTAACAATGTGTTGTCAGAGATAAATTTATTAAGTTTGCCTTTAGAAATTTTATCAATCATATTTTCTTTTTTTCCACTATTTTTCAATTCTTCTTTAATAATTTCAAGTTCTTTATCTATAATATTTTGTTTTATACCATCTTTCTCAATAGCTATTGGAGCTGATGCAGCAACATGCATTGCAAGTTTTGTGCCAATATCTTTAAGATTTGCTCCTTGCTTCCCTTGCAGTTTAACAACAGAAAGGACTTTGCCTACATTCTTTTCTAAAGCATTGTGAACATAACTAAAATTCTCTCCTTTGTTATCAAAAAATTTGCTTCTTCTTATCGTTATTTTTTCTCCAATTTTTGAAATTAAATTAACCAAAGACTCCTCTACAGTTTTTTTATTCTGCATTAAAGATGATTTTATTTTTTCTAGATTTCCTTGATTGTTAAAATTAATTTCAGAAATTTCCTTGCAAAAATTTATAAAATCTTTATTTTTTGCAACAAAATCTGTTTCACTGTTAATTTCTAATGCCGACGTCATGTTATTTTTTTCATAAATAAGAACCAACCCGTCTGCGGCTGTTCGGCTCATTTTTTTAGATGCTTTTGCTATACCTTTTTTTCTTAAATACTCTACAGACTTTTCAATATCTCCTTTGTTTTCGTCGAGTGCTAATTTGCAATCTTTAAAACCAACTCCGGTAATTTCTCTCAATTTCTTAACATTTTCTAAATTTTTTTCTTTAGACATTTTTTATAGAGTTGAATAATTATTTTTTACTTGCAGCCTTTTTTGTTTTCTGTGCTGTTTTTTTTTGTTTTTTTTCTTGAACTTTTTCTTGAGCTTTTTCTTGAATTTTTTCTTTCGCAATATATTTCTTTGCATCTACTATTGTTTCTTTAAGAGCTTCGCAGTAAAGATTAATAGATCTTCTTGCGTCATCATTGCCAGGAATAGGAAAATCTATACCGTCTGGATTGGAGTTTGAGTCCAAAACGGCAACTATTGGAATGTTTAGTTTTATAGCTTCCTTTATAGCCAAAGATTCTACGTTTGTATCAATTACAAAAAGCATATCTGGAACTTTCTTCATTTCGGAAATTCCCCCTAAAGATCTTTTTAACTTATCTTTTTCTTTTCCAAGTTTGAGCATTTCTTTCTTTGTAAAACCAATGTCCTCTTTTGACAAATCTTGTTCTAACTTTTTTAATCTTTTTATAGAGTTCTGAATAGTTTTCCAGTTTGTTAACATTCCGCCAAGCCATCTATAGTTGACATAAAATTGTCCTGTTTCACTAGCCACTTTCAAAACGGTTTCTGAAGCTTGTTTTTTTGTTGAAACAATTAAAATTTTTCCTCCGCCTGAAACACATTTATGAACCTCTGTTAGTGCTTTTTTTATTAATGTGACTGTCTGTGTTAGATCTAAAATATGAATTGAATTTTTCTCTCCAAAAATAAAATTCTTCATTTTTGGATTCCATCTCAGTGTCTTGTGACCTAAATGGACTCCTGCTTCAAGCAACTGTTTTATTGATATACTAGGTACATTCATAGTTTTTCCCGGTTTTACCTCCACAGTTTTCCTTTCGGACCGGCGGGCTCTAGCCCTATACTGTGTGCGAAATTACCTAGTAAATACTTTTTATTTTGAAAAAAATCAAGTTATTAAAAACTTATTTTTTTTATGAATTCTTTATCTTTTATTGCGCTAAAGGTTTTAAAATTAAATTTTCTTGGGTTTTTTAGCTCAAAAGTATAATTTTTTGATTTACTTCCAATTCTAATTTTAACTTTTGTTTTACCATTTTCCTTCAAAATATCTTTTAGCTGACTAAAGTCTGATTTCTCTTTTATTTCTATTGTTACCTTTTCGTGAACTGCGTTTATGAGGTTCTCTATATCAACAATATTTCTAACATTAATTCTTCTAGTTGCTGATACATCATGGGAAGAATCTTTTTGCAAAGTCAAAGCAAAAGAATTTGCAGCTTTCAACTGACTTCTATTTTTCACTAATAGATCAGAAAATAAGAAAAGTTCAAATTCGCCTTTTAGATCACTAAATTTGATGATTGCAAACGGATTCCCTTTTATGCTTTTTTTTTCCTGAATTGACATTATTGTTCCAGCAACAATTCCATTGTTGTCGTTGCCATTTATAAATTCATCGAAAGAAACAATCTTTGACTCTCTTAGATACTTCTCATAATCTTTAAGTGGGTGGTCAGACATGTAAAATCCGATTGAATGGAATTCGTTCATTAAAATTTCATTTTTTGTCCATTCCTTACTTTTTTCTAAATTAAAAATTTCGATGTTTTTTTCAGAATTTTCTTGAAAAAGATTATTTTGCATACTGTTTTTTTCTTCCCAAAAGTTTTTGTTGATTTGTATTAATTTTGGAATTGAATTAAATAATGAACTTCTGCTTTTACAAAGTTCATCGAACGCGCCTGCTTTTACCAATCCTTCTAATTGTAATTTATTAATATCTTTAGGACTCACCCTCTTTATAAATTCTCCTAACGATTTAAACGATCCATTTTTTTCCCTTTCTCTCACAACGTTTGATATTGCTTCGTAGCCAACGCTTTTAATCCCTGACAGAGCATAATAAATTTTATTTTTTTCAGCTTTAAAATCTCCATAACAATTATTTATACTCGGTCTAATAATTTCTATATTAAGTCTTTTTAATTCTTGCACAAACTCTCTAAGCTTGTCGGTATTAGAAAGTTCTGTGGACATTGTTGCGGCAATAAATTCCTCTTTATAGTAGTGTTTTAAATATGCAGTTTGGTAAGCAATTAAAGCGTAAGCTGCGGCATGACTTTTATTAAAACCGTACTCTGCAAATGGTTTTATTTTTTGAAAAATAAAAGAAGCAATATCTTTTTTTATTCCATTATTTACAGCTCCTTTAATAAATTTTTCCTCTTGTTTTTCAAGTTCCTTTCTTTTCTTTTTTCCCATTGCTTTTCTTAGAATGTCTGCCTCTCCAGGAGTAAAATTTGCGAGGACTTGGGCGATTTGCATTACTTGTTCTTGATAAATTATTATTCCATAAGTTGGTTTCAAAATTTTTTCTAAACTTTCATGAATGTAATCTGGTTTCTTTAGTCCATTTTTACAATCATTATAAGTTGAGATGTTATTCATTGGTCCAGGTCTATAGAGAGCGACTAGCGCAATTATATCTTCGAATTTAGTTGGCTTCATTTGTTTTAAGGTCAATCTTACTCCTGAACTTTCTAACTGAAATAAACCGGTTGTTTCTCCAGTGGACAAAAGCTTGAATATTTCTGCATCATCCAAAGGAATTTGGCTTATATCTAAATTAATTTTTTTATTTTTAAGCATTTGGACTGTTTTGTGGATTATGGTTAAAGTGTTTAATCCCAAAATATCAAATTTTACTAACCCAACATTTTCGGAAGAGTGCATGTCAAACTGAGTGGAAGGTAAAAAATCTGAACTTTTGTCTCTGTATAGAGGAACTTGTTCGGATAATTTTTCTCCAGCTATTACAACTCCAGCTGCATGGGTTGCCAGATTTCTATTCAACCCTTCAAGTTTCAAAGATAGCTTGATTAATTTTTTTACTTTCGGATTATTTTTTTCTTCATCTTTTATTCGAGGCTCTCTCTGAACAGACTCTTCTAAAGTCAGAGGTCTTGAGGGATCAAATGGTATCATTTTACAGATTTTATCAACATGCCCATAAGGAAGACCTATAACCCTCCCGACATCTCTTAAGGCCATTCTGGCTTTAAGTTTTCCGAAAGTAATAATGTGTGCTACTCCGTTTTTATATTTTGAACTTAAATATTTCAAGACGAGGTCTCTTTTTTCTTCGCAAAAATCAATATCAAAATCTGGCATGGATATTCTTTCTGGATTTAAGAACCTTTCAAAAATCAAACCAAATTCTATTGGGTCTAAATCAGTTATATCCAGGGAATATGCTACTAGAGAACCTGCCCCTGAACCTCTTCCGGGACCAACGGGAATATTGTTTTGTTTTGCCCATTTTATATAATCAGAAACAATCAAAAAATAACCTGCATATTTCATTTTGTTTATAATTTTTATTTCATGCATTAACCTTTCAGAATAAATTTTCTCTATTCTTGATTTGTCAAGTGACTGATTTTTTTTTAATACAAAATTTTCCAGCCTGTTTTTAAGACCTTTTTTAGATTGATTTAAAAGTTCCTGAGATTCATCAGAGTCGTTTAGGGTTTTTATGCTAGGCAAAACAGGATCAGATTTTTTTAATTTATAGCTAAATCTAAAGGGAAATAGGTAATTGTTTTCAAGTGCTTCTGGTAAGTCATTATAAATTTGTTTCATTTCTTCTGAATTCTTTAAATAATGTTCGTCGCTAAACTTTTTTCTATTTTTTTCGTCCACATAAGTTTTTTCACCTATGCAAAGAAGTGCGTCGTGTGCTTCGTGCATATCTTGGTTTATGTAGTAAATCTCCCTTGAGGCTATTATTGGAATCTTAAATTTTCCAGACAAATCTAAAAAAATCTCCTCTAAGTCTTTTTCACCTTCGTCATTATGCCTTTGAATTTCAAAATAAAATAAATCGGAAAAATTTTTTTTAAGTTCAGAAACAATGGTTTCTACCTCCTTGCTTCTATTCATTTTAATTAAATCAGACAAAAGAGAGTTGATGCCTCCACTTAAAACTATAAGGTCTTTCTTGTTTTTAAACAGTTCTTCAATTAAACAGTGTGGTTCTTCGTTTTCTTTAACATCTAAATAGCTTTTAGAAGACAGTTTAATTAAATTTTTAAAACCCTCTTCAGTTTTAGCAAAGATCGGTATTTTTCCAATGGTGTCGGAAAATCTAAAATTTATTTGCGAACCAATGATTGGTTGGGTTCCGACTTTACTTATCTGTTGTGAAAACTCTAAAGCTGCGCAAAGATTATAGCTATCACTTAATCCTAATGCTGGAATTTTATTTGACTTACAATACTCTGCCAATTCTGGAATTTTAATGGCTCCTTCACAAATGGAATATTGTGTATGGACTTTAAAATTTGTAAAATGTTTGGAGACATTAGACATTCGCTCTTTTTATATCACCATCACTCAGTCTTAAAGTATAATCGGCTTTTCTTGCTAGTTCTCTATTGTGAGTTGCAATTAAAATAGTTTTGTTTTTCTGTTTTAGTTTAAGAAAATAAGAAAATACTTCTTCTGAGGTTTTCTCGTCCAAATTTCCTGTGGGCTCATCGGCCAAAATAATACTTGTATCAGATGCTATAGATCTGGCAATTGCAACTCTTTGTTGTTCGCCGCCAGACAGATCCGATGGAAAATGATCAAGCCTGTGACCTAAATTGACTCCTGATAGAATCTTTGCTGCTTTCTTGATCGAAAAATTATAATCATTTCCTCTGATTATTAAAGGAATTGCAACATTTTCCAGCGAAGTAAAATCAGATAACAGATTATTATTTTGAAAAATAATTGAGATATTATTTCTTATCATTAAATTTTTTTCTTCTTCCGATATGTTTTCTGTTTTTTTTCCTAGCAAAATTATCTCTCCTTTGGTAGGGCTATCTAACAAAGCAAGTAGGTGCAAAAAAGTTGACTTGCCAGAACCTGATGGCCCTGTTAATGCAATTAATTTTCCTCTTTCTAATTTCAAATTTATGTTTTTTAAAACTTTTATAGTTGAATTGTTATTTTTGAACTGTTTGTTTAACTTTTTTATCTCAATTAGATTTTTATTCATATTTTAAAGCCTTTATTATCTCAATTTTACTAACAGACAAGGATGGCAGTAAAGAAGTAAGTACCGTAACAAGTATTGAAAAAACTGAAATGGAAGTTATAGATCCCGGGCTTAGTTTGCTAGGCATTTCATCTAAAAAATAAATATCTTTGGGAAAAATTTCAAAATTAGTTGCTGCTGATATAAACTGCCTTACTTCTTCTATATAAATTGAAAAAACTACTCCTAGAATAATTCCAACAATAGTGGCAAAAGTACCAATTAAAAATCCTGTAAAAAAGAAAGATTTTATAATCGATTTCCTTGATAGCCCTAGAGATTTAAGTATAGCTATCTCCCTGGTTTTGTTCTTTATTAGTATCGTCAATCCAGAAATGATATTAAAAGCTGCCACAACAATTATCAGCGTGAGTATTAAAAACATTACATTTCTCTCTACCTTTAAGGCAGAAAAAAAAGTTTTATTGAGGTCGGCCCAAGAGTAAACATATAAGCTTGGTTCGGTTTTCTGTATTTCTTCTTTATAGATGTCGGCTTTTAGCGGGTTGTCTAAAAAAAATTCTAAGTTAATATCCTCTTCATTTTTTTCAAAAAAAGAAAGCGATTCTGGAAGGTTAAAAAAGCTAATACTTTTATCAAATTCATATAAACCGCTGCTAAAAACAGCAGAAACTGTGTAAAAAGATTGTTTTGGTATTATCCCAAGTGGAGTCGCCACCAAAGAAGATGACATTATATTTATTTTGTCGCCAACAACAACGTCTAGTTCTATAGCTAATTGTTTTCCAATTATTATTTTTCCGTTTCCAAAATTTTTTAAATCACCATCAATTATATTTTTTTTAAAAAAATCAATATTTTGAATCTCGTTTTTATCAATGCCTCTTATTACAACTCCTTTTGCCAAATCATTTGTAATTATTACAGCTTCCCCATTAAAAGTTTTTAAAATTTCAGCATTCTTATACTTTTTTTTTAAATTAAGATAAAAATCATTGCTTATTTTGGTATCGTAAGGTTTGATTGAAATGTGAGGATTAAAACCCAAAATTTTTTGCGTAAGTTCCTCTCTGAAACCGTTCATTACTGACATAACAATAATTAAAATTGCTACACCAAGCATTATGCCTAAAAACGAAAAGATGGATATTACCTTTAGAAAACCTTCTTTTTTTTTAGGCCTTAAATTTCTAACAGTTATTAATTTTTCAATAGTACTAAACAAGATATTTTTTTAATTCTTTCAAGATATTGGTTGTATTTAACATTTTTGAATCACCGTCTGTCTCTTTAAATTCAAATTCGTCTTTTTGAGACTTAGATCCAATTATAATTTGAAAAGGTACGCCAATAAGATCGTGTTTTTTAAACTTGTTTGCCATATTTTCATCTACATCGTCAAGTAACACGTCAATTCCCTTCTTTTTAAGTTCGTCATATAACTTAATAGCTTTTTTTAAATTGGATTCATCATTTTTATTAATTGAAGGAATTATTACAACATCGAATGGAGAAACAGATATTGGCCATTTCATTTTTTCATTATTGTACTTTGCTTCTATTATTGCAGCCACAAGTCTAGAAACTCCAATTCCATAAGATCCCATTT
>MDSW01135058.1_pt1 | contig 14094 bp, 12 predicted proteins | sample 811171 | NCBI WGS metagenome assembly MDSW01 (sample SAMN05326641, study PRJNA326480) | marine metagenome | isolation source: seawater | place: Atlantic Ocean: North West | collected 2012 | reverse complement strand
TCCCTCCATTGCTGGAAAAAATGATCTCGTTCCCCTTTGTCAACAAGCCCTCTTGGTAGAGGACGTGGGCCGACGCCAAGGTGGCATGACCGCACAGATCGACCTCCGCCTTGGGGGTGAACCAACGGATTGCCCAGACACCGTTCTTACTGGGAAAAAGAAAAGCGGTCTCAGGGAAGAAAACCTGGGCGGCTATGTTCTGCAGTTCGTCCGTCGACAACCACTCTTCGAGGATGCACACGGCGGCCGGGTTTCCGGAAAACGCACCCTTGCAAAAGGCGTTGACGCAAAAGAAGGGGAATTTCATCAAAAAGTTGCCCAAGATACGCAAAGACCCGGATTGATCAACGCCAAAGAAGTCAGGTGATCTTTAGGAAAGAAAAAAGCCCTGGGGTGGAGACCACCCCAAGGCTAAAATTCAAAGGCTCTGCGGCGCGCCCTTTAGGCAGGGTCGACGTCCCAACCGGAACGGTAGACCTTGCTGATCAGTTTGTCGGCATCCTTGCGACCGGTCTTCATTTTCTTGGCATCCCACTTGAACTTGCCCCCGGCCCGCATGGCGACGTTTCCGAGCAGAATAGCCTCGGTCATGTTGCCGGCATAATCGAAATTGGAAACCGCTATCTCCGGCTTGCCCTCCCGGATGGCCTTGACGAGCTCTTCCTTCATGCCGTTGTCTCCCCGGCCGTTTCTCGGGATCGAGCGCTCGGGCAATTCGACCTGATTCCTCTTGAGCCACTTGCCGTCCTTGTGAACCATCCAGTCGGCCCCATAGTCGTTGGGGGAATACATGGTCCCGTTGGTTCCGACGAGAAGCAAGCCGCTGTTCTTGGGGGACTGGCCATGGAACAGGTCCAGGGGGGGAAGGTTCTTGACTCCCTTGTTGTCCTTTCCATTGTTGCCGACCTTCCCTTCGTACCAGTGAAACTTGATCGGTCCTCTCTTGTCGGTCTTGGGAAACTGTAGGTTGATGCTGGCCCAAGAGGGAAAGGTCTCGTCGTTGATCGGGCCGGTATTGACGGACTCCACCGAGGTCGGTTGAGTCAGCTCGCAGGCCATGAAGGCCAGGTTGGTGGTGTGACAAGCCATATCTCCGAGCGCGCCCGTGCCAAAATCCCACCAGCCCCTCCACTTGAAGGGGGTGTAGGCGGAATGATAAGGTCGCATGGGAGCCGGTCCGATGAAAGAATTCCAGTCGATGTGGCCGGGAGCCTCCATTTTCTCCTTGGGCCTTGCAACAATTCCCGGAGCCTGAGGCCAGACGGGGCGGTTCGTCCAAGCGTGAATTTCCTTCACTTCGCCCAAACCTCCGGCCCGGACGTATTCGGCTCCTTCCCTCAGACCATCCGATGCCGTCCCCTGGTTGCCCATCTGGGTGCAAACCTTGTTCTTGCGGGCCAAGAGGGCCATCTGTCTTGCCTCCCATACGGTATGCGTCATGGGTTTCTGGACGTAAACGTGTATGCCCTTTTTCATGGCCAGCATGGCGGCCGGGGCATGGGTATGATCCGCAGTGCTTACGTTGAGGACGTCGATCTTGTCCCCAAGCTGGCTGATGAGCTCGCGAAAATCGCTGAACTTGACGGCATCAGGATGCTTGCGAACGGAAACGTCCAAGCGGCGCGAGTCAATGTCGCAGGCCGCCACGACGTCCCCATGCATCGCCAGGGCATCGAAGTCTCCCTTGCCCTTCCCGCCCACACCGATGCCCGCAACCTGAAGGCGCTCATTGGCCCCGAAGACTCTCGAGGGGAGGAAGGCGAAGGAGAAGGCGGTGGAGGCGGAAGCCCCCAGAAACGCCCGGCGTGAATAATGGTAGGTAGTGCGGTTTAATTTCGTCATGGTAAAATTTGTCGAACCTTCATTACTCTAGCCAAAACCAAGCCCGAGCAAGGGAAAATTTCGAAACGAAGAAATTTAATCCGCAAGGCGCAGACGGATCAAGGATTCTCCGACTTGTTTGACGGTTTGGCTTCGCTTCCCTTTTGAATTGCTCTGATCCTTTCCAGGTACTTGGTTCTTTCGCCCATATCCATCTTCCGGAAACGGTTCATCTCCCTGGTTCGGGAAGGCGGATCGAGCGTACGCCAGTGCCTGTTGAGAAAATCCTGCCTAGCCTTGAAGTCACTCATCATCTTGGATCGGTCGTGAGGGGATTTATCCCTGAATCGCTTAAGCCTCGCCTTCATCCCCCTGCGCTGTTCCGGGGACATTGATTCGATCCGCTCGACGGTTTGCCGGATCACGCGCAGGCGCTCGGGCGGAGCGTCCAGAAGCGAGTGAAGCAATTCTATTTGCTCGTCCCCAAGGGGCCTTTTCTTGCGATGGAAGTCGAGCATGCTTCGGTTATGGTCGGGACGGCCTGCCTTGAGGGCCTCGCGCGGATTTGGCGGAACCTCCTTTGGGGCTGAGAAGGACGGAAGGCAACAGGAAACCAGAGCAAGCAGGCATACCTGCGGGAAAAACGACTTGGGAATGATCATGACTTGGGCTATTCCAGCGGGCTATCGAGCAGGGCCAGTAGGTCGAGGGTGGAAGAATCGGGAAGGACCTCCATGGTTCCCATCTCCCCGCGAAGAGCCATGAGATCCTCGAGCAGTTCCTTGTCGGAGTCCAGCAAAGACACGGCGATCGAGTCTTGCGTCGGGGATTCTTCGGCGGCGTCGCCCGGACCGAAATCGGTGAGAAAGGCCAAGGCAAGGCAAGCGGCCAGGCCGAGCGTGACGTATGGCAGCAGTTTGCCGGCGACGCGGGGAAAACCGTCTTGGTGATCCCGGATGATATCCCTGGCTAGGGTCGCATCCTGGAAAGCAGGGGAGGACTCGTTCTCCTCGGCCTGGAGAAAGCGATCCATCCGTTCCTCGATTTCTTCAGTGTTCTCATTCATAACTTTTGCCTCAGGTTGGAAAGTGATTTCCTCAATTCAAGACGAGCCCGATGGATCCAGGTCTTGACGTTCGATTCGGTGGCCTTCATGACCTCTGCGATTTCACGGTAACTAAGCTCGCGCTGCACCCGCAGCAGAAGAGCCGTTCTTTGGTTCTCCGGGATGGTATCCAGTTGGTTCAGGAGGATTTCCCGGTATTCCTCGACTTGTCCGTCCTCTCGGCCCTCGGCGTTCTCAATACGTTCGTCGAAAACCTCCTGCGGACGCCGCTTCCTTTTCTTGATCTCATCGATCAAAAGGTTGCGGGCAATGGTGAAAAGCCAAGTGGAAAACTTGGCTTGGGCTACATAGCGGGGAGAGGAGCGGTAGACTCGGATAAAGACACGTTGCGTAAGGTCCTCGGCATCCTCGCGCTGGTTCAGGGAACGGAGAAAAAAACGGAAGATCGGCAGTTTCCACAACCCGATCAATTCTTCCATGGCCTCTTGGTCGTCCAGGGCGATTCTCGCCATCAGTCCGGCTTCCCTCTCAGGGCGAACGGGGTCCTTGGATTCTGCCTCCTTCATTGCGAGCAGATCCAGACTATTTCCAGTCCATGCGCATACGCCTTTCATTATCGATCATGCGGAGTAAACTAGCAAGGACGCCAAAAGTTGCAGAAAAAGCAAAAAAACAGGGTCAGCGATCAAGCGGAATCACTTGCACGGCGTCCGCGATGACGTATCCCTCCGTCCCTTCGTTGTGGACGGCAACGGTGTAAGGATCCCCCTTGCGGAACACGAAGGAGCCCAGAGAATGCCAGATCATATCACGATCCCCCTTCCTTCTCTGGTCTACCATGATCTTGACCAAGCCCTTGTCATGCTTGACCTCGTACCTGACCTTTCCGGCCCGATTGCCCGAAGGAACGAAGGAGACCATGATCTCGTGAAGCCCGTCGTTCGGAGCCAGAAAAGGGAAAGTGGCGGAGCGCATGCCCTTGCCCCCGTTTTCGTCGTGAAAATAGGAAGAACCTACGAAGGGACGTAGGGAAGAGCTTTCCACCCACTCCCCCGCAAAGCGGACCTGCTTGCCGTCGATCACTACCCCGCTGAGCGATTTGGGATCGATCCCCCTTCCACGAGAGACCCGGTTGCTGCGAACCAATTGCAGGACCTGACCGTCCGCAGTCAGGCGAGCGGCGAGCTTTGCATAGGCCACCTCCTGCACCGATGCCTCATCCTCGATGGCCAGAACTGCGGCGGTTGCCGCGGACTGACCTAGAATCATGAAGACGGGTTCCATGCGGATCGAGCCGAAGGCGATATGTGAAGAAGAAACGCAAACCGGCACCAGAAGGTTAAGGCAGTCCTCGGACTTAGGTACGATGGAACCATAGGAAATCTGGTAGGGGCCACCCGGGTTGACCTGGACGTCACCCTCGTTAAGCACGTAGGCCATTCCGCTCTCGTCCCTGGTGACGTAGCGCTGAACGTTATGGGAATCCATGTTGTAGGATCCCATCCCGATTGGATTTGGCGTCTCATTCTTCTGCCGGAGGTGAAGTTCCGTCATCACGAAGTCGCTCACCATACGCCTCGCTTCGCGCACGTAAATCTGGTGGGGCCAATGCCCGCTATCGACGAACTCGTCCTTGGCCAATCCCCAAGAACTCATCTTTTTACTGACGTCCTCGGGGACTCTCGGGTCGTTGCATAGAAAATAGAAGTAACCCTTCTGGTACTCCTCGTGTTCGAGAATGATTTTCTTCCGCTCTTCATAACTGGCCTCGGGGTAACGGTAATTCATCCCGATGTTGTCCGTGCTGAAAGGGCCGTGGTTGTTGGTGTCCGTCTTGGCGTTGGGAATGGGGTCGAACTTCCCGAATACGTGTCGGGATCCCATTTCCAGAGTACGCAGCAGCAATTCGTACTGGACGGGATCGTAGTTTTCGGGCTTTGGAAAGGGGATGCGGTTGTCCGGTACCTGGGTCAGGCAAAGACGAAAGTTGTAGGCCTGCATCTTTGCGTCCCCGCTTCCCTCGACTCGCGCCCCCTCTGCGCTGATCCTCGCCAAGAGTCCACTGGATGGATCCCCCTTGATCACGAACGGGTCCACTTTCCCCTGGAACTGGTGCTTGGTCGCCCGTTTCGCTTGGACTCCGCTGAGAGTCTCCCCATAGAGGGCGTTCGGTTCTCGGCCAACGAAATAGCTAACCCCTGCGGCCGCCATCAAGTCTCCCTCGTAAGTGCAGTCGAGAAAGACCTCTCCCTCAAAACGGTTGCCCGCAAGCGTCGTCACGGACTGGATCCGACCGTCCTTCTTCTCCACCCCCTTTTCCCGGTCGAGCCATTCGTTCCTATAAACCTCCACTTCGTGTTCCTTGACCCAGGACTCGAAGATCTGCTCGGCAACGTGAGGCTCGAAGATCCACATCGTCCTTCTGTCGCCATCAATGGCGGGGGTGCCTTGCCCCCGGTTGCCGTAGTCTTCCATGTCCTGCCACTTCCACGACTCGACGCTCTGGTAATGCCGCCACACGCGATGGTAGAAGTCCCTGGCTATTCCTCCAATGGCCTCCTTCCGTCCACTGTCCGTCCAACCCAGACCACTGCTCGAAAGACCGCCCAAGCGCGCATCGGGGGAAACGACCACCACGGACTTGCCCATTTTCTTGACTTGGACCGCGGCGCTTATTGCGGCGGAGGTTCCTCCGTAGACCACGACGTCTCGCTTGTAGGTTTCGCCAAGGACAGGCTGGAAGCCGACCTGCAGGCAAAGCAAGACGACCATTTTACCGGCCAAGGTTCTTAAGACGTTTCCCACCTTTCCATTTTCCTAACTTGCATGCCCTCGAAGACAAGGCTTATTTTGTCCCTGGGACCCGATTGTGGACAGGATGTCTTCGATCCGGACTGAGCCCCCCCCGCAACCACATTCACCATCTATTCATGAACGACAAAAAACAATTGCTTACGCTCCTGGTCGTAGCCCTCACGGTCTTTTTCCATAGTGCCGCCGAATCAACCGGCAAAGCCTCCAAACCCCGCCAAAGCGAACGGAGCTACAAACCCAAAAACGGGGGACAAGGTTACGAATACCTTCTCTACGAACCCTCCGCAAAAGCAAAGGGAAAGCTACCTCTTCTGATCTTCCTGCATGGGAGAGGGGAACGGGGAAACAACCTCAACCTCCTCAAGAAGCACGGCCCGGCCAAGATCGTTGAAAAAAAGGACCTTCCCTTCGTAGTCGCCTCCCCCCAGTGCCCGCGGACCGACCTCTGGTGGAAGCCGGCTATCGTGGCAGGCCTAGTGGACGAGCTCCTGAGCAAACACCCCATCGACCCCGACCGCGTCTACCTCACGGGCTTGAGCCAAGGAGGATTCGGCACCTGGTCCACGGCCGCCGAATACCCGGACAAGTTCGCCGCCATCGCCCCCATCTGTGGCGGAGGGAAGGCCGATTGGGCCGAATCATACGGCTCCCTGCCCATCTGGAATTTCCACGGGGATGCCGACAAAGTCGTGCCCGCCCGCCTGAGCCGGGTCATGGTCGACGCGGTCAAGAAAGCGGGAGGACGGATCAAGTATACCGAGTACCCCGGCGTCGGACACGACTCCTGGACCAAAACCTACGGCAACCCCAAGCTATACGAGTGGCTGCTCTCCCATTCGAGGAACGAAAACTAGGGGCACTTCAGGTCGAAAGATCCTCCAGGGCTCCCCTTAACTCCGGGTACTTGAACCGGTAACCGGACTCGGCAAGCACCGAGGAAACGACTTTGCGGCTCTTCAAGACCAACTCCGGGGCCGTCCGCAGGAAGACGGCCCCCAGGTGTACGGCAATGCCGGGAGCGGGAAAGCCGAGTCCCAGCGGGGCGAAGCAGCGTCGCATGCCTTTCATGAACGCGGCATTGGTCACGGGGTTTGGGGCGGCCAAGTTGACGACCCCACTAAGGTCTTCCCGTTCCATCAGAAACTTCGCGATCCCGACCCAGTCGTCCAGGTGCAACCAACTCATCCACTGCGAGCCGGGTCCTTGCGAGCCTCCCAGGCCAAGGGACGCAAACCTCTTCATGACGGGGAATGCGCCCCCTCCCTGCCCCAGTACTATGCTGACCCGCAGAACGAAGCTTCGCACCCCGTCCGGGACGGAATCCTCCAAGGCCTTTTCCCACGCCCGGGCCACCTCCACGGAAAAGCCCGATCCATAATCCCCGCTGTTTTCATCATGGGGAGCAAGGTCCCCTCGAAGGTCCTCGTAGATGGTTGCGGTACTCGAGTTAAGCCAAACCTTCGGGGGCTCTTCGCATTCCCTCATCGCCTCCCCCAGAACACGGGTCGAATCAACCCTCGAGTCCATGATCAGGCGACGGTTTGCCTCCGTGTAACGGCAGTCGACGGAACGTCCCGTCAAATTAAAGACGGCATAAGCCCCGTCCAGTTCCCGACCCCACTCTCCCTGATTGCGGGCGTCCCAGGGAACGAAGCGACCGCATGAGTCAGGCCGAGCCTTCCCCCTGCTTAGGATCACGACTTCATACCCATCAGCCAAGAGCGAGCCCGCCAAGGCCTGTCCCAGAAAACCGGATCCACCCGCCAAGACGACTTTCTTCACTCGTGTTTCAGTTAAAATGCTTCTCGAAGGCAAGAATGGTTCTTTCTACGTCCTCATCGGTAATATGCAAATGGGTGACGATACGCAGAAGGTTCCGGCCAAGGGAAAGAAAGTCGATTCCCTCCCCCCCCAGCCGAGCCACTGCTTCGGAGGCAGGTTCCTCGGTCGCCACGTAGACCATGTTGCTCCGGACCGACTCCAAGTCCACCCTTAGGCCGGGGAGTTCGCCAAGCCGTGAGGCGAGGGATCGAGCCCTTTGATGATCCTCCGAAAGCCTTTGCAGGTTGTGCTCAAGGGCGTACAGGCCCGCCGCCGCAAGCACGCCCGCCTGCCTCATCCCACCCCCGAACATTTTTCTCCAGCGGTGAGCCTGGTCGATAAGCTGGCGCGAACCAACCAGCACGCCCCCGGCGGGCGCCCCCAGTCCCTTCGATATGCAGATGGAAACGGTGTCGCAGTCCCGCACCATTCTGGCCGGATCCTCGCCGCTGGCCACGGCCGCATTGAAGATCCGGGCTCCGTCGACGTGGACGGCGCAACCGGAGCCACTCGCCACCTGGGCGATTTCATCGATCACGGGCTGCGGGTAAAAGGTTCCTCCCCCTCGATTGGAAGTATTCTCGATGCAGACCACGCTGCCGTTGGGATAATGGCTCGAGCACTCGGACGGTTTGCGGATCCTGTCCGCGACCTTCCCCGGTTCCATGATCCCCCGCTCCGCCGGTACTAGGGCGACCGAACAACCGGAAAGGGCGGCGTATCCCCCACCCTCGTAGACGTACAAATGGCTCTGTTCCTCCGTAACGATTTCATCGCCCGGCTGGGTATGGGACCTAATGGCGACGGCGTTGGACATGGTCCCGCTCGGAACCAGCAGGCCAGCCTCCTTTCCCATGATGGAAGCCATTCTCTCCTGCAGTTTGATGACGGTCGGATCTTCCCCGAATACGTCGTCCCCGACCTCCGCAGAGGCCATGGCCTCGCGCATGGCCGCAGTGGGCTGCGTGATGGTGTCGCTGCGCAGGTCGACCCGATCGGACGGGAACTCCAGCATCCTCTATCGTTTGCGGTCTACTTGAGCAGAATATTCTTGAAGGAAACCTTCATCGGGGGCCCTGCGTGGACCTGAAAGGCAAGCAAACCGTCCGCCCGGCGGGCCTTCTCGTCGTTGTCGATCAATTCGGTCGTCTTGACCCCGTTGATGTAATGGGTGAAGTGATACCCTTTGGCCGTGATCCGGTAGGTGTTCCATTCCCCCTTCTTGACCGCCTTGCCGATTTCCTTGGCATCCCCAAACGTGGTGGCCTTCTTCTTCAGCTTGCCCTTGTCGTCGAGGGAAAGGACGGTCTTCTGCCCACGGGTGGAGAGAATTCCACGGAAAGCCTCTCCGTAGCAAATACCCGACCACCTGTCTCCCGCCTCGAAATCCGCCTGGTAGCCTCCGATGCGCCAGCCGTCGTGATCGCCTGGCTTGACGAAACTGCGGTACTGTATGCCGCTGTTCCCACCCTCGATCCTGAAGTCGACGTGAAGATCAAAATCCTTGAGCTTTCCTCCCTTCCAGATGGCGAAGGTGTTTCCCTTGGTCGGGTTCTCCTTAGTGGTCTGTCCCACGATGGCGCCGTCCTTTACGCTCCAGAACTTGGGATCACCGTCCCAGCCCTTCATGGTCTTTCCGTCGAAAAGCTTTTTTTCCGCATGAACGGAGGCGCAGGATAAGGCGAGGAGGGAAATGAGGAATTTGAATGATTTCATTTTAAATTATAATAGGGTTACCCAGACAAATGTCCTCCCAACCGTCGTTTAGGCAAGGAAAAGTTGACCCCAAGGGCTTTTTATTTCTCAATGCCCTCCTTTCGCCTCCCCATGATTTCAGTCCAAGACCTAAAGATTCACTACGGCGACTTCGTTGCCGTGGACCGTTTGTCCTTCGAGGTCCGAAAAGGTTCGGTCTACGGTCTGATCGGTCCAAATGGGGCGGGCAAGACCACCACCATCAAGGCCATCGCTACCCTCATTGAGCCAACCTTCGGGGAAATCACTCTCGATGGAACCTCGGTTCTGCACGAACCCGAACAGGCCCGCAGGATGCTCGGCTACATGCCCGACTTCCCCCCCGTCTACGACGACCTGCGGGTGGAGGAATTCTGCGACCTCTTCGCCCATGCCTACGGACTGGATCCCGTGCGGAGAAAGGAAAAGGTAAGCGAGTGTCTTGGCCTGACCGGTCTCACGGACAAGAGAAGAGACCTCTGCAAGACCCTTTCCCGGGGAATGAAGCAACGGGCCCTCCTCGCCAAGACCCTGGTCCACGACCCGCCCGTCATGCTTCTGGACGAACCCGCCGCCAACCTCGACCCGAAGGCTCGGATCGATCTGCGCAACCTGCTCCGCAAATTAGCCTCCGACGGGAAGACCATCCTCGTCTCCTCCCACGTTCTGACGGAATTGCAGGATCTTTGCGATGCGATCGGGATCATGAAGCAAGGCCAGATGGTACACTCCGGTACGATCGAGGAGATCGCCGCGAAAACAAGCCCCGACAAGATCGTGCTTCTGGAATTGGCCTCCCCCGGGCCTGAACCGGGAACGATCCTTTCACCTCTGGACTTCGTCTCGTCGGTCGAGGCTCTCGACGAATCCGGGACGAAGTATGAGGTTGCCCATACCGGGACCAAGGACGATGAGTCCCGGATGATCTCCCTCCTCGTCGAACTGGGGGCCCGAGTCTGCCGCTTTCAGCCCAAGCAGTCGAAGGTCGAGGATTTGTTTCTGCAGGTTGAATCGGACGAGGAAGGAGGGGAGGAAAAGTGAACCCGCTCATCCTGCGCGGCCTGCGCGAGCGACTCCGGCCCAAGCACCTTGTAGCGGCAGGGCTATTCTCGCTCATCATTTGCTCCACGATTTACCTGACCGCCTATTTCAACGGCTCCCAGGGCGAATGGCGCTTGGTCGAGGGAACCGATGAATGGCAACAAAGCGAGCCTTCCCCCGTAGACGGCGCCCGCAAGGCCTTTACCTGGCTCTTGGGCCTGCAGGGCTTTTTCCTCATGTTCCTCGGAACCGGACGGGTCGCCTCCATCACCGCCGAGGAGAAGGAATCGGGCCTTCTGGATTACCAGCGCATGACGCCCATGAATCCCTTTTCAAAGATCACGGGCTACCTCTTCGGAGTCCCCGTCAGGGAGTACTATATGTTCGCCCTCACGCTCCCCTTCCTCCTTCACTGCATCATTACGGGAGAAATATCCCTCGAGAACGTCCTCCACCTCTACTTCGTCTTCTTTTCATCCGTCGCCCTGTATCACTTGACCGCCCACGTCATCGGCTTGGTCGTGCCCAAACCCCGTGCCGCCTCCTGGGTTTCCCGCATCGTGGTTCTCGGGCTCTACTTCTTTCTTCCCATCTTCGGCCAAGCGGGCATCTCCTTCCTTTCGTTCCTGACCATTCTCCCCACCTATTTCGGGAAAGTCCTTCCCGAACTGACGGCCCTCGAGAGCACCTCCTATCGCAGTTGGGAAAACGAGTTGGTCGACTTTTGGCAGAACGTTCCCTTCTTTACCACTGAGATCTCGCCCTCCCTCTTCACCCTCATTATGCAGGGACTCATCCTTACCGCACTTCTGGTCACCGCCCATCGCAAATGGCGCAACGATGCCCTCCCCGCCTTCTCCAAACCCTCCGGCCTGATCGTCTTCGTGGTTTTCCAGTTTCTTCTGCTTGGCTCTCTGTGGCCCTTCTTCGCGGAGGGCAAGGCCAGTGGCCTGCTGGGCGAAAACTTCTCACTCGAGGACACGCGCGAGGGGCTCTTCATCCTCCTCTTCGTGCAATCGGTTTACTTCGGGCTCTCTCTCCTCGGAATTCTCGCACTCGTCAATACCTGTTGCCCGGACCGCCACCTTCACCTGAAGGGCAAGCAACGAGCCCAGCGCCTGGGTCTTCCCGCCATCCCCAGATTTGCCGACGAGAGCCGCGGAACCTGGTTCGTTCTGGTCCTCGGAGCCATGGTATGCGCCGTCCATGCGGTTCTTCTTTCCCTCGCTCAGGATTCCGCCCTTTTCTTCTTTGCATATGGGAGCAACTGGGAAAGCCTGCTTGATCCGACCCCCGTCCCAGTCAGTCCCCTGGCCTACCTTCTGCCCGCCGTCCTGGTCCTTTCCTGCGCAACCTACCTCCAAGCCGCCCGCGAGCTTTGGTTCTCCCTCGGGTTTTGGGGTTTCGCAGGCCTGCTCTGGATCACCCCGATGCTAGCCTCCCTGGTCCTGCTCGTAGGCTGGGGAACCGATCACCTGGACGCGATTGCCGCCCTTTCTTCGCTCTGCCCGATCCTTTGCCTCCCGCAGGTTCTTACCTGCCACTATCCTATTCCCATTCCCCAGGAATACGTCGACACGCCTGCCTTGGGAGCCTTTGCCGGTATCGGCGTGGCAACCTGCCTGGCCGTCTTTCTTTCCCTCCGGCTCTACCGCAGGCCCAAGCCATGAACCTCTTCCTTGCCTGCCATGATTAAAAACTTGCGAATCCTCGGTAACGTAGAAGGGGTATCCTACCTTCTTCTGCTGGGCGTCGCCATGCCACTGAAATATCTCGCCGACATGCCCTTGGCGGTAAGGATCGTTGGCATGGGACATGGCGTTCTCTTCATCGCCTATTGTATCCTGCTGGCCCTTTGCATGCGCAGGTTCAAGTGGTCGATTGGCTTCGGAATTTATCTATTCGTGGCCACCCTGATTCCCTTCGGGACCTTCGTGACGGACCGCCGGTTGAAGCAAATGGAATCCTAGATTTCCCGGATGCGGATTTTGCGGAAGCGGTAGACGCCTTCCTTGGCATGGTGCTGCAAGCCAATGGTGCCGGCCTTGTGCTTGGAGTCCTTGAGGTCGCTGCATAACTGACCGTTTACCCAAGTGCGGATTCGTGAACCTTTGCAAGCGACCCGGATCTGGTTCCACGCCTTGGGCTTGAAGAAAGTGCCCGTCCGGTCGATGAAGGCATTGATCTTTGCCTCCTCCTCGGCGGGGTTCATCCAACCCACCCCGATATCGTAGATTCCACCGCTGCGGACGTCCGAGATTTCACTCTGGTATCCGGCAGGCAGGTTCTTGTCCTTGGGCAGGACGCAGCGGAAACCTATGCCCGAGTCAAAGTCCTTCCCCGGCATGAACGCCTCCAGTTCAAGGATGAAGTCGGTGAAATCGAGGGTATGAAGATAAAAGACCTGGGGAGCGGGTGAAAGGTGGATTTCTCCGTCCACCACCTCGATTCCGGTCGGTTCCGTGATCTGGGAGACGGGTCCCCCCGGCTTGGAAGCGAAGGGTTGCCGCCAGCCTTCCAGGGACTTTCCGTCGAAAAGGGAGGTCCAGCCCTCGTCGGGCAGGCCGATCTCGAAGGTGCCGAACTCGCGCCAGGGAGGAAAGAGGGTCTCCCCTTTGCGCAACCTGGGAACGGGGGTTACCTCGTATTGGCTGCGCAGCTTGCTCAGCTCTCCCTTCATATGCTCAAGAGTCTCGGCGTAGGCAGGATCCGCATGCACCGATTTCATTTCCATCGGGTCCTTCTGGAGATCATACAGTTCCCACTCGTTCAAATCGTAGAAGTGCATCAGCTTGTATCGGCTGTTGCGGGCGCCGTCGTGGCGACGCACCGCATGGTACTCGGGGAAGCAATAGTAGTGGTAGTAGATCGACTCCCTCCAATCGGATGGCTTCTTGCCCTCGAAAAGGGGCTTCAGGCTCTCGCCTTGCATGTCGGACGGCTGCTCCAGCCCCGCCAAGTCCAGGAAAGTTTGAGCGAAATCCAAGTTGGAAACCATATCCTTGTTGACCCTGCCCGGTTTCGCAACCCCAGGCCAGCGAACCAGCAAGGGGGTTCGCAGCGACTCCTCGTACATGAAGCGCTTGTCGAACCAGCCATGCTCCCCGAGGAAAAACCCTTGGTCGGAAGCATAAATCACCACAGTATTTTCGGCCAGTCCCGACTCGTCCAGGTAGTCGAGCATGGTGCCTACCGACTCGTCCAGCGACTTGATGCAAGCCAGGTAGTCGGCCATGTATCTTTGGTATTTCCAGCGCACCAGGTCGTCCCCTTGGGGGCGCTTCTCAAGGACGTCCGCCCGGATCTTGTCGTAGACCTCGTTCCATTTCTTTTTCTGGGCCTCGTTCATGCGGTCCTGGCGGAAAGGAACCATTTTGTTGTCGAGGGCCAGGTCCATGGTCACCCGCAGGGTCATGTCCTGGGTCTGGGCGGGCGTCCCCCTGCCCTTGTAGTCGTCGAACAGGTTCTTCGGTTCGGGGTAATCCTTGGCCACGTACTCATCGAGAAGATGCACCGGGGGCAGCCAAAATCGGTGGGGCGCCTTGTGCTGGACCATAAGCATGAAAGGCTTGTCCTTGTCCCGGTCCTTCTCCAGCCAATCGATCGACTTGCTCACCACCGCTTCCGTGACGTACTCGCCGGGAGTGCCGGCAACGAGCCCTTGGGGAGTCCGGAAGTCCGGAGCGTAATAGGTTCCCTGCCCGGGCAGGACGTTCCAGAAGTCATAACCCTGGGGATCGGTCCCGAGGTGCCATTTCCCGATCACGGCCGTCTGGTACCCCCCTTTCTGCAGGAGC
>MDSW01103553.1_pt1 | contig 14095 bp, 13 predicted proteins | sample 811171 | NCBI WGS metagenome assembly MDSW01 (sample SAMN05326641, study PRJNA326480) | marine metagenome | isolation source: seawater | place: Atlantic Ocean: North West | collected 2012 | reverse complement strand
TCCCTTGCTCCAAGAAAACCATACCCACTAGCATTGATAGATGATTGGGATCCAAATATTGGCATTATCCAAAACTACTCAAAGTTCCTAAAACTGTGTAGTCTAATGTATCGTTTTTGATAATTGCAAAAGTATATGCGTTTACTGCATTGGTAAATCCTGAAGTTGGTGCAGATGAATTGATCCACTTAACTACAACCGTTTCACCATCAATTTTAAATCCTGTTGTGCTTGGATTGGACATTACATAAGCACTAGAACCCATATTAATAAGTACAGTAACAACTACACTCTTTTCTTTTGGTTTCTCTGTAAGACCTGTTATATTAAAGGTAAAGTTGCCAGTAGATTCTACAGTGTAATTATGAAGTGTTCCTTTTCCTAAATCAATTACAATTTCTTGATATCCTGCTTCTTTATATACACAAACTTTTTCAAAAATTTTTTCTACGTTTGCTGCTGACTGCAACTCCAATCCACCAGAAAACTTGGCAGTATTCATAAATTCTGCCTGGGCAGCGAAAACGGAATCGAAGTTGTACTGTGTCATAATTAACTCAACGCCTTAATTGCCTTGTCTGCAACATTAATTGCAGCTACAGCACCAGGTCCGCCTGCTGCTGACGCTGCTGCTCTTGCAATTCCTTCTGCTTTTAATCCTTTAAATACCTGATTCAACATTGAATTTGCATTATCTTCTGTTGCAATACAATCAGGTCCATAAGAATGTGGTGCATCACAGTATGCTTCTTTTGCATAGATATCAAATCTATTACCACAATCTAATTTCATATTGCCACCACTCTTGAAGTGCATATCACCTTTTGATTCTACAGTGACTTTTGCACCTTTAATCAGAACTTCACCATTTTCTTGAGCAGTAATAAGGATACTACCTTTCATTCCAGTGATGCAAATGTCAACGCCACCACGTTCAGAGTTCTGTCCACCAATAATTTCGATAGTTCTATCATTATAGAGTCGATAGATGCCACCTTGCGTCATACCAGCAAGTGATACATCTCCGTCGTCATTGAATCCATACAGATCATAGATTCCTGGACCATTAAATCCAACCTGTGGATTGTTTACTTCAATTCTGAAGTTTGGTGAAAATGAAGTAAATTCGTGTCCCTGTGGGTTTTGATTTGACATTTATAATCCTCCGTTCAAATATTTAGTACCCGCCTCCATATGATCCTCCACCTTGACTTGGTGGTGGCGTGGGTGGTGGTGTAGGTGTAGGTGTCGGTGTTGGCGATGGTGATGGTGAAGTTGATCCTCCGCCACCAGATGTGCTACTCTGTATATTAGTTACTGGTGGCGGTGTAGGTGTTGGTGTTACTGTCTCCTGAACTTCTGCAGTAGTTGTTGAGGTTTGTTGATTTATCTGAGTCGTAGTGGTCACATTGGACGATAAAGATCCAAGACTTTCAGATTGTGTGTCATAAATGTATTGGTGTGGTGTCTTTCTATGTGTAGCACCAACCATTTTTCTTCCATTTGTTGGATGAACGTGGAATGGTCCATAATATGGTTCACCATTTACATATCCAACAAGATCATCATCTTTAGAAATACAATCAATAACTTGCTTAACTTCACCCTGAAGTCCTTCAGGTCTCTTGATAAGTCTTGGTCTCAATCTAAGACCAGCACCAGTAGCAGAGATTGCATTGTATTCTACAGTGTTTTCTACTGACTTATAAGTCAATACTCCAGCACCAACACCACTATCATCAATGTTACTAGAAGTACGAATTACATTATAAACTCTACCTGAAGTGTCAACCTGAACTGAATATTCATTTCCTTCACTATCACGAACAACATCATCTGGATTGTATCCACTTCCAGGTCTAACAATAATTGGACCTCTTTCATCGTCTGGGATATAATCCTCAACATCGTTGCCAATCGTGTAATTCTCTCCTTCAGTTACAACATAGATGTCTATAATCTGCTGATAGGTTGGAGAATCTGGATCATAATCAATAATTGCTCTTGCAGATGCTCCATATCCTCTATCACATTCATCAACAATCTCCACAAATGGTGGGAATGTATATCCACCACCACCATTTACAAGGTCCACACCAAGAAGACTACCAGTCAATCCTCTATCAGCATTGGCAAGTGCCTTGATTCCACCAAAGATTGCATTTGCAGTTCCACCAGATCCATTTCCACCAAAGATCTTGATCTTTGTACCACCACAACCACCAAGTTCTGGTAGACCAGCGAAACAATTTCCGAGAGCACTCTTGAATCCAGGAACAGATACACTTGGATTCATGAAATCAAAGACACCCAGAGCACTGTCAGCAGCTCCAGCAATTTCTTGAACAGTATCTAATGCTGCAGTACCAATACTAAGTGCTTGGTTTGCAGTCTCTAAAATTTCACTAACTGGTCTTCCGACTTTATCACTAGATCCTTTGCCAATAATCCACTCATTGGAAGCAAGATTAAATTCTGGTGAGATAGCATTACAACTGAGAGAATCTGCAATACCAAGAATTGCATCGGCAGTATTCTTTAAGAAGTTAAGAGGACTGAATCCCATTAGGATCTTATCAAGACCACCAAGTAAAGGTTGAATGAATTTGGTTACTCCACCTATAATATGGTTAATAATGGAACCAACCACTTGATCAGCGATACAAGATGCGAAGTTTGTTACGTTATCTACTACATTCTTAAGGACTCCTTCAATCATACCAGAGAGTCCATTGATTACGTTATTTGCAATACAAGGTATTGCATCAGATAACTTTTTAACTGGACCAATCAACAATGCTTGTGCAATTGTTCCTGCTTTTGTTGCGATAGGATCACTTTGTGTTGCAGCAAAGACGGTTGCGTAAACACCATCATAAAGAACTTGTAAACCTTGATTCAACACCGGAACCATAGCATCAGTAAGGTTCTTTGTCATATCTTGAACCATTCTACTAGCACCTCTCTGGATGCTAGAAGTCATATCTTGAATTTCTTTATATAAATCTTGCTTTACATTTCCAATTCCTTTATTGACATCACTCATAAATCCAGTCACACCATCAGTGATATTCTGAATTTTTTGTACAAAGTTACTAACATCATTTTTGATAGTCTTGACTGCACTATCTTCTCCACTATCGGCAGCCGTTACCTTCTGACCAATCGCACTGGATGCTGATATCTCTGCATTTGGATTTGCAGGATCTCCACCAGTTCCGTTTGAACTGTTTAACTTCTTAGCGGTAGCATTATCTACAGAACGTACATGCTTCTGTGAGGTTGTATTAGATTCGTTTGATTCATTCCGTGGAATATTTGCACCATCATTTTTAACGGCACCAGTGTATCCAGTGAATGGTTGAAAAGGACCAGCATATTGACCTGATGGAACCATATTGGTTCTACCAAATACACCAATAATTACAGGTTGCTGAGCATTATCTCCGTCAAGAAAGAATCCAAATACAGAATCACCAGGAGAAATCTTTACTGATGTTGCCCTATTTGCTGCACCAGAACCATCAGTACAACCCAAAAGTGCTTGTGCCCAAGGTAGTTTATCATCAGGAAGATCAATTACACTATATGGGTGATATCCAAGGATACGAACCCTAAAACGATTGCCCCATCCACCACCATTGATCTGCTTTCCCTGTGCAATCTCTGGAGCAATCTGACCAATCCACCAACGGAATCCGTCTCTTCCTATAAAATTTGTTTTAAGTAAAGACTCCTCTAACATTTGTGTTACTTGTTATTTTTTCCGTATTGACCGAATGTGTCTCTAATCAATTTCAATGAAGTATATGATCCCTCAGCATCAAAGTGATGGCAAAGCTCCTTAATCATATATAGACCACTAATCTCACCATCAAACTTAATATTATCCGACGCTGTTGTTGTTGCTGGGAAAAGACACTGAATGATGTTTCCTGCTCTTAAGTTAGTATTTGATGGGACAGTTATTGTCATTGTTTGAGTGAACATAATATTATATCTCATAATTGCCTGAGACTGATACTTGAATGGATCAGCATTCTCTTCATATGAAACACCATCTTCAAGTGTTCCAATATCTACAATTCCAGTAACTAATCTACTTGGAATATCCCCAAGAGTTGTTTCGGAACCTTCATTTATGGGTGGCATTCCAAACGATCTGCCAAGATTCTTAGATTTACCTGCATAATCTTCTAATTTGAACAATCCCTTGTCTGGTGCAGTATAATCAAATGTGAGGGGATTGAAGTAACTTCTCTGTGTAGAAAACTGCCCTAAACGAAGTTTTTCTAAAAGATTGTTGTTCCTAGTTGTGACGTGATTAAGAATCTGAAAATCTTGATTCCTATCACGATCTACAGTTTCAACAGAGGTATAAACTCCAGAAGATTCTTGAGCGATCAAACTATCAACAGATTTAAAGCAGTACCCATCCTGAGTTTCATAAAAGAAATATCCAGCAGTTCCATCAGTCGTTTCTGGAACACCTTTAGATGCTAACCAGGTCAATAATGTAAATGGTTTTTTCATATTACCAATAAAACCATATTTGTTTGAAGTTTTATCGATAAAGAGTTCTTTATTTGTAACCAGATATTTTTTTATGATCTCTTCTGCTGATACTGATATTGGTGATGATGTTGGAAATCTTATAGGAACTCTAGAAGTTTCATTAGTAATTGCTTCTCTTGAGCAAAGATTCAATACAAATGTTTCTTGCTTACTGTCACGAATAACATTACTAATACCAGAAACATATAGTGAATTATTACCAGAAAAATCTAATCCTGGATTACTGTCAGTATTGCCCTGAAGTTTCATTGATAGTCTTTCACCACCTCTCAATGGTAGTCCCAAATATACGCCAGTATTATCAATTACACTACCAGTTGTAGATACAAGAATTTTAGCAGTTATAGTTGGTGAAAAAACATCCTCATAATAGTCTACAGATTGAACACCTTGTCTCAGATCTATAGTTCTATTTTTATCTACAGTTGATTCTATAAGTATCTCTTCGTACTGTGTACTGTCTGTTGCTGACATTATGTATTTCCTAGTTCTGTTAACAGTAAAGTAGTCATAAATCTATTTAACGGATCTGCCGAAGAAATATTCAGTGGACTACTTGGTGGTGGACCACCACCTGTTGGTTGTGGTGCTCCTGGTTGTGGTGGTGCTGCTGGATTGAATGGAACTGTAACACTCGTTCTTTTTGCTGGAGGTTGTAAGTTTGGTGGTGTCGTTCCAGAAGATGTATTCTTTTGTACAGGAGATACTTTTGCTGGTGGTGTTTTTGCTGGAGTACCACTTATTTGTACGCTTGACAGTTGAATCAAAGAAACATACGGATCTGGTGAAGTGTTACTTCCATATCCAGCAAATCCTTTCTGAGTATGTGCTTCAAAGTGAATATGTGATCCTGCAGGACCTGCAGGTTTAACAGTTCCAGAATATCCAGTGACTGTGAATGATGTTCCCGCAGGTATTTTGCCAGAAGTAATAATATGCCTGGTGCTATGTGCAAATCTAAGTTGAACACCCAGAGATTCTACCCAAACATCAATTACTTCACCATATCCACCACCTTTTTTAGTTCCAACAACTTCACAATCGACCTTCAATGAAACAAATAATCCAGGATCACAACCAATATCAATACCGCCGTGTGGTCCATGTGATCTAGGTGCTCCCATAAGACTGGTGATGGATGCATTCTGTCCAAGAAGACTGGTTACATTCTGTCCCTTTGTATATCTTGTAGAAGGATCTATTGTAGGTGGTGGTGATACTTTTGCAAAAGGAGTTGTTCTAGGTGGTTTATAATCTTCAAATTGTTTGAATGCTGCTTCTACTTCTTCTGGTTCTACTCTTGCTACATTACCATTATATCCTCTATAATAACTTTGTCCCCTCTTAACTGGACCTTCTCTTCCCTGAGTATCTTCTAATACAGGAAGTCCAGCAAATTCCATTGCAAGTCTTCTTCCTGCTTCATTTGGATCATTGATGATCATATCTGCGGTGATTCCGCGTGCTTTAATCAATGCTATGGCAATCTTATCCTGATTTGCTGGACTGAAAATATCTTTATCAACATCAAGATTTGCAGACTTTGCTTGTTCTATTGGATTTGTTAATTGATATCTACCTATTGCACCCTTTCCACCCTTAAGTCCAACCGCTTCGGATGCTTCGCGGATTGTCATACTTGTTAGATCTGGATTCTCGTCATCTGGAGCAATAGACGTATATCCACCCTCAGCCGCTCCAACCACATTAAGGATTGGAGTATATCTACCACCAGCAGTTGCTCCCCCTTGTGATGGTACATTTTGTCCTGCTCCTGGTAGTTGTGATGGATCTAAAGTTGGTTCAGGTTTCCCCTTTAACCAATCCTTCAACCATTTTGCAAGATCAAACTCCTGAAATAATTGCACCATTCTGCCAATATCATTTTCAAAAGTTCTTACAGAACCTTCTAATTTTTTAGAATTTTCATTTGCCTCTGTTACTTCTTTAGGATCTAATATACCAGTTATTCTTTCTAAAACTGTGTCAAGTGATGCGGTAAAATCTTGAAAGAATTCACTAGTATTATCAATCCAAGATTGTAAGACTGCTCTTGCTCTTTGTATTCTTTCGATTAATGCCTGAACTGATTTAATAATTCCAGGAAGATTATTCAACAACCATCCAAGAATAACAATACCAACGAAGTCCATTATTCTTCCAAGGAATCCCTTAGTACTTCCCGATATAGATCTCTGTGCGCTAGTAATAATGCTTGGAAGTTTTCCAGACTCAATTACACTTTCTCTCTCTTTTCTTTGTACTGCTTCTCTTCTTGATCTGAATATCTCAGATTTTTTCAGAATTGCTCTCTGTTTTTCTCTATTGTTTACATTGATACCCCTTTGAATGCCAACAGTCGTGGAGTTCGCCTTTTTCAAACCCTCACCAAAAGATGTTAGAGAACTTCTAATATTCCCTAAACTATCGCTATTTTTTAAGAGTGATCTTTGTGCTTCTGCCATTATGCTGAGGGTACGTTAAATGCAGAGACTGCTGTCAATCTGTACATATTGCTCGAATCACTAGTTGCATACAGTGGAACATTTCCAATAGTACCAGATATAGCAGGCGGAGCTGCTTGTGCTGGTGCCTGACTAGGAGGAGGTGGAATTGGAATTGGAACAACATTGATTGGTTGCTCTGGTGGTGGTTCAGAAACCTTTTCCGCTACTTTTTGTGCTTTTAGAATTGGTGTAATATTTGATGGAAGAGTTCCAGTTTTGCCGATATAATTTTCTTCATTAATGTATTGTTGAACTTCACTAACACTAAATCCAATCTCAGAAAGTGTTTTGTCACCAGGATTGATTTGTCCAGGTTCCAATCCTCTTGATGGATCTCCTGCAAGAGGAACATTTGCAGGTTCTGTTCTAGAATCATCCGAAGCAGGTGTTGGTTCTAACTTTACATCTGGTGTTTCTTTATGACCTGCTTTCTCTGCAGGGTCCAGTTTCTCACCAGACATACTCTCCATTGGTTGTACTTCAGCAGCAGGAGAACTGATGTCTGGTGCATTTGTTGCAAAGAGAGACTGACCAACACGTATAGATTCTAAGAAATCTACACCAAAATCACCAACTACATTATTTGGAATAACGAATTCCCCATCAGTCAACATAGCGGGAATTTGATCAATGCCTGGTGTTCCTTTCACCAAACCACCTTTGTTAAATCCTGGTGGTTTGGAAGGATCTATTGATGTATTAGGATCTGGATTTTGATTAGGATCTGGGTTTTCATTAGGATCTGGGTTTTCATTAGGATCTGGGTTTTGATTTGGTAGATCCGGTAAGAATGGTCCGATATAAGGAATTTTTTTTATTTGTTCGTTATAGAATTCCTTAGCAGCTTCTGTAATTACATTAATAAAATCTCGCCCTGGTTTTGTAAACAATCCAGCAGCGGCAACAGCAGCAAGTAAAACAGCAACTCTACGAAAACTACCACTTAATAAACCAAGTGCTCCTCTAGATGCAACGAAGACGCCAACAATAACTCCAAGACCTGTTAAAGTCTCTAGTTTTATTTCATTCAGTTTCTTTGTATTACCTTCCGATCGTGCTTTGAGTGCATCAATTACATTATTTGCTAACCATCCACCAATAAGTAAAAGGAAGAAATTACCTAACTTACCTAAAGTAAACGATGCTTTGTTTGCTATCTTCTGTGCAGGTGCAATAGCAGCAGCTTCAATTTTCTTCTCAATTACACTCTCTTTACCTTCACGTAATTGTTGCTGTGCTAATCTTGCCTCTTGTGCTTGTTCTTGTTGTTCTTTCTGCCTTTCTAATGCTTGAGTGGTTGCTAAACCTGTACTTATTGCTTGTAACGAAGTATTCAGAGAAGCAACGTCTCTGTTGAGTTGAGTTATTTGTGTTGCAACCAATCCAAGTTGCAATGAGTTCTGATTGAGTAACTTGGTTGTTACTGGATCTGGTTGGGCAGGAGTCGCCGCTCCTCCTCCTGCAAATGCAAGGGGTGATATTAGTGATCGTCTACCGCCAGGAGTACTAACCATTCATTTGTTGGGCTTTTAAGTTTTCTTCTTCAATGTATTGTTGGAGGAAAGCAAGATAAATTTCTTTCTCCCAAGGTATCATATTTTCTAATTCTGTTAATGAATATTTATGGTGTTGCATCAAAGCAAAATTGATTCTGAAGTATGACTCAATATTAGTGTGAGCCATACTCACCCGAAAAAACTTGCTAATCCCTCAAGAACAACCTCATTTTCCACATTAGTATTTGGATTTGTCACTGTCATAGTATGAGACAACTTTGGCATTGTCACATAAAAGTTCTCAATTTCTTTGAATTGTTTAGAACTCAATTGCTCTACAAATTCACGAAGTTCTTTCTTGGTGCAATCTTTTGCAGACCAAGATTCTTCTTCACTATAAATCTGCTCAATGGATGACATAATCACATTGAAGGTTTCGTCAAGATTAATTTCACTAACAGCAAAGTTGTTCTTGACAAATTCTTCCATTGATGGATATCTCATTCTCAATGTGAGGTTATCATCAAGTTTGATATCCTTTGAGTGAGTATCATCAAACTGTACTTGAATCTCGTCAAGACTAATCAACACAGGAACTTTAGTTACACCATCATCAGGACAGGTAACAAGAACCTCAACTTCTTCACCAACAGACTTACCACGAATGTTGAGGAACAAATATTCAATATCAAAAGTAGAAAGTTCTTCTACCTTCACACCTCTTGTGAGGATACAAGACTTGATTACATCCTTAACAGCATTGACAATCTGAGAGAGATCTTCACTCTCCATTGCAATGACAAGAACTTTTTCTTCTTTGACTAGAAATGGTCTATACTTGATCTTTTTTCCAGTCGAAGGAATTACCAACTCATACGTTGGCGTAGCAATTTTTGGTAAAGGCATTACAATCCATGCACGTCAGTAAAATTATTTAGAGAGGTTATTATAATGTTCTTCTCTGAGCAGTAAAGGGAGCAGTGGTATAAATGTTGTCATTCAATATACTACTACCAACATCAAACAACTTCTCACTATTATATTCTGCCTTAAATTTTGGAGTGGAAGAATCGGACAAGAAGTTAGTATCTACATTGGCATTACCAGTTCGTACTCTGTTCAGTGCTTCTTCCGATTGACCACCAGTTCCAGTTCCACTTGGTGGCTGATCTTTGTTACCAGTTGAGTTCAAGAAGTTTGCAAGAGAACTTGATTGTCCAGAGACATATCTATCATACTGGAATGTTGCTGTTGCTTTCAATATCTGGGAACCTTCATATGAAACTGTAGTAGAATCTAATGAAAGAGGATACAGACCATAGAATCTGTACTCGACATATCTTTTATAATCTTTTTCAAATTTTGTAATTATAGTTTGATCACATTTATACTGCTTCGGATAGTTCATTCTAAAGTAGTAACCTGGTGTCAAGTTACTTTGACCATCTCCAAACTCAGTTCCAGATGAGATGAACTCCATCCAGTGTTCAATAAACTTTAGAGATCTATATGTGTTATCAACATAGAACTCCATAGTCATTGGAGTGAATATTCTGGTATGTGCAAATTTCTCTGCAAGACCCATAAAATTACCTGTGACATCTGCTGTAGCAAATCCACTTCCAGGTAAGATTGCTCTACTACATAAGAGTCCGATTGTCTCAGTGATATATCTACTATCAATGCCTCTCTGACCCAAATAATTTCTCAAAGATTCGGCAAGACCACCAAACTGCACCATATAGTGTGAGGTTAGCGAAACCTGCCCAATGACTGGTTTTATTTGAGATATCTTTTTCGGAATTGGTCTTGGCACTCTAAATACTCTTAGGTGATTGTTTAGTTATTTAGATGTCATACAAGGGAAAATACAAACCTTCCTATCCCAAGAAATATAAGGGTGATCCGACCAATATTGTATACCGTTCTCTCTGGGAACGCAAGTTTATGGTCTACTGCGACAACAATCCAAACGTTTTAGAATGGCAGTCAGAAGAGTTCTGTATTCCATATCGTTCACCAGTTGATAATAAGGTTCATCGTTATTTCCCAGACTTCTTCATCAAGTATAAGGATGTAAATGGTAAGACCAGATCATCCCTGATTGAAATCAAACCAATGCGACAGTGCGCTCCTCCACCTAAACCAAAAAGACAAACAAAGAAATATCTGAGTGAGGCATTTGAATATGCCAAGAATCAAGCGAAGTGGAAAGCAGCACAAGAATACTGTAAAGATAGAATGTGGGAGTTCAAGGTAATGACAGAAAAAGAACTTGGTATCAAGTAATGGCAAAGAAGAGAGAAACACTTCTCCAATCACAACGAAGAAAACTCGCTGAACAGAGGGCAGCAAAAGCAGCAGCAGAGGCAGCTCAGAGACCCACAGATACTGATGAAAATCGTAATAGGATTCGTGTAGTAACAAACAAAGTAATCGGGGTCAGAGACCCAGATATCGTGATGAATCAACTGCTAGAAGTCTTAGAAAAAGCAGATGCACCTGTTCCAGGAAAGTTATATGTCTACAAATACGTTGCAATTACTCCAGGTATTAGATACGATAGAAACCCTGTCGTACAGATAAGAAACGTATCAGACAAGGGTTGGGTGGGTCAAAATTTTCATTGGTTAGGAAAGGGTCAATCAATAAGAAATTATCTTGCAAGTGAAGTAATATCTGATGGTATCTACGAAATTTACCCATCAGAACTTAGAGATGTTATGATGTTGCCTATTAGAGATTTCAAAGTTGGCGGCTAAATAACTAAAAACCATCTAAATGGCAGACATTAGAGATAGAGATATTCGTGCAAGGGCAAGTTATGACCCTAGATTTGACAGGGTGAGACCTTCTGCAAAGAAGGCGCAGGATGCTGCCAAATCAAAAGAGAATCAAGGTGGTGATACCAAAAGTAGTCCTACTAAACCAGACACTGGACCAGTAGTCTATCGCTATCCAAGAGAAGCATTATCAGACACTACAGATGCTCTGTTCATATCAATATATGATCAGTTCAGAGGTGAAGGTGGAATGACATTCAACCAAGATGGTCTTGTACAATATGGAACAGATCCTGCCAATCCCAAAAAGAAAATACCACAAATAGATCTCAGTAAACTTGGTGTTCCAAACGCAAGTGATTTTTTTCAACAAAATCCAGATAAAATAAAGAAGAAAAATCTAAAGCACATTTACTTACCAATACCCCAACAGATAAGTGATTCTTTACAAGTATCTTATGGAGAATCTACTTTAGATCCACTTCAAGCTGTCGGATTGGGTGCTGTTAGTGCTGCAATGAAAAATCCTGGACAAGCAATTGCAACAGGTGCAGAGATTGGACAAGCACTTGTAAATACAAACTTTTCTGAGGGACTTGATAAAAGTTCTCAAGATTCAATAAATGCTATTCTTAGTGGAAAAGCACTTAATGCTCTTGGTGCTAATGTTACTGCCAATTCGGTTCTTGCGAGATCCTCTGGTCAAATATTACAATCAAACCTTGAATTGCTTTTCAGTGGTGTAACTCTTAGATCTTTCCCATTTGTCTTTGATTTTACTCCAAGAGATCAAGTTGAGGCAAGAGAAGTGATGAGTATCATTAGATGTTTGAAAGAATCAATGGTACCAAAAAAAGCATCTCTCCCTAGCGTGTTTATTGCATCTCCAAAGGTATTTCAATTAGAATATGTAACTGGACAGAAAGAACATCCGTTCTTAAACAGGTTCAAAATTTGTGCTATGACACAACTGAGTGTCAACTATACAGCATCTGGAACATATGCAACCTATCCAGATGGTACACCAGTTCACATTCAAGTGACCTGTGCATTCAAAGAACTTAATCCAATCTATGCAGATGATTATGAAGTGGGTAATAGTGGTCCACTAGCAAATCCTGATGAAGCATTCCAAAACTACGGACCTGGAGGTGTAGGTTACTAATGTCTTACTTCAGAGAACTACCAAATCTTTTATATCAGTCAACTCTTTTAGACAAAGTTTCTTCAAGAGACTATGTACTGATTAAGAACATATTCCGTAGAGTCAAACTTCAAGACTACCTTACGGACAAAGTTGCTTTCTTTAATAAGTATACAATTCTAGATATGCAGCGACCAGATAATGTCGCAGAGATCTTCTATGGTGAAGCAGATCTGGATTGGGTTGTAATCCTGACCGCAGGTATTACTAATATCAAAGATGAATGGCCACTTTCTAACTATGATCTCTACAGATACGTTGAAAATAAGTATGGTCTCACAGAGATGAATGATGTTCACCACTATGAGACCATTGAAGTTAGAGATAAAAATGATCGATTAATTTTACCAGCAGGACAGATTGTAGATCAATCATTTACGATTCCGACTCCATATGATGCTTCTCTTAATGGAAACTTCTACGTTGGCGTAAGACCAGAATCATCAAATATTGATTACAAAGCAGTCAGTGCAAATATCAGTCCTGTAACTGGTGTTAGTAACTATGAATATGAAACCATAGAGAATGAGAAGAAGAGAGAAATTGAATTAATGAAACCTCAATATCTTCAGCAATTCTTGAATGATATGAGAAATATTATGTACTATGAAGATAGTTCTAGTACAGTCAATCCAAGACTATCAGTTACTGATAACACTCGCTTGCTCGGACCATAAGAGTTCTAGACTCTTATCAAAGATCATTACATATCGGTGTTTGCGAGACCGATCTCTCCATTCACCCTCTGCATCTCCAATCTTTCCTCTGGAATGCTTGGTGCCGTCTGAAAAGTAAAAGTCTTTTTTTGGATCTGATAGACCACAGTACCTAAAATTACAAGCGCGATAGATTGTGCCACCGTGATGCTCGCTATCAGCGTATGAAATGATCGCCCTGACCTTTGTTTCTTTTCTAAGTCTTTTAATCGCCCTACTAACAAACCAAGAAGTAATGTTGTACTCTTCTTGCTGAGTGTCGGGGTGGATACAAAGTCTTGAGAGTTCAAATAATCCTTCTTGCTCATTTCTCTCTAGACCAAAAGCACCTTTTGCTATTTCGGGAACAGGGAGACCTGTAAAGATACAGACTCCCTGGATGCCTCCTATATTCAGAGGACAGAACTCGTTGTTTTTATATAAACCGTAATTATAACCAGATTTAAAGGTTTTGGATATATCCTTTAAATAATGAAACCGCAGAAGTAAATCTGCGGCATCACTCTTATTTACACGATCAATGTGGTAATCAGATTTCACTTGAATAAGAGATTAAAATATGCTGCCACCACTAGCAAAGTGAGGCAGATCTGATTGTACTTCACTCCTCAGCAAGACGTGCGAAGTATGCCATTGCATCATCTTCATCATCGCTAGAGGAAGAATTAGATGGAAGAATATCATCTGCGTTGAAGTCACCAGGGGTAGAAGTCACTGCGGGTGCAGTACCACGGTTAGAAGCGCGGAACTCTTCCTCTGCCTCAACGGTTTCCTGATCCTGGAAACGAGGGGTGCCCTTGTTACCAAGAACATA
>MDSW01195049.1_pt1 | contig 14098 bp, 12 predicted proteins | sample 811171 | NCBI WGS metagenome assembly MDSW01 (sample SAMN05326641, study PRJNA326480) | marine metagenome | isolation source: seawater | place: Atlantic Ocean: North West | collected 2012 | reverse complement strand
TATCTAAGGGTCACTAGGACATAATCATGCGTTTTGTTGCCATCCATACTTTAATTATTCCATTGATTGTTTTTTTAACCTCATGTGGAAGCTGGGTGGGTGAGAAGGAAGATCCTCCACTTCCAGGAAAAAGAGTATCAATACTATTACAATCATCTGTGATTCAGGCTGACACAAGTATTGCTGATTTGCCCATTATGCTACCTAAGCCCTATATTAATGAAGAATGGCCTCAAGTTGGAGGTTACCCTGATCGTGCGATGCACCATCTATCTGCTGCTATGAATCCACGAATCATTTGGAGTGCAAATTTTGGGACTGCTTCTGACGATGATGTACAAATATTATCCACACCTGTTGTTGCAGGTGGACGTATATATGCTACTGACGCTAGAGGATTAATTTTTTGTTTTTCTGCAAAATCTGGAATTCTTTTATGGAGTATTAATCCAAAACCAAAATATGAAGATAAAGAGAGTGGTTTTGGCGGAGGATTAGCTTATTCAGGGGGGAGGATTTTTGCTTCCACTGGTTATGGCGAAATCCTTGCCCTTAATGCCAAAACAGGCCGAATTATTTGGCGTAGTGTTGCCGGAATTCCTTTTCGAGCAGCGCCAGTTGTTGCGCACAAAAAAGTCTTTGCTATTAGTATAGATAATCAAATTTGGTCTTTCGATGGTATAGATGGGAAAAAACTATGGAGTCATACGGGGATTGCTGAGCCAGCAGGCCTAGTTGGTGGGGGTAGCCCTGCAATAGCAGGAGATATTATTTTAGCTCCATATTCTTCTGGTGAAATAACTGCTTTACGTCAAAAAAATGGACAAACTGTTTGGACAGATGCACTTGGAAATCAAAGTCAAGTTACAACTAGTATCTCAATATTTAATGATATTTATGGCAGTCCAGTTATAGATAGAGGGCTAGCTTTAATAATAAGCCATGGTAGACATCTTGTAGCTATTGACGTTCATTCCGGGTCGCGAATTTGGGAACAAGATATTGCTGGAGTCAATACGCCCTGGGTTGCAGGAGACTTTATATACATTGTCACCCTTGAAGGTGAGGTAGTTTGTTTAGTCAGAGATAGTGGAAAAATAAGATGGGTCAAATCTTTACCAAGGTATGCTGATCCTGACACTAGGAAAGATATTATTAAATGGCATGGACCCCTTCTTCTTGATGATAGGCTTCTTCTTACTAGTTCTGCAGGTGTAGCTGTTGCTATTTCACCATATAGTGGTCGATATCTAGGAAGAATAGTTGTTCCTGATGCCATTAGTTTACCGCCGATCGCCGCCAATGGAACAATTTTTGTTCTTACGGATCAGGCCACTATATATGCACTTCGATAATTAGTCTCTGGGGCTGATCAATGTTAGGTACAGTAGTTTTAGTTGGCAGACCTAATGTAGGAAAGTCGACACTTTTCAACCGATTAATTCAACGTCGTGCAGCTATAATAAAAGATATACCAGGCGTTACACGTGACAGAAGAGAGGGAGATGGAAAACTAGGAGATTTAAATTTTCGTGTAATCGATACAGCAGGACTTGAGGACTTAAATGGTGAAAGTTTAGAATCTAGAATAATGCAACAGACAAAACTTGCTATTCATCATGCTGATACGGTTTTATTTTTGATTGATGGAAGAGCTGGAGTCACTCCTACAGACCAACATATATCTAAACTGATGCACGAAAGTGGCAAAAAGACAATTCTAATTTTGTCAAAGTGTGAGGGTAGTGCAGGAGATTCAACTATTCCCGATGCATGGAGTCTTGGGTTTGGCACGCCTATACCAATTTCTGCCGAGCATGCTGAAGGTCTTGGGGATTTATATGAAGCACTATTATCCAACTTCAATGAAATATACACAAATGATGTTGAGAATTCTGAGACCATTCAGAAAAAGTCTCAATTGTCTCCACTTCGAATAGCTATTGTAGGGCGACCAAATGTCGGTAAGTCAACATTATTGAACAGAATTGTAGGAGAAGAAAGAGTAATTACTGGACCAGAATCTGGTCTTACTCGAGATTCTATATCTGTAGAGTGGAATTTTAAGGGAAGGAGAGTCATGCTAGTAGATACGGCTGGACTTCGTCGACGTTCACGAATTGTTGACGGGCTTGAAAAGTTATCAGCAGCAGACTCTAGAAGGTCTATAGAAAAGTCTGAGGTGGTAATTATAATGTTTGATGGTTCACTCGAGCCATCTAAACAAGATTTTTCCATTGCAGCATTAGCCATTAATGAAGGGCGTGCTCCTATTGTGGTTTTAAATAAGTGGGATTCTGTGCAAAACCCAAAACTGCAACTGAAAAATTATAAAGAATTAATTACTAGAACTCTTTCGCAAGCAAAGGGCATCTCAGTTATTCCTATTTCAGCTCTTAGTGGAAGTGGCGTTGAGTTGTTAATACCATCTGTAATAAAAGTGCACAATTGTTGGAATCAAAGGGTTGCAACATCGGCATTGAATCGATGGTTAGCTGAAACTTTAGATAATCACCCACCACCCTTATCAGCAGGTCGAAGAATAAGATTGAGATATATAACCCAGGTTAAATCAAGACCACCAACTTTCGCTCTTTTTTGTAACCTTCCTGGAGAACTTCCAGAAAGTTACTCACGTTATTTAGTTAATAATCTTCGGGAGAGGTTCAGCCTGCCGGGTATACCAATACGGCTAAACCTAAAAAAGGGGCAAAACCCTTATGTACAAAAATGATTAATCAAAGGCTTCTACTCTTTGACCGTGTAACTTGCTAGTTACTGTACTTAAATTAACAAATGTTTCAGCAATATCATCTGGCTGGCTAATTTTTTTCTGATCCTCGCCAGGAAATGCTTCTGCTCTCATGCGTGTTGCTACCGGTCCAGGGTCAACTAAATTGACCTTTATATTTGTGCGCTCCACTTCTGATGCCCAAGTTTTTACTAATACCTCGAGGGCTATTTTACTTGCAGCATATGGACCCCAGAAGGGTCTTCCACTCGCTTTTGTTATCCCTGAAGTAACAAATAGTGCTCTTCCAGCATCAGAAATTCTTAGAAGAGGATCCAGACTCCTAATTAAACGCCAATTTGCAGTAAGATTAATATTAATAGTATCTTCCCATAATTCTGGTGAGTAATGCCCAATTGGACGTAGACTCCCCAAGATCCCAGCATTTGCAATCAAAATATCAAGTTTTTGGAATCTGTCATGTAGCGCGGCTCCCAATAGATCAATTTGGTTTCCATCTTTTAGGTCAAAGGGGACTAAAGTAGGTTGTTTCCCACCCCTTGATCTTATGTAGTCGTCTAATTCTTCTAAAGCACCTGATGAACGGGCAGTAAGAACTAAATGAGCTCCTTCTATGGCGAAACGCTTTGCAATTGCAGCACCGATGCCACGTGAAGCACCTGTAATTAGAGCAATACGTCCATTCAGTTTACCAGTCATAGTTTCATCTATTTTCTGCTAGAAGTGAAAGTTGTGCTGGTGTATGACCTTCGTCATGATCACTTAAAGTGATAGGGTATTGACCTGTAAAGCAGGCATCACAAAATTGAGGTGAAGATATATTTCGGTTTTGTTCTCCACAAGCCCTATAAAGTCCATCGATAGAAATATATGAAAGAGAGTCTACTCCAATTAGATCTGCCATACCCGATGTATCGTACCGGGCAGCTAATAATTGATCCCGCTCAGGAGTATCAACTCCATAAAAGCATGAGTGGGTAGTAGGGGGGCTCGCTATTCGCATATGAACCTCGGCGGCACCCGCACTTCTTACCATTTCTACAATTTTGGTTGAGGTAGTTCCGCGAACAATACTATCGTCAACTAAAATTACCCTTTTACCTTTAAGTGTCCCTGAATTTGCGTTGTGTTTTAGCTTAACACCTAGATGTCGAATTTGATCTGAGGGCTCAATAAATGTCCTGCCAACGTAGTGATTTCTTATTATACCAAGCTCAAATGGAATAGAGGCTTCTTCAGCGTATCCTATTGCTGCTGGTACACCTGAATCTGGAACAGGAACAACAATATCTGCCTCAATAGGCGCTTCTTTGGCAAGCTCTTGACCGATACGCTTTCTTACATTGTATACACTTGACCCTTCTACCTCGCTGTCAGGACGAGAAAAATAAACAAATTCAAAGATACAAAAACGCTGTTTTTGTGTTGTGAATGGATGAAAACTTTCTAGACCATTATCTTTAATTACTACCATTTCTCCTGGTTCAAGCTCTCTTACTAAATTTGCCCCTATTATGTCGAATGCTACTGATTCAGAAGCTAAAAGCCAGGCACCATCAAGCTGCCCTAAAACTAATGGTCTGACACCGAAAGGGTCTCGCATTCCAATCAGCATATCTCGCGATAAGGCCACAAGGGAGTAAGCACCAACTACTTTCTTTGCTGCATCCACTAATTTATCTGTTACATTAGGGTAGGGGCTTAGAGCTACCAAGTGGATTAGAGTTTCTGTATCAGAAGTTGAGTTAAATATACTGCCACTAGCCATCAACTCTTGTCTAAGCTTTACTGCATTTGTAAGATTTCCATTGTGAGCTAGGGCAAAGCCACCGAATGCATAGTCAGCAAACATTGGTTGAATATTTCGTTCCTCATTTGGACCGGTTGTTGAATACCTATTGTGTCCTATTGCAGAATAGCCTGGAAGTTTTTCAATTACTCGAGCATCGCTGAAATTATCCCCTACTCTTCCAGTCGCACGATGACTATGAAACATTTCACTATCACTAGCTACTATCCCACACGACTCTTGACCTCGGTGCTGAAGAGCATGGAGCCCAAGTGCTGTAAGGGCTGCTGCTTCGGGGTGGCCAAAAATCCCAAATACACCACATTCGTCTCTGAATTTATCCTTTAGTGTATGTTTTATGGACATTTTAATTATCCAATATTACTAGGTTTGAATAAGAGGGTTTATAACCATAAGAAAATTTAATATCAATTCTCATCCCCTGAAGTGGTATTTTCGTTTTGAATGGAATTATCAGTTGCGTTCTTAAAGTCTTCTTCTGCAGCCCTTCTGTTCTCATCAGTCTCTTGGATCTTCCTTATTCCTTCACCGGTTGCTTTAACACGTTTTTGAGCTTCGTGTAACGTATCATGGGGCACAATCGAGCGAATCGTATTTGCACCATGTATGATATACGGCATTGTGATCGCTTGGTCGACCCAGGCTGGTTTGTCGTCCTCTCCTACAGCCCATACAAACATCATTTGGGCAAGACTAACTAATAATGCTCCTCTAAATACCCCAAAAATAATACCCAGCATACGATCAAGAGCGCCTAGTCTACTTTTCTGTATGCGCCCTGCAATTAGTTGCGTTACTATTGTAAAAATTATTAGAGATACTATAAAAATTGCTGCTCCCGCGGCTGCATCGGCAATTAGTTGACTATCAATTATTTCCCTGGCAATCGGTCGTATATAATGAAATACGTATACAGTTGCTATTGCTGCCCCAATCCAAGACCCTACACCAAGGGTTTCTCTTACTACACCTCTAGAAAAAGCTAATAATCCCGAAGTTAAGAGTATAATAGCAACTCCAATATCAATTGGATTTACAGGAAATTCTGTCATCGATACCCTTTTTAGTATTCCTTATCTATAAGCGTTGGTAGGTCTGCAACTTTTGAGATAGTTGTTGTATTTATCTTATAAAGTTTTGAATTTTTTTTGCTGGATATTCCAGTTGGTATTATTGCACTTGAAAAACCAAGCTTTTCTGCTTCTTTTAATCTGGTATTACTTTGTGTGGCAGGTCGAACTTCTCCTGATAGACCAATTTCTCCAAAAATTACTGTTTCTGTGGGGACGGGTATACTTTTTGAAGATGATATGATTGCTGCTGCTACAGCCATGTCTGCTGCTGGTTCTTTGACCCGCAAACCACCTGCAACATTTAAATAAATATCATTTGTATTGAAAGATATGCCGGTATTTCTCTCTAGAACAGCAAGTATCATTGCAAGCCTATTCGCATCCCATCCCACTACCGCTCTGCGTGGATTACCGGGTCCACCAGGTGCGACAAGAGCCTGAATTTCCATTAACATCGGTCTTGTTCCTTCTATTCCTGCATATACTACAGTACCATATGTTGAAATTTTTGATGCGTTTAGGAATATTGAAGAGGGGTTTTCAACCTCGATTAAACCTCGAGTTGTCATTTCAAAAACACCTATTTCATCAGCTGGACCAAAACGATTTTTTATTGACCTAATAATTCGAAATTGATGACCACGATCTCCTTCAAAATAAAGCACTGTGTCAACCATATGTTCAAGAACTCTAGGTCCCGCTATTTGTCCATCCTTGGTCACATGACCAACCAATAATATTACAGAGCCGACTTCTTTTGCATGACGAATAAACTCTTGAGCAGACCCCCTTACTTGACTTACTGTTCCAGGGCTTGCTTCTAGAGTGTCTAAAAACATTGTTTGGATAGAGTCAATAACTATTACTTCTGCTGGATTAGCTTTCAAACTAGAAATTATATTCCTAACATCTGTTGCCGCAGCTAGTTTTATATCAGCAGCATTAAGATTTAACCTATCAGCCCTTAGACGAATCTGTTGTGCAGCCTCTTCACCAGAGATGTAAACTATAGATTTATTTTTTTCTGAAAGTGCAGCCATAGCTTGCAGTAGTAACGTTGATTTACCGATTCCAGGATCACCGGCAACTAATACTGTTGAACCTGGCACAAGACCGCCTCCGAACACTCGGTCAAGCTCATGAATCCCTGTAGCGAGTCTTAATTGGTTCGATGTTTCAGCTTGTAAACTTGTAAATTCAATTTTTTGACCTTCAAGTTTACCGAGTCCTCTTGGTGGTAGTTCAGGATTTATTTCTTCAATTAAAGTATTCCACCCACCGCATGAGTCGCAACGTCCTGCCCACTGGGAGTATTTACTCCCACAGGATTGACATACAAAACTTTGCTTATTTCTCGCCAAGGATAATCTTACTCCCGCTTGGGTGAACCTACTGTATACTTTCAGGCAGCAAGGGCTAATTATTATTAGTTAACGTTTGGATTGGACCTTCAGCACGACCATTTACAAATTGATCTACATATTCATTATTACTGTTTTTTAGGTTATCTACTGATCCATGCCAAATAATTTGACCTTTATATATCATTGCTATCCTATCAGCTATCTTTCGAGCACTGGCCATATCGTGTGTTATGCTGAGTGTAGTAGTCCCGCTTTCCTTTGTAATTTTAATTATTAATTCATTAATAACATCTGCCATTATTGGATCAAGACCAGTTGTTGGTTCATCAAAAAAAATAATTTCTGGTTCTGTTGCAATTGCTCTAGCTAGAGCCACCCTCTTTTGCATTCCTCCAGATAGTTCGGAATGGTATAGATTGCCGACATCAGCACTAAGTCCGACTGCAGTGAGTTTTTCGAAGGCTATTTCACGTGCTTTACGTTTATTAATGTTTTGACCTTGAATTAAGCCAAATGCTATATTTTCCCATACATTAATACTGTCAAATAGAGCCGCACCTTGAAATAGCATTCCAAATTTATGCATTAGTTTTTCACGCTCACTTTGACTCATCTTAAGTATTTCTTGGTCGTCAACAAGGACAGAGCCGCTATCTGGATTCATTAGACCAAGAATACATTTAAGCATTACTGATTTTCCAGTACCTGAACCACCTATGACAACTAAAGACTCCCCTTTGTGAAGGTCTAAATCTAGCTTATTAAGGACTGTTTTCTTTCCAAAAGATTTAGAAAGTTCCTTTACTTTAAGTTTGATACTTTTAGTTTTTTGTAAGGTTTTCATCATTGGGAGAAAAAGGCTTCCGTAATAATATAGTTGAAAATCAGAACAAGTATTGCTCCTGAGACTACAGCATTAGTTGTAGCTGACCCGACACCTTGGGCCCCCCCACGACTGTGAAAGCCATGATAGCAGCCCATCAGGGCAATAAGAAACCCAAAAACAGCGGCCTTAACTAAACCTGAAATGACATCCATAGGCTGAAGGAAATCAAAAGTATTAGTTATGTAGGCGTCTGAATTAAACCCAAGTTTGTATACACAAACCAAGTATCCACCCAGAACTCCTATAATATCAGCGATAAGCACAAGTAATGGCAGTGTTAGTGCTCCTGCAATTAGTCTCGGGGCTATTAGGTATTTGAAAGGATTAGTAGATAGGGTAGTGAGAGCATCTATCTGTTCGGTCACTCTCATTGTTCCGATTTCTGCTGCCATAGCTGCTCCAACTCTGCCAGCTACCATAAGCCCTGCTAGTACTGGACCTAATTCCCTTGTTATGGAAAGCACAACAACTGCAGGTATTGCGCTTTCAGCAGCAAACCTTGAAAATCCAGTATAACTTTGAAGTGCTAAAACCATCCCGGCAAAAATACCTGTAAGACCAACTACAGGTAATGAATAATACCCGACTTCAATCATTTGCTTAATAATAAGTTGAGGATAAAAGCGCGGGCGTAAGCAATGAGATGTGCTAACTATAGAAAAAATTGATATACGACCTATCGTTTCTAATAAATTAAAAAAACCACGACCTAAGAGTGCAGCTGGATTATTAAGCATATTCATCAGTTTTTTACCGTATTTCCAATGCCTTCCCAAGTTCGATTATAACGCTTCCCAAGGGAGGTGAGAATTTCATAACCTATTGTCCCTGAATCCTTAGCGAGACTGTCGACAGAATAATTAGGTCCAATAAGATCAACAATTGAACCTACATGAGAGTATCTCTCAGGAACAGCTGATATATCTAAAGTAATTAGATCCATTGAGATACGCCCGACTACTGGGATGCGAAAATCTCCGATATAAGCTTGGGCAAAACCACTTCCTGCCCTCATATATCCGTCAGCATAACCAACCCCTATGGTAGCAATCCTTCCGGGTTTTTTTACCTTGTATGTTGCACCATAACCAACGGTCTGATTAGTGTCAACGCGCTGTACCTGGAGAATTTTTGCTTGTAAACGAACTACTTCGTTCATTATGCTTTTTTTCTCAGGTTGAGGGTTAATGCCATATAAAGCTGCACCTGGTCTAGTTATATCGAAGTGGTACGCCGGTCCAAGAAATACCCCTGATGAATTTGCTAGACTCCACATCGCGTTGAATTTGATATAACTTTCTAACCATAATTTTATTTTTGTAAATCTAGACAGCTGAGCAGCGTTTATTGGATTATTAACATTTTCAGAGCAAACAAGGTGGCTCATTACTCCGCCAATATTCAAGTTGTTAATAAGTTCAGGATTAGTTTTGATTGCTTCTAATTCCTCATTGGGAAAGCCAAGTCTTGTCATGCCGGTATCTAGATGAAGCCAAGCTTCCTTTGGAGTGGGTCGACCAATCCCTTTATCATCCTTGCTCACTATTTTTTTCCAAATCTCGAGTTGTCCAAGGTGGTTAAGGACAGGGGTGAGATTATACTCTATGCAAGTTGACGCTTCTTCAAATGTATTAATTCCAAATAAAACGAGAATTTTATTCTCTGCAATTAAACGCCTTACGACAATTGCTTCCTCTATTGTTGCAACAAAAAAAGTTTTACAACCTGCAGAAATTAATGTTGGAATAATTTTATTAACACCAAGTCCGTATGCGTCAGATTTCACTACAGCAGCAGTTGAAGATGGAGCATTTAATTCTTTTAAAATACTCCAGTTAGCTTCTATAGACTTTAAGTCTATTAGCAAATTTGCATTTGATGTCCCCTGTGATTGGGGCATTGTCTATTCTACAGAAAAAGGATTTTGGTTTGATGATGCAACATGCTGAGTATCTAGATCTGCAAATTGCGTCAAAAATTCGTTGAAGTACAGAGCAACTTTACCAGTTGGTCCGTGTCGTTGTTTAGAAACTATTGCTTCAGCAACGTTATGTACATTTGCCATTTTCTCCTGCCATTCTTGGTGTTCTACAGTACCTTCTGTAGGTTGTTGTCTAGCTAAATAATATTGTTCACGGTAGACAAACATCACAACATCAGCATCCTGCTCTATAGAACCTGATTCTCTAAGGTCAGCAAGCTGTGGTCTCTTATCTTCTCGCTGTTCAACTGCTCTGGATAGTTGCGAAAGTGCTACAACTGGAACGTTTAGTTCCTTTGCTAGGGCTTTAAGACCCATAGTTATTTCTGTAACTTCTTGGACTCTATTATTTAAGCGCCTACTGGAAGTCGGTCTCATTAGTTGAAGGTAGTCAACAATAATCAGGTCCAGCCCGCTTTGACGCTTTAGTCTTCTAGAACGGGCCCTAAGACTTGGAACCGTTAGCTCCGGGGTATCATCAATATAGAATGGAAGAGCTTCTATGTCTTGGCTAGCTTTAACAATCCTTCCAAAGTCATCATTACTTACTTCACCTCTTCTTAATTTCTCTGAAGAAACGCCAGTTTTTTCTGCAAGAATTCTTGTTGCAAGCTGCTCCGCTGACATTTCTAAACTAAAAAAACCAACACGAGCACCATCTATAACCTTTGTATTACCTTTCTCATTTGATTCTTCTTTGAATTTTTTTGCCGCGTTATAACCTAAATTAGTAGCTAGAGCAGTTTTGCCCATACCAGGTCTTCCGGCAATGATTACAAGATCGGAAGGGTGGAGACCTCCTAAAAGTTTATCAAGATCAGTAAGGCCAGTTGAGACTCCAACCATATTACCGTCACGTTTATAAGCTGCTTCAATTCGTTTAACGGCACTAGTTAGAGAGTTACTAAATGTTTGAAAACCTCCATCATTCTGACCCTCTTCTGCTAATTTATAGAGTTTTTGCTCTGCCGCCTCAATTTGATTAACAGCCGTTTCCTCTACTGGAGCATCGTATGCTTCATTTACTACGTTTTCACCAATTGTTACTAATGATCTGCGGAGTGCTAAATCATGAATGATTCGTCCATAGTTTTCAGAATTAATTATAGTAATTGCGGATCCTGCAAGACGAGCTAAATATTGCGGTCCACCTACATTACTGAGGTCATCGTCTGATTCAAAGAAATGTTTTAATGTTACTGGACTAGCAATTTGACCTCGATCTATCATAGTTCGAATTGCTTCAAATATTCTTCCATGTACTGGCAAAAAAAAATGGTGTTCTTCTAGAAACCCCGATACCTGATTGGCTGCCTCATTATTTACAAGAATTGCTCCTAGAAGGGCCTGCTCTACTTCAATATTATTTGGAAGAGAACGATAATCTTCGTTTGTTGCTCGATCTGTAGCGAGATTATTTTCAAGTGTTGTTTGTATTGCCATGGATATAAGTTTTAGCTCGGTAAAGCAGCGGCGGAAAGTATTTGAGTCAAAAGTTTATTATTTTCGTTGGAATAATATGACAATAATTGTGTTAGTTATGGGGATAATTTTATCAAGTAATTAAATTTGTTATATAATTTATAATGTTTAACGGTTGATAACTAAACTTCAGTTTATTCCCAATAAAGCAATTTATAGTTTATTATAAGAAAACTATAATTATTTCACTTTATGGTTACGTTCCCAATCAACCATGTATTCACGTGTTAAAGGTACTGCTTCTTGGTCACGTGCAATTTGTAGCTGGGCAACCATATGGTCTTGTCTGCGAAATGCCATTTCTGAACCGGCTAGGTAAAACTCCCACATTCGACAAAATCGTTCATCATAAATTTCTTTTATCTTATCGCGATTTGCAGAAAAATTTAGTGACCAATGGCGGAGTGTTTCGGCATAATGTAGACGTAACATTTCAACATCTAGTACTTTTAGCCCAGTTTTTTCTATAGAAGTAAAGACTTCAGACATTGAAGGGCAATATCCTCCAGGAAATATATATTTCCTCAACCATGGGTTAGTAACACTAGGACCATCCCATCTTGCAATTGTGTGTATTAATGCTACGCCATCTTTTTTTAATAAAGATTTCAGTTTTTCAAAAAATTCACCGTAATGTTTAATGCCGACGTGTTCGAACATACCAACTGAAACAATTCTGTCATAAGGTCCAGAATCCTCACGATAATCACGTAATAGAAATTGGACTTGATCTTCAATGTTTAGTTTTTTAGCCCTATTCTGAGCATATTTTTGTTGCTCAGTTGATAATGTTAGCCCAGTTACATTTGCCTTAGTTTCTTGATGTAAGTATATCCCAAGACCACCCCATCCGGACCCTATATCAAGTGTTTTAAGTCCGGGCTTGTCGAGCACTAACTTTGAAGCTAGATGCCTCTTTTTTGCTTTTTGTGCTTGTTCTAAAGTCGTATCTGGTGAATCGAAATAACCACATGAATATTGGCGATCTGGGTCTAAGAATAAATCAAATAATTCATCTGATAAGTCATAATGATGAGCAACATTTTTGCGGGCTATTCCTAGTGGATTATGTTGTTGTAAAGGTCTTACTAGCTGGGCTAGTCGGTTTCTTGCCCGCATTATTTTTAAGTCATCCAACATATGTAAATTTGCGCCTACAAGATCTAATAAGTCATAAATGTTAGAGCCATCTTCAATTGTCAAAGAGCCATCCATATATGCTTCACCAACGGCAAGCCGTGGGTTTAAAAAAATTTTTCGATTTAGGGAGCGATCATGAAGCCGTATAGTAACCATAGGACCTTTTGTTCCATGGTATTCTGAGCTTTTGCCTTTGTAATCAATTACACGCAGTGTTCCATACTGCATGAGCTTATTAAGAAGTAGTCCTAATAGCATAACAAACTGTTCCTTAGAGTAAATTATTCAGACAAGATATTTACAATTACCATATCCAAGTCGAAACATTTGTGCGATCAGATCTGGAAGGACTTATTTACTATCTTCCTTTTGGATTGTTGAATCATTAGTTTCAACATTCTCTGAGCTAGTATCAATTTCATTACCCTCTTCAATATTTACAAGCTTTTCTGTAGCATTAGAAGCAGCTTCCTCAGTATCGAATAAACTAGTATCAACATTATTTGATTCATTACTATCTTCAATATCTGAATTAACAGTTCCACCCTTGAGTTGGATATCTGCCTCTTCTTTAGAGCGTGCAACATTTATTCTTACAGAAATAGTTACTTCAGGGTGCAAAACCACAGACACATCGTGAATTCCTAAAGTTTTTATTGGAGCATCTAGCCTCACTTGTTGGCGTTTCAGAGCTACGCCTGTTTCACTGATGGAAGTGGCAATATCACGAGCAGAAACTGATCCAAACAATTGCAATGTATCTCCAGCTTGCCGGATAAGGACAAAATCTTTTCCATTTAAAGAATTAGCAGCTGACTCGGCTACCGTTCGCTTGTCGTCGTTAACTCTTTGAAGGGCTTCGCGTTCTGTATCAAACTTTGTTCTGTTATCTTTTGTTGCTAGCAACGCCTTCTTTTGTGGCAGCAAAAAATTTCTAGCATATCCGTCCTTAACTTTGACTAGGTCACCCATTTGACCAAGCTTTTCAATACGCTCAAGCAAGATAATTTCCATTTTTAATCTCCTAGGTTGAGGTTGCTGCCCCAATTCTGTTTCTTAGTTTAACCCATTGTTCTATAAAGCCAAGGATGGCTAAAAGGAACATAGGCCAACCTCGTATAAACATAATTAAATAAAATACTCCAATAAATACTGGACCAGGTCCCCAGCCTCGGCAAAGTAAATGGAGTACCATAAGCCCTACAAAAATAAAAGGCACCATTAAAACTTGAAATAGATTCCATGCAATTATTGATGTAATTCCATCACTAACAAGCCCAACTATTAGGCTGCCTATTAGTCCAAAAATAAGCCAACTTGGGTTTTGTGCATAAGCAAGCCTTAAATTCGAGAGGTCACTATAGCCAAATCTCTTTAGTAAAGCACCTGCAATTCCAAGGCTTATAAGTGTGATGGCAAGCCACCAAGCAGTCATAGTCCCAGGAGCTAACCTTGCAACTTGAGATGCAAACTCGTTTATAGATTTTGTTGACTCAATATTATTAGCTATTACAGGCTCTAAAGCTAAGTTTAGTTGGCGTTCTACTATTCCAACAAACCCACCTTCAAAGCCGGAAGAAGCTATGAAAATTATAATAAGTAAAAGGGCT
>MDSW01137356.1_pt1 | contig 14098 bp, 12 predicted proteins | sample 811171 | NCBI WGS metagenome assembly MDSW01 (sample SAMN05326641, study PRJNA326480) | marine metagenome | isolation source: seawater | place: Atlantic Ocean: North West | collected 2012 | reverse complement strand
CTTGAATTTGTCTAATTTATAGCGATATTAGTAACAAATAAAAGGAGAATTTATGGCTTTAGACTTTAATCAACGATCATTTACAAAAACAGTAGATCAAGCAGCTATAGATGAGGGCTTGAGAGCTTATATGCTTAAAGTCTATAATTATATGACTATTGGTTTGATGCTTACTGGTTTTATTGCATACTTTTTTGGAAAAGCTTCAATAGTTACAAATGATATGGGTCAAATTATTGGTGTAACTCAAATTGGCGCATTGCTGTTTGGGTCTCCCCTAAAATGGGTAGTTATGCTTGCACCTCTAGGTTTTGTTTTTTACCTTAGCGCAAGAATATCAAAGATGTCGGTATCGGCTGCACAAATAACATTTTGGCTATTTGCAAGTATTATGGGGCTTTCACTTGCTTCAGTTTTTATTGAATTTACTCAAACTTCAATTGCAAGAGTGTTTTTTATAACAGCAGGAACTTTTGCTGCAATGAGCTTATATGGTTACACAACTAAAAGAGACTTAACCAAACTTGGTGGTTTTTTGTTTATGGGGCTTATTGGCATTATAATCGCAAGTATAGTAAATATTTTTATTGGTAGTAGCGCTCTTCAATTCGCAATTTCAGTAATAGGAGTGTTAGTATTTGTTGGATTAACTGCATATGACACTCAAAATATAAAAAATATGTATTATGGTGGAGATAGTGAAGAGATAGGTTCAAAAAAAGCGCTTATGGGTGCTCTTAAGTTATACTTAGACTTTATCAACCTTTTCATTCTTTTACTTCAACTTTTTGGACAAAGAAGATAATTAATAAATTTAATTTAATAAACACCCAGTCTTTGATAGACTGGGTTTTTTTATGCAAAAATTTGGTGATAAATTAAACTCAATAATAAAATTATTTAACAATGGTGAAAAGCAAAAAGCCTTAAGTGAAATAAATTTACTTTTAGCTAATAATTCTAAGAATATAGATTTATTATTACTGCATGCAAAAATCTGTATTAACTTAAATGAAATTAATAAAGCAAATTCTAGTCTCATAGAATTATTAAATTTAAATTCAAAAAATTATGAAGCATTAAAATTAATATATGTAAATTATTTACAAGTTGGCAAATATGATCTTGCTAACAAATATATTAATGAATTACTATTGATTGAAGATACAAACTATGAAATCTTAAGGGACAAGTCTTATATTGAGTATTTGAATAAAAATTATTCTGACTCAGAAAAATTTATTAAAAAAGCGCTTAAAATTAACAATGAGGAGGTTTTTGGCTTAAATATATTAGGGCTTTTATCGCTGGAAAAGGGTAAAGCAATTAATGCAGTTGAATTATTTGAAAAGGCTATTTCAATAGATCCTCAATATACAGACAGCTATAATAATTTGGGAAAGTGTTATATTGATCTTGAAAAATTAAATTTAGCATTTTTAAATTTTAAGAAAGCTTATAAAATTAATCCTCTTTCTGATCTACCTATAATTAATATTGCAAATATTTTATCTCTTAAAGATAAAAACAAATTAGCTATAAAATTTTATGAAAAAGCAAAAAAAATTAATCCGGACAACAAACAAGCAGATGAAAATATAATTATATGCAATATGAGACAAAAAAACTTTGATTGGGTAGAAAAAAAGTTTCTAGCTTTAAGAAACTCCAATGAGTTGAATAATGATATTACACTTGGTTATTCATATCTGTTATTAAATAAGAAAAAATTTCAAGAAGGTTTTAGTTATTTTGATGCAAGACTAAAAACAAAAGAATTTCCTAAAAAAAATATATATCACTTTAATGTTCTCAAAAGTTTAAATAAGAAAAAAAATTTAATCCAAGATGACAACATACTCATAGTTAAAGAACAAGGGGTGGGAGATGAGATTTTGTTTAGTAGTATGTATAATGATTTAATTAATAACAATTTTAATAATGTAAAAATTGAATGTGATCCTCGATTAATAGAAATCTTTAAAAGATCCTTTAAAAATATTAATTTTTTTAACTTTGGGCATTTCTCTTCATCAATAAAAAAAATTTCACAATTTGATAATGTTTTTTATTCTGGAAGCTTGACGAAATATTTTAGACAAAATGAACTTGACTTTAATTCCAAGCCTTACTTAAAAACTATAAGAAAATTAGATGACAAGTTTAAATTATATTTAAATGAATTTAAGAATAGAAAAAGGATTGGTATTTCGTGGAAAAGTGTTGTTAATATTTATGGGAGTTTAAAATCTTTAAAATTATATGATTTTAAAGAACTGCTCTCTAATGAAAGAGTCTTTTTTAACCTTCAGTATGGTGACACACATAATGAAATAAATCATTTTAATAAAAACGGAAATGTTATTAATAATTTTGATAATATAGATTTCTTTAATGATTTTGAAAGTCTTATAAGTATTTTAAAGAATTTAGATTTGTTTGTAACAGTCAGTAATTCAACAGCACATTTTGCAGGAGCCCTGGGAGTGCCTACCATTTTAATTTGTCCAAAAAAATCTTCTACTTTTTATTATTGGGATTATGAGGATGGAAAAACACCGTGGTATAATTGTATAACTGTTGTAAAATATAAAAAATCTACAGAATATACAATGAGTCTTGTTAATGAATTGATTAATAAAATGTCATGAATTTTTCAGAAAAACTAAATAATATCTTAAAGGATTATGCTAAAGGAAATAAAAAGTCAGCATATAAAAAATTTAAAAAAATTTATTTGCAAAATAACAAAGACATAAGGTTAAGATATAATTTAGCAGTAATGCAACAAGAGTTAGGTTTTTTAGATGAGGCTGAGTTAAATTATATTTCATTAATTAAAAATAGTGAAGATATAAAATTTAAAATAAATTTATACAAATTATATATAGCAAAAGAATTTTTTCAAGATGCTTTGAGAATTATAAGTTTGATTAAATTAGGAAGCTTTGATTTAATTGAGGTACAACATGACAAAGCTTATATTTTATATTTATTAAAATCTTATGAAGAATCGATTAATGAGTGTAATAAAATACTAATAATTGATAATAAAAACAGTGCTGCTCTTAATACACTGGGTTTGTGTTATTTAAGCTTACAAAAATATGATGAAGCGAATGTAAATCTTGAAAAAGCTCTAAGCTTTGATAAAAATAATATCAAAATATTAAACTCTTTAGGAAGATTAAATCACGAATTAAGAAAATCAAAAGAAGCTAAAAAATATTTTGAAAAAGCCTTTAAGCTTAACTCTAATATTTTTGAAACATTAAATAATATAGCTGGATTTTATCTTGAAGAATCAAAGTATCAAAGAGCAATTGATTTTTATAAAAAAGCTGAAATTTTAAAACCACAAAACTCTATTTTATTAAATAATCTTGCTAAATCGTATATTTGTATTAATCAAGTAACTGAGGCTGAAAAATATTGTAAAAAAGCAATTTCAATAAATCAAAAAAATGATGAATTCAAAAAAACATTATCTCTAATTTTACTCAAAAAATATGACTTCAAAAATGCTTGGTTGTATTTTGATGGCAGATTAGGTCTTTCTGACTTTATTGCAAAAAACCCTACTCTCGAATTGTTAAGAAACAAGATACCAAAAAATCAAAAGATTGATCAAAACTCAAGAATTTTAGTTCTAAGAGAACAAGGAATAGGTGATGAAATATTATACGGCACTATGTATAAAGATTTATTACAAAGCTTTCCTAATGTCACAATAGAATGTGATGAGAGGTTAATGCCTTTATTTAAAAATTCTTTTATAAATAGTGCAAACAAATTTGTTAAACTTGGCTTTTATTCAAATTATTCTGAAAAAATTAATAGTTTTGATTATGTTTTGTATGCCGGTAGTCTAGGAAAATATTTTAGAAATAACTTGAATTCTTTTTCAAAAAAAACTTATCTCAAAGCAATAAAAAATTATGATGAACCAGAACTAGAAGAGATAAATAAGAAAATTAATGGAATAAAAATTGGTATTTCTTGGAAAAGTTTTAACAACAGATACTCTGCAGATAAATCTTTATCACTTGAAGACTTTAAAAACATTTTTGAAATAAATAATTCTTCAATTTTTAATCTGCAATATGGTGATATAGATCATGAATTAAACAACTTTATAAATAAAAAAAATCTTAAAATAATAACACTACAAAAATTAGATTTATTTAATAATTTTTCAGGATTAGCAAATCTATTAATTAATTTAGATATTTTTGTTACTGTTAGTAATAGCACAGCACATCTATCAAGTGCGCTCGGAGTAAAAACTATATTAATAAAACCAGAAAATCATGCGTCATTTCACTATTGGAATTATGAAGATGGTAAAACACCTTGGTATAATTCTGTTAAGATAATTTCTAGAGAAAATTTAAAAGATAAAAAATTAATTGAAAAATTAATTAGTTTGTAAATTTTTTTGAAAGATATTCATCTCTTTCATTAATCCACTCTTTTGCAAATTCTACATCTTGCCATTCATCAAACCAAGGACCTCCTCTTGTATAATGAACAGCAAATGGAGATTTGTTATTATGGTTAGATGTCCAGCCCTCTAACCAATTCCACCTTTCGTCTAGAGAACCAATTTCATTATTTTCCAACCATTTGAATTGATGTAAAAATGCTCCTGATTCTTTGTTAACTAATTCGACTGACAGAGTTTTGTTTTTTGGGTGAGCACAATTAAAAAGAATAAAACTTGACCAATTTTTTCTTGGATAAATTGTTTGTTTTTGGCCATCCATTTTATGCTTCTCTTTTGGTGTATAATCATGTTGTACACAATAAACTGCTTTTGTTTCATCAAGATTTTCAGTAATTTTAGAAATATCTTCTAAAAAAATAAAATCACAGTCACAGAATATTGCCCATCCTTTATAATTCATTAATGCTGGAACCAAAAATCTGGAATACGTAAACTGAGTTGAAGCTAGAGGATCAATGTCTCTTTTATAAAATTTTTTTGCAATAAGTTCATCAAGTTTTAAAGAAAATATATTTATGTCTATTGAAGCTCTTTTAAGTAATGAATATTTACATACTCTATAAGCTATATCTTCTTTTGAGTCATAACCTATAAAACATGATAATTTTTTCATAATTATAACACACTTAACATTTTTGGTTGTATCCATTCAAGAGAATTAAAATGTCCTGACTCTGATAGTGCTGACCAATTTTTTTGAGGGTTATTAGTTAGTTTACATACCCAATAATTATCTAATCCTGCGTTATTAGCTCTGATTTTCCAGCTTTCACTTTTTTGAATATCATTAAATTCTCCTAATTCGATTTCAGACATAAACAAACAAATTTCTCTTGAAGGATTTGATCCAATTAAACCTTTTATGTTTTCTCGTGCAGTAGTCCAATCACTAAAATAAATAGCAAAATCTATTAATAATTTTTTTGATTCTTCATTATTTTGATTTTTGGCAATTATATTTTTTATAAAACCTATGTCATTAATTTTATTTTGTTTTAAAACATTTGTTATTGATAATCTTAATAATTGAGTTGGTATTTCATTCCAATATTTTTTTAAAACTTTTGAAATTTTATTAGTATTATTAATTAAAAATAAAATTTCTAAATAAAGTTTTATATAAGGTGAAAAATTACCTTTAAAAGAAATTGCTTTTTCAATCAGCTTAATTGCCTCTTTAGTATCACTTTTCATTTTTATTTTTGCAATTTCATATAAGGCTATCGACTTATTTTCATATGCTTCTTCTTTTTTTATTATTCGGTTTACATAAGCTTTGTCAGTAATGATTGTTAACTGATTCCAATTTCTTGTTTTTGCAATAATATTTATAAGAGTCTCATATAATTTTTCAATTTTTGGATTTAATGAAAATAATTTTTCACCATAAATGAAAGCATGGTGGTAATCTTGCTCCTTCAAACTCTGTTCCATCAAACCTCTATAACCAAGTGTTTTTGTTTTACTGTTTTTAATCATTAAATCGTAAACTTCATTTAACTGATCATTTTTTTTCTCAATTTTTAATATTTCAGATTGCAAAAGCAAATTTAAGCTTGTATCTTCTTTTAATAAACCTCTCATTTTTTTCGCAGAACTTGAGGCATTTTTATTATCTTTGTTTAGTAAAGCTATCATAGCTTCAACAAAAAAATCATATCCTTTTTGAGTTTTTGTTATTTTTTTAACATAGGAAAATTTTTGAAAAACAAATTTAGTTTTGAAATAAAGAAAATTTAGTGAAATTATTATTAATATAAAAATAACCAATGTTATAAATAAAAGATTTGAACTAAAGTTATAAGTTAAATCACCAATGTCGAAAGAGACATTAAATGAATTTGATACTAAAAAGAAAGTAATAGATAATAAAATTATTAATTGAATTAAAATTAAAATAAACTTTAACAACTTAACTTACCTTTTGTAATAACTCTTCAAACTCTATTGCAATTTTAATTTGATCTATTGAGTCATTAAAATACTTTTCATAATTATTAATTATAATAATTTTTTGATAAAAATTTTTATAATTTTTTTGATCTATATAATTACTTAATTCGTTAAGTAAATTGATCTCATTATTTTTAATAATATTTTTTCTAGAAGGCTTAATATCAACTAACTTCAATAGTGATTTAGAAATAATATTGTTTGAGTTTTTTTTAAAACTTTCTTTTATAAAAAAATCCATTTCTTGAGAAAATACACTTTTAATAAAATCATTACCTCTAAAATTTTTCAACATAGTTATGTTGATTTTCTCAAAAATATATTTTTTGTTTTGGTCATTGAGATTTTCTAAAATATTTAATTCTTCACTATAATCTAAATTATTCTCAAATTTAAAAGTTATTAATTTAGCTAGCTCCATTTTGTTTTTATTTAAAACAAGATTAGAAGATTCGTTTGTGTCTATTTTTATACCGTTAGATGGTTCAGGTGACTGAATTTCCTCCATATTAAGTGAGATACTCTCAATCATTAAAAATAACTCTTGTACTTTTTTATTCAACATGACCATTTCTTCAACCGTATCAGTTTTAGAACTATTGTTTATTGATAATTTTATTTCATCAAGCATCTCATCAGTAGTTGAAATTTTTTTTGAAATCTGTGAAATTTTATTTGTATTATCTTTTAATATATTCAGAAGCTGTAATTGATCATTTTTAGAATTTTCTTGGTTTTTAAAGCCAGCATAAAAAAAATAGCCAAGAACCAATATACAAGCTAAGAGTATAAAGGATGTGCTTAATTTTGAAAAAATATAGAAAAATTCAAGTGTTTTTTTCATTAGGACTTTTTATCATTATTACTTAGTTGTTTAACAGAGGAAATTAATATACCGAAAAAAATATGCTTGTATTTGCTGTTGAAACTTCATGTGATGAAACATCTGTCTGTATAATGAACAAAGACAGAAATATTTTGTCTCATATTGTTTATTCTCAAGAAATTCACAAAAAACATGGTGGTGTGGTTCCGGAATTAGCCTCTAGAGCCCATCTTGAAATACTTCAAAAAATAACGAGGGAATCATTAAAAGAGTCAGGAATAAAGCTTAATAAGATTGATTTATTTTCTGCTACGTGTGGCCCAGGACTTATTGGTGGCCTTTTGATAGGTTCGACTTTTACAAAATCACTAGCAATAGGTAACAATAAGCCATTTGTTCCTATCAATCATCTAGAGGCACACCTTTTATCCTCATTTTATAATAATAAGATTACATTTCCTCATATTTCTCTTCTCCTAACGGGTGGTCACACTCAAATTTATTTATTAGATAATATAGATAAAATTAGACTAATCGGAGAATCTGTGGACGATGCTGCTGGTGAAGCATTTGATAAAGTGGCAAAAATTCTTGGTCTTCAATATCCTGGAGGTAAAGAAATTGAAATTAGAGCTATTCATGGTAATGAAAATAAGTTTACATTGCCCAAACCAATGATTGATAAACACAATTTTAATTTTTCTTTTTCAGGTTTAAAAACTTCAGTAAACTTAATTACAAAAAAAAATAATTTAAATGATATTTTTGTTAATGACATGGCTGCATCATTCCAAAAAACAATTTCAGATATAATTTGTATTAAAATAAAAAAAATAGTGAAAAAATTAATACAAGATAATATAAAAATATCCTCTCTTTCTGTTGTAGGTGGAGTAGCAAATAATAAAAAAATAAAAGATGAATTGCTTAAGATGCTTCAAAATTATAATATATCATTATTGAAACCACCAAAATATATGTTAACTGATAATGCAGCAATGGTAGCTTGGGCATGTATAAGTAAATATAGCAAAGTCAAAGGAGATATTAACTTTAAACCAAATCCAAGACTCACAATTTAATATGACTGATTTTATTTTTAAAAAATAAACATATGATAAATTATTGGCTTCTAAAATCTGAACCCTCAACCTGGTCTTGGGAAGATCAAGTAAAAGCAGGCGTAGATATGTGGGATGGTGTAAGAAATTATCAAGCTAGAAATAATTTAATGAAAATGAAGAAAAAAGATCTATGTTTTTTTTATCATTCTGTTTCAGAAAAACTAATAATTGGCATTGTTGAAGTGGTAAAAGAACACTATCCTGATCCAACAGACAAAACTAGGAAATTTGTTGTTACTGATGTCAGGGCGAAAAAAAAACTAAAAAAACCTGTTTCCCTTGAAAAAATAAAATCTACACCCACACTATCAAATATAGCTTTAATTAAGCAATCAAGATTATCAGTAATGCCACTGACAAAAAAAGAGTGGGACACTATTATAAAAATTTCTAATAAATGAATTAAAGATAAAATATTTTGTTCTTTCAATTAAAATTAATTATTGAATTTTTGATATTTTAAATTACTCTGCACTATATGGAAATAAAAGATAATTGGATAAAAAACGCCAAGGTTGATGCTGAGACCTATGAAACTAAATATAAAAAATCAATTGAAGATAATGATAATTTTTGGAAAGAAGAAGGAAAAAGATTAGATTGGATTAAAGATTATTCAAAAATTAAAAAAGTTAAATATTCAAAAGATGAAGTGGGGATAAAATGGTATTATGATGGATTACTAAATGCCTCATATAATTGCATAGATCGACATGCAAAAAATAATCCTGATAAAATAGCAATAATTTGGGAAGGAGATGACCCAAATGGAACAAAAAAAATAAGTTATAAAGAATTATTAATAAATGTCTCTAAAACTGCAAATGTACTAAAAAAATTAGGAATTAAAAAAGGTGATAGAGTTACTATTTATTTAACAATGATTCCTGAGCTTGCTTACATGATGCTTGCTTGTGCAAGAATTGGAGCTGTTCATTCAATAATTTTTGGTGGTTTTTCAGCTGATTCTATTTCAGGAAGAATTTTAGATTGTAAATCAGAATTTGTAATAACAGCTGATGAAGGTGTTAGAGGTGGAAAAAAAATTCCTTTAAAAAAAATTACGGATGCAGCTCTTGAAAAATGTCCAGATGTAAAGAAATGTTTAATCGTAAAAAGAACAGGTGCAAATATTAATATTGTTGATGGTCGTGATATTTTTTATGATGATATAGCTATAAATGTTGATGATGTCTGTGAGGCAGAAGTAATGTCAGCAGAAGATCCGTTGTTTATTCTTTATACGTCTGGTTCTACTGGAAAACCAAAAGGCGTTCTTCACACAACAGGCGGCTATCTTGTTTATGCATCTTTGACACATGAATATATTTTTAATTACAATCAAAATGATATTTATTGGTGTACGGCTGATATTGGTTGGGTTACTGGGCATAGTTATATTATTTATGGACCACTTAGTAATGGAGCTACAACTTTAATGTTTGAGGGAGTTCCAAACTATCCTGATTTTTCAAGATTTTGGCAAATTATAGATAAGCACAAAGTAAATATTTTTTATACTGCACCAACTGCGATAAGAGCACTGATGAGAGAGGGTGATGATTATGTAAAAAAAACTAACAGATCATCATTAAAGCTTTTAGGAACTGTTGGAGAACCAATAAACCCAGAAGCTTGGAAATGGTATTATGAAGTTGTTGGTAATGCTAATTCTCCAATTGTAGATACATGGTGGCAAACTGAGACTGGAGGAATTCTTATTTCTCCACAAACTGGAGCGATAAAATTGAAACCAGGATCAGCCTCAAAACCTTTTTATGGAATTGAGCCAGTTATAGTTGATAAAAATGGGAAAGTTTTAGAAGGTGAGTGTGAAGGTATGTTATGCATTAACAGATCATGGCCTGGACAAATGAGAACCGTATATGGAGATCACAAAAGATTTATAGATACATATTTTTCACAATTTGATGGAAAATATTTTACTGGAGATGGTTGTAGGAGAGATCATGATGGGTATTATTGGATAACAGGAAGAGTTGACGATGTAATAATAGTCTCTGGTCATAACCTAGGTACTGCAGAAATTGAAAGTGCATTTGTAAGTCATCCAAAAGTTTCAGAGGCTGCAGTTGTAGGTTACCCTCATGATATAAAAGGTAATGGTCTTTATTGCTATGTTTCTCTAAAAGTTGGTGAAGAATATTCTGAGGAACTAAAAAATGAATTAAAACAAGTTGTTAGAAATAAAATTGGCCCAATTGCAACACCTGATCTAATTCACTTTACAGCAGGACTTCCTAAGACTAGATCTGGAAAGATAATGAGGCGCATTCTTAGAAAAATTGCTGCAAATGAACATGATCAACTTGGTGATACTACTACTTTAGCTGATCCAAGTGTTGTAGAAGAATTAGTAAATAATAGATTGAATAAATAAATTAACGTGGAGTCCAATGTTTTAAACAGCGAGGCTCATAAATATTAGCAGCACCAACTTGGGTCCTTCCTCCACCTTCTTTTTTTCTATAAGTTTTAGTTGCTTCCATTCCACAAACATTACAAAAACCATATATCTTTAAGATTTTATCTGAAAGGCCTAAGATCATAGAAGATGTTTCCCATGGCTTACCTCTAGAGTCTTGATCTAGTCCTGAACACACAACATCAATACCTTCATTTAAAATCATCTCTATATTTTTAAGAGTATCAGAAGTGTCAAGAAATTGTATTTCATCTACAAACACCATATCAATTATGTTTTTCTTAAAAGAAAATTCTTTAGTTACATCGTCCCATTTTTTCATTGCAAAACATTCGTGACTTAAGTCATTATGAGTAATAATTTTGGATTTAGAATAGCGATCATCTAAGCTTGGTTTAATAACAACAATTTTTTTATTTTGATGATTGGCCCAAAGTATTCTTTTAAGCAATTCACTAGTTTTACCAGCAAACATTGCACCAACTATAGTTTCAAGTGATCCTCTCATTAACACTCCTTTATTTTTACTTCTATCAATTCTATAATATTTTTAACATCAATTTTTCTAATACATCCAACAGGATTCAAAATAAAATGTGAATTATTATCTTTTTTATTCCATCTTTGTAAGTTTTTAAAACTTTTTAGAGTTTTAATGTTTTCAAAAGACGTTTTATTAGTTTCATAACAACCAATGTTTTTATTATAAGCAAAAACATCGACTAAGCCACATGGTCCGTCACAATAATTTGAAGAGTATTTATTTTCTGTAGAATAAATCTTATTAGAATTAGTAAGGAGTATTTTACTAGATACGCTAGTTTCAACAAGTATCCCTGATTTATCAAAAATTTTTGCTAAATGTAAAGGGCCTGAGTCTACAAAAATACCAAAATTTATTTTAGAAATTTCCAGAATTAAACTTTTTAAATCTTTAGGCTTTACAAGTAAAAAATTATTTTTTTTGTTTTTATCTTCAAGATATTTTGAAAAATAGGTATCATCAATTATTATTCTTATCTGAAAATCATTTTTAAAATGTTTTACAAGCTTCTCGATAATCTCATAAGGCAAACTCCTTAATACAGATGTAGAAACTGGGAAAATTGAAAGAGTTTTTTTTGAAGTTTTTAATTGAATAATTATTTATAATTTTAAAATCATTAAGAGAAACTTTAAAATGATTACATATTTCAAGAGCAATGTTTGATCTTTTATATTTTTGGAATCTAAGTGCATTAATTTCAAGAGTTATATGAAAAACTGTATCATATTTTTTTAATTCGTCTTCTGAAATAAATAATGGATATATATTTAAAAATAAAAAATATTTTTTATAAAAAAATGAATAATTGCTGCAAAAAGCTATACCAATTTTAGAGAATTTTTTACTTTCAATTAAAGACTTAATAGCAATACCATATTCGACAGCATCACCTAAACCAAACCGCGGAGGTAAACAAATTAAAATCTTTTTTCCTGTAATACTTGTTTCTAGTCTGATTTCATGTTGTAAGTTGCAAAATTTTATTTTTTTATTTCTTTTGTTCAATTCTTTCCATAAAGCTATATTCTTAGAATAATATTTTTTATTTGGCACAATTTGTTTGGAAAGATATTTAAAAGGTTCTTTTAACAAAGAAAAACTAAAGAAAGCCATAGGGGTTTATAACTTATAATGAAAAAGAGTGTTAAGATTAGAAAAATCATTTTTGAAATTCTGTCTGAAATTCAACAAAAAAATGTAAATTTTGAAGAAAGTTTTGTAAATTTTACTAAAAATATTTCATTAAATAATCAAGAAAATGCAATGATATATAATATTACTCTTAACAGCATAAGAAAAAGTTTTTTTATAAAAACTATATTAGACAATTATTTAAAAAAAAGAACAAGTGCAAAAATAAAAATCTTACTAATTTCAGCAATTACACAAATATTATATTTAGATTTTAAAACTTATGCAGTTACTGATGATACTGTAGAGGTTGCTAAAATTAAAAATCTTAATCCTCGATTAGTAAATTCCTTGCTTAAAAATTTAATAGCTGAGAGACAGAAAATTAATAAAATCAAAATTAATAAAAGATACATTCCTGTTTGGTTTATTGATGAACTCAAAAAAAACAAAATTAATGTCAATCAAATTATTCAAAATATCAGTAATGAACCCTCTTTACACTTAGTTTTTAAAAGTAAAAAACTTTTAGAAAATTTTAGTGAAGATCATATTAGGACAACAGAAAATTCTGCATTTATTGTCAAAAAGAAAAAGATTGTAGAAATAACAAATTATGAAAAAGGTTATTGGTGGGTGCAAGATTTTTCATCTATGCTTCCAATATATCTTAGTCCAGAAATTAGAAATAAAAAAATTTTAGATATGTGTGCAGCTCCAGGAGGTAAGGCTTTTCAGTTATTATCACAAGGAAGCGAGGTGGTTCTAAACGACATAAGTACAAACAGAATTAAAATACTAAAAAATAATTTAACAAGACTTAATTTTAATGAAAATGTAATGTCTCTAAATGGTCTGGAGATGTCAGAAAAAGAAATTTTTGATGTTGTAATCCTTGACTCCCCTTGTACAGGAGTAGGAACACTTAGAAGAAATCCTGAAATTTTGTTTAAAAACAAACCTCCAAATATAAGTTTTTTGGTTAAAACTCAAACAAACTTATTAAATAAAGCTACAAGACTACTGAAAAAAAACGGGATATTAATTTATATGGTTTGCTCTTTTTTACATGAAGAAACTAAAGCAATTAAAAATAAATTCTTGGATACAAATCAAAACTTTTCACAGTATAAATTTAAGTTAAATAAAAAAAATAAATTTGAAAAATTTATAGATATGGATGGTGATATTTATTGTTTACCAAATAAGTTTATAGATTACATGGTTGATGGATTTTATGGAGTAAAATTTATTAAAAATGAATAATTTTTTTATAAAAAGCCTATCAAGATATATTTTTTTAATATTTTTGAGATTAAATTTTAAAAAAAATAAATATCAAAATTTTAAAGATTTAAATTTTAGAAATAATGATTTCATAAATTATAAAATTGTAAAAAATTATGCTCTTAGAGAAAACTTTATTAATAATAGTTCAATAACAGATATTCATACATTCAACTTTCTATTGTTTTATCAAAAACTAGGTGGGAAAAGAGGGATAGAACTGTCTAAAAAAAGTATTTTTTTATGGTTCAAAAAATACAAATATCATAAAAATTTT
>MDSW01118601.1_pt1 | contig 14099 bp, 12 predicted proteins | sample 811171 | NCBI WGS metagenome assembly MDSW01 (sample SAMN05326641, study PRJNA326480) | marine metagenome | isolation source: seawater | place: Atlantic Ocean: North West | collected 2012 | reverse complement strand
TGGGTCAACAAGCAATGCTGTCTTTGACACCATCATAACAAATTGGGGAGGAGTTGATGTTGACTCTAGCATTTACACACTAGGACAAAGTAATCCTACACTATATGACAGCAGCGGCACATATCACCTATTTGTTGGAAGTGCCTCTGGAAAAATTTATCACTTCACCAATATTGAAAACAACCTGCTGGGACAATTCACTGAAATAAATAGCTCAGCAACAGCCATCTGGGATGGTGGGAATTCAGCAATTGCAATAGCTGACATAAATAATGATAATCAACCAGATATGATTATCGGAAATTCATCTGGAGGAATTGCATATTTCAGTAGTGATTCTATCTATAATGATACAACGACTGTTTATATTAGTAACAAAAAAAATAAAGAATTTAATATTTTTCCAAACCCTACAAAAAAACATTTTATAATCAACTCAAAAGAAAATGGGACAGTAGAAATCCACAACTTATTAGGACACCTCGTTCATCTGGAGACAAAACAAGAAACCCAACTAGAAATTACAAATCTCAATCTGTCTAAAGGCATTTATTTAATCACACTAAATAATTACACCAAGAAACTTGTCATTGAGTAACATATAATAGCTAGAAAGGTGACAACTAATTAGTATATTTGCATTATGAATAAATGGAAAGAAATAATTGAACATTGCTGGCAAGAAAGAGAGCTTCTAAAAAAAGATTTATTCATCAATTGTATAAACACAATCATAGAAGAGCTTGATAAAGGAAGGTTAAGAATAGCTAAAAAAACACAAGACAGCTGGAAAGTAAATGATTGGATAAAGAAAGCTGTCATTCTCTACTTCTGTATTCGTAAAATGGAAACTATAGAAATGGACCCATTCGAGTTTCATGACAAAATGAAACTCAAAAGCAACTATGCTGAACTTGGTGTCCGTGTGGTACCTCATGGCATTGCTAGATACGGATCATACCTAGCTCCTGGAACTATTCTTATGCCTTCTTATGTAAATATTGGAGCTTATGTAGATTCCGGAACAATGATAGATACCTGGGCAACTGTTGGCTCCTGCGCTCAAATAGGAAAAAATGTTCACCTTTCTGGTGGAGTTGGAATTGGCGGAGTCTTAGAACCTATACAAGCATCTCCTGTTATTGTTGAAGACAATGCCTTTATTGGATCTCGCTCAATAGTAGTAGAAGGAGTTAAAATAGGTGAGGAAGCTGTCCTTGGGGCTAATGTGGTACTTACATCTTCTACAAAAATTATTGATGTCTCTAAAGAATCACCTACTGAATACAGAGGCATAATCCCTCCTAAATCAGTAGTAATTCCTGGCTCTTATCAAAAAGAATTTCCAGCAGGAAATTATGGAGTACCATGTGCTCTTATTATTGGAAAAAGAAAAGAAAGTACAGATAAGAAAACATCACTTAATGAAGCTCTTAGAAATTACAATGTATCTATATAATGAAAATTGGATTTGACGCAAAAAGAGCTTTCTCAAATAACACTGGATTAGGCAACTATTCTAGAGATACTATACGGTTATTATCTGAAAATTACCCTGATAAATTATTTTTTCTTTTCACCCCTAAAGAGAAAAAAAACAATAGAATATCTTCTATTACCAAGAAAAAAAATACGGTTGTTCACACACCAATCTCTTTACTTGACAAACTCTTACCCTCATATTGGAGAAGCAGAAGTATTATAAAGGAATTATCTAATAATAAGATTGAAATATACCATGGGTTAAGCAATGAAATCCCTCTAGGGATAGAGAAAACATCTATAAAAACAGTTGTAACAATTCATGATCTTATTTTTATTCGTTACCCTCATTTTTTTACAAACATAGATAAGAAAATATATTATACTAAATTCAAATCGTCATGCAAAAGAGCAGATAAGATTATTGCTATAAGCCAGCAAACCAAAAAAGACATTATTAATTTCTTCAATATTCCTGCAGAAAAAATTGAAGTAGTATATCAAGGATGTAATGAGATATTTAAAAAAGAAGCCAGTGAAAACCAAAAAAAGAATAGTATTAAGAAGTATAATCTTCCAGAGAATTTCCTATTATATGTAGGTACTATTGAAGAACGAAAAAACTTACTTACACTGTTAGAAACAATTAAAGAATTGCCTAATGAAAAATTAGTTATTATTGGTGACGGCAGATCCTACAAGAAAAAGTGCCTAAATTACATATCTGAAAATCACCTTTCTGAAAGAGTCTGGTTTTTAAACAAAATATCATTAGAAGAAATGGCTAATATCTATCAGTTAGCACAAATAATGATTTACCCATCAATCTTTGAAGGGTTTGGAATTCCAATTATAGAGGCCTTATTTTCCAAACTACCAGTAATCACATCAAAAGGAGGATGTTTTATAGAAGCTGGAGGTCCTGATTCTAGATATATCAACCCTTCTTCAATTACGGAGATAAAAGAGGCAATCATAGAGATAAAAAAATCTCCCCAACTAAGAAAGAAGATGGTACAAAATGGGTTGAAATATGCCAAAAAATTTACAGATGATAGGATTGCATCTAACTTAATGTTAGTCTATAGAAATTTATAATGAAAATTTGCTTATTAATAACTACCTATAATTGGGAAAAGGCATTAGAACTTGTTCTACTTAGTGCTATAAGACAAAGTGTGCCAGCTAATGATATACTGATTGCAGATGACGGATCAACAGAAGAGACAAAGAAATTAATTACTGAATTTTCTAAGAAAATTAACATAAAACATATATGGCATGCTGACAATGGATTTCGAAAAACACAAATTATAAATAAAGCAATCTTACAAACAGATAGCGATTATATAATTCAGATTGATGGAGATATCATTATACATAAAAATTTTATAAAAGATCATATCGCAAATGCTAAAAAGGGATTCTTTATACATGGAAGCAGAGTATTACTTAACAAAAAATTAACTAAAGAAACTCTATCTAAAAAGTTTCTAGAGTTTGGCTTCTTCCAGAAGGGAATAAAAAATAGGACAAATACTATAAACTCAAAATTTCTAGCAAATATATGCAGTAGAAAAAATACTCTACTAAAGGGAACCAGAGGTTGCAACTTCTCATTTTGGCGGGATGATTTTATTGCTGTAAATGGTTATAATGAGGAAATGAGTGGCTGGGGAAAAGAAGACACAGAGCTATCTGTTAGGCTAATGAATAAAGGGTTAATTAAAATCCAACTGAAATTTAATGCAGTCTGCTATCATTTAAATCATGAATTAATTAACAGAAAATCAGAAAATATAAACAATACTATCCTAGAAGAGACTATCCGAAGAAGAATAACCTTCTGTAAAAAGGGGATAAAAAACACAGAAAAAGAAATAACCAAAGCGATTGAAGCAATCCAAAAAGGAGGGGTTATTCTTTATCCTACTGATACCATATGGGGAATAGGTTGTGATGCCACAAACAAAAGAGCAGTCGATAAAATAATACGAATAAAGAAAAGAAATAAGGAGAAAGGTCTTATCTGTTTAGCTAACAATACAAAGATGATAGAAAAATTTACTGATATCCATCAATTAAAAATTGCTCTTCCTAAAGAAGCAACAACGGTCATCTATCAAAATGTAGATGGATTAGCAGAGAATCTAATAAAATCGGATAAGACCGCAGCATTTCGAATACCGAATGATGCTTTTTGCAATGAACTAATATCATCATTTGGAAATCCTATTGTTTCTACCTCTGCAAATATTAGTGGTCAGCCAATTCCTAGAGAATTTAAAGAAATTAGTAAAGAAATAAAAGATAGTGTTGATTATATAGTAAATTTGCGAGAAGATGAATTAATGACTAAACCTTCTACAATCTTACTAATTAATGAAGACAAAAGCATTACAAAAATAAGATAGTGAATTATTCTAAAGAATTAAAAAATCCTATCTTCGAAACTATTCAGAAAGCTAGTGATGAATTGGGGTTCCCAACTTATGTTGTTGGGGGATGGGTTAGAGACTTACTACTAAAACGAAAACAAGCAAAAAAAGATATTGACTTTGTCTGTATTGGAAGTGGGATAAAGCTAGCTGAAAAAGTTACAATAATACTTGGGGAAGAGGCAAAACTTAAGATATTCAAAAACTTCGGAACTGCAATGATTTACTATAAAAATGAAAATTATGAGTTTGTAGGAGCCCGCAAAGAATCATATCGTGCAGAAAGCAGAAAACCGATAATTGAAAATGGGAGTTTAGAAGATGATCAGAACAGAAGAGATTTTACTATTAATGCAATGTCAATCCAGTTAAATAAAGAAAACTATGGATTCCTAATTGACCCTTTTAATGGAAAAGATGATTTACGTAAAAAATTAATAAAAACGCCTCTCAATGCTAATATCACATACAATGATGACCCTTTAAGAATGATGAGAGCTATACGTTTTGCTACTGAACTCGGCTTCTCAATCGAAGAAAATTCCTATAAATCAATAACCAGAAATGCAACACGATTATCAATAATATCACAAGAAAGAATAACTGAAGAACTGAATAAAATCATCCTATCCTCAATCCCTTCCATTGGTTTTAAGATGCTCTTTAACACTAATCTACTGCATCAATTCTTTCCTGAACTTGCAAGACTAGAGGGTGTAGATACCATTGGAAAACACGAACATAAAGATAACTTCTATCATACTCTTGAAGTGTTAGATAATATTAGTAGAAATACAAACAAATTATGGTTAAGATGGGCAGCTATTTTACATGATATCGCAAAACCTCATACTAAAAAATATGAGGAAGGACATGGATGGACTTTTCATGCACATGAATATATTGGAGGGAAAATGATTCCAGGAATATTTAGAAAGTTAAAATTACCTTTGAATGATAAGATGCGTTATGTCCAGAAGCTTGTAACTCTTCATCTAAGGCCTATTGTTCTTGCACAAGATATTGTAACAGATTCGGCTATTAGAAGACTACTATTTGATGCAGGAAATCACATCGAAGACCTGATGACTTTATGTGATGCGGACATTACATCTAAAAATCCTAAAAAGGTTGAAAAATATCTAAACAATTTTCAACTTGTAAGAAATAAATTAAGAATAGTAGAAGAAAAAGATCATATTAGAAACTTTCAACCCCCTATTAATGGACTGGAAATTATGCAATTATTTAACATGAAGGCAGGAAAAGAGATTGGGATCTTAAAAAACTCTATTAAAGATGCCATTCTAGATGGGAAAATCAAGAACATAAAAGAAGAAGCAATTTCATTTGTTATAGAAAAAGCAAAAGAATTAAATATAAAAGCCGTTCAATGAAACATATAATCCAAATACATCTGGAGCACAAGAAAGATGTAATAAGAGAAATAGAGATACCATCTGAAAAAACATTAAAGGATTTACATTATGCGATTATTAAATCCTTAGACTTAGAAAAAAATGAGATGGCTTCATTTTATATGACAAATGAAGAATTCGATCTTATTAAGGAAATCCCTCTCTTTGAAATAGATGAGAAAGAAAAATCCATAAAAACAATGGATGAGGTAACAATAGATGCTATCTTAAATGAGCACGATGATAAGCTAATTTATATCTATGACTTTTTAAAAATGTGGAGGTTCTTAATCTCTTTCATAAAAACATCTAATGAAAAATCTAAATCAATCAATATAACCAACAAGGAAGGAGAGATGCCAAAAGAAACTCCTGAATTAGTTTTTGAACCCAAAAAAGAATTTAATAACTGGGAGCAAGATATTGATGAAGATATAGAAACGCGTGATTATCTTTCTAATGCATCCAATGACTCATTCTACTAAGAAAGTTATATTTATTATTGGCCCCACAGCAATAGGAAAGACAGAACTAAGCATTAAGCTTGCTAAAAAACTTAACACAGAGATTATATCATGCGACTCAAGGCAATTCTATAAAGAGCTTAATATTGGTGCAGCTCCACCAAGCACAAAAGAAAGGAGTATAGTAAAACATCATTTTATCCAAAACCTAAGCATTACAGAAAATTACAATGCAGGAAAATTTGAGATTGATGCAATACGACTAATAAAGGAATTACATCAATTAAATGAAACAGTTATTGTCGTTGGCGGATCAGGTTTATATATCGATGCAATCTGCAAAGGATTTGACTCATTACCAGAAATATCAGACTCAACGCGTCAAACAATAAAAGAAGAGTATAATACAAAAGGGATATCTTGGCTACAAAAAGAAGTGAAAAATAGTGACCCTGAATTTTATAACTCTTGTGACCCAAAAAACCCTCAAAGGCTATCAAGAGCGCTTGAAGTTTTTAGAGAAACAGGAAAAAGATTCTCCCAATTAAAACTAAGAAAAATAAAAAATAGACCATTCAAAATAATAAAAATAGGATTAAATATAGAACGAGAAGAACTATATAAACGCATCAATAAACGAGTAGATATAATGATGCAAAATGGATTACTTAGAGAGGCAAGGTCCCTATCAGAATTCCAGAATAAAAATGCATTAAAAACCGTAGGGTATCAAGAAATATTTCAATTCCTTAACAATCAGTACTCATTAGAAGAATCAGTTAAAAAAATAAAACAGAACACCAGAAGATTTGCAAAACGGCAACTTACTTGGTTTAGGAAAGATAAAGAAATCAAATGGTTTAAACCGAACCAACTAATAGAGATAAATAAATTTATCTCAAAATTGTAACAGTGCCCTTAATCTGATCAAATCCATGCCCTATTTCAATAGAGTAAAAATAAACTCCAGAAGGCATATCATTGCCTTTTTTATTAGTCCCATCCCATTGGTCATGATAACCAACTGAATGGAAAACTAATCGACCAAACCTACCATAAACACTAACCTCACTATCCTCATATAGGAAAGTATCCTCTAAACTCCAACTATCATTCACATTATCATTATTTGGTGTAAACACATTAGGAATACACTCAGATGTCATAGTAAGAATAACAAACGAAGTATCTTCAATACAACCATTTGCATCAGTAACAGAAACGCTATAATCTCCAGGACTTAAACCTAAATTAATTGGATTATCTTTAGATCCATTCCACCATTCAAAAGAATAAGGAGAAACACCTCCTATTGCTGAAGCTTCTAAATCTATATCTAGATTCTCTAAATTACACTCTAGTATTGCAGAAGCAGGGTCTAAAGAAATCAGTAAACTCTCAATAGTAAAATCCTCTCTAACTAAACAATTATTAGCATCTATAACTTCAACCCAGTGATTGCCTGGACAAATATTTGCGTGTTGTGAAGTTTCTCCATTACTCCATACATAAGTGTAAGGAGCTGCCCCCCAAAGAGAAGAGTCTTCATACACTGTAGTTGTATTAATATCCAGAACACCTATTGGAAGATAAAAACTAACCGAGAAAGTATCTATCACGCTACAATTATTAGCTAAATCTGTAGTCACTAAAAAATATGTCCCCTCACATAGAATAGGAGAAACGCTAGTAACACCAATTGTATCACCCAATACATTTAACCAAACATAGTCAAACGGACCTGTTAATAAAAGATTTTCTACCTCAGCCTCTGCGATATGAGCTGAATCATCATAATATATAGCTACATTAAGATCATAGTAATTTAAATATACTGTATCCGCAAATGAGGTTCCACATGAATCAGTTACTAACACCCAATATGTAAGCTCCCATAAAGAATCAATAGAAGCAATCGTATCTCCTGTGTTCCACAAATATGAATATGGAGGTACACCTCCAGATGCACTTACAATTGAAGTGCCACCTTGATTACAACTCATTTCCGTATATGTTATCATAACCTCTAATGGATTCGGCTCTAAGATAGTAATCGAATCAGCAGCCATACATCCATTTGAATCTAGAACCTGTATTTCATAAAATCCGGATTCTAACACCCTACTAGTATTAACCGAATCACCATCATTCCAGTTTATAAAATATGGGTATGTCCCCCCCGATATAATCACATCTACCAAAGTTAGAGCTCCTGGGCAAGAAACAACTGAATCGAAAGTTACATCAATATGGAGAGATTGAGGGCTCTGCAAAGAAAAACTAAGAGTATCTGTACATAGCGAATCTTCTACAATCAAATAATAAATACCATCAACTAAACTATATAAAGAATCAACCGTTCCTGTTCCATTAAGCCAAAAATAAGTTAATTGACCGACACCCCCCTGAGGATCTATTGTAATACTGCCATCAGCTAATCCTTGACATGCTGAAGGATAAAAAACAGCATTAGTATTAATTTGATCTGGTTCTACTATCTCATATTGTTCCTCTCGGACACATCCAATAGAATCTACAATATTTAATAAATATATTCCAGAAAAAAGATTTGTATTATCTACACCTCCCCATTGAATGTCATAAGGGGCATTCCCTCCAGTAATAGAATCAATTATAACACTTCCTGACTGATTACCGAAACAAGAAATGTGTGTAATTGTTTCAAAAATATTAATCTCATATAAAGATTCCCATTTCACCGAGACAGTATCAAGACAAAAATATATTGAATCATAAACATATATATCATGCCATCCAGAGGAAGAATAAATTGAATCAACATGCACTCCATTTATAGAATCATATGCAAAACCAAAAGCTATATGCTGACTACCTAAAAGACTATCTACTAAAACACTATCAATCTTTAAATAACTAGAGTCCGATTCACAAATTAAAATATCTGTAGTAGAGCCAAAAACAATATATTCAACTGGCTCCATAATCTCAAATATTATATCTATAACACAACCAGAAGAATCAACAACATTCAAAATATATTCACCTGCATATAAATTGTTAAAAACAACATCATAATCCATTGTAGAAATAGTATCTACTGTTAATGTAAGACTATCTCTTGTTATAATAGATACGGTATCTCCTAAATTCAGATTAATAAGGTAATAATCATATGAAGATCCTAGCATATATCTCTTACCACCTGAAACAGAACAGAAAAAAGAACCTTGATTAACTCCTCTACAATTAATATCAGTATTATATATGGTATCAAATATTAATTCATCTGGTTGACTTATATGACTACCTACACTATCAGTACAACCTATTGAATCAGTTATAATAACAGAATAATTACCTTGAACCAAATTGTCAATTACAGTATCAAACGGCATAGAAGAAAACGGCAGACCATCCTTAAACCATTCATATGTATAAGGAGAAGAAGGAGGTGAGAATGGACTTCCTGAATATCCAACTCTCTTTATCATACCTGTTGAATCTCCGAAACATTCTATATTAAAATGTTCACCTCTAGAACCTAATGGACAACCTACAAAAACAAATACTGTTTGACCACCATTAGCTACAACTTTATAAGCTCCACACCTCAGAGTAGATAATGTATCAAAGTTAATAGAAAATTGGATATCTTGCATTGTATCGGCAGAAATCCAACCTAATAAGTCATCTTCAAAACTCCAAACAAGAGAAGGGGAAGGAACCATAGTCTCCAGAGAAATTGTACCAGTATCAGTAAAACAATTAATAGGTGTTGTATTCCAGGATAATATCTGCGATTTAGCAAAAAGGGTACTTATACAAAATATAATTATAAAAATTCTTTTCATAGCGATATTAATCAACGCAAATATATCAATAAAAATACAATCTATATTTTCTGAAGATCAACTAACATTCCAGGATAAGTCAAATGCGAATCAGGAAACACCTCCTGAGTCTCATTTAATAAAGTATTTAAATCTTTATACCTCTGAGAATAATGGCCAATTAGCAATCTTTTTACATCTGCCTTCTTTGCTATTGTAGCAGCTTGCAATGTAGTAGAATGTCCTGTTTTTTTAGCTCTTTCTTCTAAATCTTGCATAAAGGTTGTTTCATGATATAATAGGTTAACCCCCTTTATTTTTTGAATCAACGACTCTTTATATCTAGTGTCAGAACAAAAAGCATATCTGTATGGTAATGTATTCTTAGTAGTGATAGCATCATTAGAAATAATATCACCTTGTAAACTTATCCAATCAGCACCATTTTTAATACTATTTATTTTATCAAAAGGAATATCATATCTTTCTAACTCAGACTTAATAATCTTTCTTGGAGATTTCTTTTCTTCGAATAAGAAGCCAGAGCATTTAATAGAATGGTCAAGAAGCAAATTATAAACCTTAATATTATTATCCTCTAAGATAAGACGTTCTTCATCTTCAGGTAAAGGATGAAAAAACAAAGGAAAATTAAGTTCTGTATTAGATGCTCCTAATTGCAAGTCAACAATTTCTTTTAGTTCTTTATGTGCATAAAGATGAAGTTCCTTATTTCTACCAAGAAGATGCATAGTACTTATTAATCCTATCAAACCAAAATAATGATCGCCATGTAGATGACTTATAAATATATGATTAACTCGTTGAAAACTTAATTTATATCTTCGTAACTGAAGCTGTGTTCCTTCTCCACAATCTATTAAAAAAAACCGCTCATTTATATTTAGTAATTGAGCGGTTGGATTTCTATTAACTGTAGGAATCGCAGAGCTACAGCCTAAAATAGTTAATTTAAATGACATTAATTCTTTATAATCATTCTCCTAGTTAGAATTTCAAACCCATTATTAATAGAATATAAATAAACACCTTCAGAATATGATTGCGTATTCAAATTAATAGTGTTTATCCCTTTTAAAGAAGAAATCAACCTAGATTCTATTTCCTCTCCTAATAAGTTATACACTTTGAATATAACATCATTCGATTTTGAAGAGTTAAATCTAATATCTGTAATACCTAAAGATGGATTTGGATAATTCTGAAATAGAGAGAAATTATCCTCATGAAAAGCTTCTAATCCAGTTGCAGAAGTAACTATAATCTTATATCCTTCTATGTATTCATATGCACCTGTAGCTGAATACAAATCCGTTTCCACAGGAATAGATGCTCCGAATATTGTAATTGATCCATGAGTATAAACATTTACTTTTATACTAATTGGGTAGACACCTACTGGATCTGTTGTCACACCAGAAACATTACCACACCCGACAACATCACCTTCATAACTGCAATTTGGGGTGTTACAATCTAAAACGATACCAGAGGGAAGACCTATAGTTTCTATCATTAACATGCTATCAACTGGCCAATCACCAACATAAAAAGAAGTCCCCAAAGTATCTATAGATGTTAATGAAGAATCTCCACCAGAAGCTTCAATCAAGGTGGTGGGAACTTTCAGGTCAATTTGTGTATAATAAGAAACCCCCTGGGTAGCAGATGGAAGATTCTGTATGGTATCCGGCCAAATATCATATAATGAATCCTGATATATAGGGTTTGGAATGCATTGAGAATTTGCAAAAAAAGCTGCAAATACAAAAGTTAAAAAAAGTACTGTTTTTTTCATATCTATTAATTTTAATTTATAATTCTAGTTGTCTTTCAATTTCTTCCATTTCAATATAGTCATAAGCCTCTTGTAGGGTAGGCACAATTGTTAAGTTATCATCAAAAGAAAATTCACACACAATTACAAAAGAACCATTCGTATCTGAGATACTGTTGTCAAATGTAATAAATTTATTTTTAACCTTATTAACAACATCTAAACTCACACCTGTAAGATCAGCAATAAAATTTCTAATCTCAGATTTAACATCTAATCTAGATAAATCTTCAGTATCTCCTAATGTAAACACCAACGTTGATTCTTGAATATTCATTGCTTAATTTTTCTGAATCTTTCCTGCCAACAAGTATAGTACTGCCATTCTTATTGCCACACCATTCTCAACCTGTTCAAGTATAATAGAATGCTTTGAATCCGCAACATCTGAGCTAATTTCAACACCCCTATTGATAGGTCCTGGATGCATAATCATTATCTCTTTTTCTAAAGCATCAAGAACCAACTTATCAATACCATAAGACATTGAATACTCTCGCAGTGAAGGAAAGTAATTTACATCCTGTCTCTCTAACTGAATTCTTAATACATTTGCAATATCACACCAATGTAAAGCATCTTTCAAATTAGATACGTGTTCCACATTTAATGAATCTAAATGCTTAGGCATTAAAGAAGATGGGCCACAGACCTTAACTTGTGCGCCAAGTTTTTGTAAGCAATATATATTAGAAAGAGCAACTCTTGAATGTAAAATATCTCCGATAATCACAACCTTTTTCCCCTGAACCTCTCCATATTTTTCTCGTATCGAATATGCATCAAGTAAAGCCTGTGTAGGATGCTCATGAGTCCCATCACCAGCATTTACAATTCTAGCGTCTACATTTCTAGATAAAAACACTGATGCACCAGGATTAGGATGACGAAGCACTATAACATCTACTTTCATCGCTAACACATTATTTACTGTATCCAATAATGTTTCTCCCTTTTTAATTGAAGAAGAAGCCGATGAGAAATTTACTACATCTGCAGAAAGTCTTTTTTCAGCTAATTCAAATGACAATTTAGTTCTAGTAGAATCTTCAAAGAACAAATTAGCAATTGTAATGTCTCTTAAAGAGGGGACCTTCTTTATTGGTTGATTAATAATTTTCTTAAAGTTATCTGCAATCCTAAAAATCAAATCAATATCTGACTTTTGCAAATATTTAATGCCTAATAAATGACTAACCGATAATCTATCCATCATTTAATTTTCTAATTAAAACTCTATCAATACCTGTTGTTTCTTCCCATTCAACAAGTATTTTTTCAGAATCCATAATATCAATCGTTTTTCCAACATAATCAGGCTGTATTGGCAAGTCTCTACTAAACCTTCTATTAATTAGAGTTAATAACTCGATAGATTTCGGCCTTCCGAAACTCATAATAGCATCAATAGCTGACCGTATGGATCTTCCTGTAAATAGAACATCATCAATTAACACAACTTTTTTAGCTTCAAGAGAAAAATTAATATCCATTACCTCAGGAATGATAGGCTCTTCTCTTCTCATTAAGTCATCACGATAGAATGAGATATCCACATTACCGGATTTAATATCATTAATAGTGATAATTGATTCTAATTTTTTTAAAATTCTATGATTTAAATAAGTTCCTCTAGGCTGCACTCCAATTAGCACCGTATCTTCAAAAGAATCATGCGCTTCTATTAATTCATAACATAACCTCTCAATAGTAACAAGAATTGATTCTTTGTTTAATATCTCTCTTTCATCTAACATTATCATACAAAAATAGCAAAAAAAAACCCCAAATTAATGGGGCTTAAATATTATTCTTCAGATTTTAAATCCTGCTTCAAACTAGCTAAACTCTCTAAGTCTCCTAAAGTAGACTGTTGTTTCTCATCCTCTAGTCTTTTCATTACTTTTTTAGTAGACGTAACAACTTTCTTTCTTTCCATTTCAAGTTCTTTCTTAAAAATCACACTATGCGATGCCAAAATTCTTTTGTTCTCTTTAGAAAAATCAAGAATTCTAAAATTCAATACCTCTCCTACAGATACTAAAGATGAATCTTCTTTTTCTAAATGTGACTTAGGAACAAAAGCCTCTACTTCATCTGAAAGAGAGATAACTCCTCCTTTATCAAAAATCTCTTTTACAGTTGCCTCATAATCATTACCTACTACAAACTGCTTAGCATAATTATCCCAGGGATTATCTTCTAATTGTTTATGCCCTAAACTAATCTTCCTACTTGCTTTATCAATCTCTAATACAATGACATCAAGACTAGCATTAACCTGAGTAAACTCAGCAGGATGTTTAATCTTTTTTGTCCAAGATAAATCAGAGATATGAACAAGACCATCAACACCTTCAACTAATTCAACAAATATACCAAAATTAGTAAAATTCTTTACTAGGACAGTATGCTTAGACCCTACAGGGAAATTAGCAGCAATATCCTCCCATGGATCTGGCGTCATTTGCTTAACTCCTAAAGACATCTTTCGTGTTTCCTTGTCTAAAGTTAGGATTTGAGCCTTCACTACATCTCCTTTTTTATAAAAATCATTAGCTGATCGCAGGTGAGTGGACCAAGACATCTCAGAAACATGCAACAATGCCTCAACACCTGCTTGCAAT
>MDSW01186072.1_pt1 | contig 14101 bp, 9 predicted proteins | sample 811171 | NCBI WGS metagenome assembly MDSW01 (sample SAMN05326641, study PRJNA326480) | marine metagenome | isolation source: seawater | place: Atlantic Ocean: North West | collected 2012 | reverse complement strand
GAGACCTCCTACGATAACGCCAATAGCGATGTAAACTGGAGTCATGTCTGGATCAGGCGGCCTTTCAGACTCAGCTGTGGTTATCGCTGATAGGACTGCGAGGCCTTCTTCTGCCGATGAGCCGTCTTCGCCGATTGCCACTGTCGCCACATATACCTCCTGGCCCCGGACTATCCCCGGAAGATCGCAGACAACTGATATCGCATCGGGGGGCACCACTGGCATGCCTGTTGAAAAGGTCGGTTCGAACCAGTCCTCCTCGAGCTGGAAATCTGTGGCGAGATCCTCGGGGATAGTTGTCAGAGACCACCAGCATCGGAAGAATTTGAGCGTCTCTTGTATCGATGGATCATCGGCCGGATCTTCGGAGACGAATATCCATGCATCCGGGAAACCGGCAACTGAAGAAGCCGTAGGGACTATTTCTGTCAAATTGTTGAATGACTCATCGCTGTAGTAGATATCGTACTTCGCAGTATCAGGCACTGTCTGGAAGGCGTACCTGACCCTGTTATTCAAATCGACATCGCCGTCTATTGATACCTCTGAGACGGGGAGTGGAGTAGCCTGAGCTGTAGTAGAAGATAGCAGGAGGAGAGCGAGAAGGGTAGCGGCGGTTATTCCCGCCGTCCGACCCCCCATCGCCCTCACTCCTTGTTGCGTTTTACCTCAGTTTTATCTGATTGCTTAACCGACCTACATTGCTGCCATGTAATGGAGCTTGGTCTGTCCTGTTATCGTGCCATCAGCTGTCACGGTGAACTCGCAGTTGCTTCCATCGTCAGAGGCGGTCCCGTCTACATCCTCGCAGTGGGTGCCGAGCCAGTTTGCATCCTGATCTTCTGCGCCCCACTCGTATGTGCCTGGGTTGGTGGTTATCTCCAGAGTCCACATCATGCCGTCTTGAGTACCTGACTCTAGAGCCCAGCCGCCGTATGCTCCCTTGAAGCTCACAGCAGTGACAGAACTGTCGTCCGTGTGGACCGTCAGTGTCATGGTGACTGAGACGTCGACACCGTCGATACCGTCGCAGTTCTGATCGATTCCATCGCCCTCTGGGTCATCAGCACCGGGGTAGACAGTGGCGTCATTGTCGTTGCAGTCTGCATCAGCGCCGTCGATGGAGTATCCGTCGTCGTCGGCGTCGTCATCGACCGTCAATGGTATTCCGAGTGCCTTCTCTATGGCGGCCTGCGCCTTTCGAGCTGCGTCGGCTGGAGCCATCCCGTTATCGAAGACGTCTGCGAGCATCGAGTCTACAGGGCCCCATACGGATCCCATGGCTGCGTATGCAGGGGCGCCGAAGCCTCTGGCCATCTGGGCGCCGAAGCCCGCGACTACGGAGTCGCTGGCCACATCTGGGTGGTCTAGTACGGAGGACATGACCGGAAGGAGTTTCGCGGTCTTTGCGAATTCGACCTGGCTGTCATATCCTGAGAGGTACTTCGTCAGAGTCACTGCAGCGGCCTTGGAGTCCGAGCCGGACGATACAGACCATCCCTTCATGCCCACGAATGGGCTGAATGGAATCTCAAGTACAGAGAGCGGCATTACTGTGTGGCCGAAGTTGACGTTGGAAGCTTCGATGCCGCCATACGCCCATGGTCCTTGGATGATGAAGGCTACTTCGTTGTCCTTGAACATGTCTTCCATGTTGCCCCAGTCGCAGCCGGCCTTGAGCACGGCTGGTGAGCTGCCATCAGGCAGAACTCCTGTGCCGCCTGCTGGCTGTCCGTAGAGAGCCAACTGAATCGTCTGGATCGCCGAGACGGTGCTGGCGCTGTTTATTGTGGGGTTGCCGGAGTCATCGAAGATCGATCCGCCGTAGCCGGTTAGCCATGGCCAGAACTGGTATGCAGCCTTGTAAGGGAAGCAAAGGCCCCAGTGATTCTCGGAGGCCATGCTGACAGTGACGGCAGCAGTGTAGAACTCGGTGAAAGTCCAGTTGCTTATGTTGCCGTAATCAACACCGACAGTGTCGAGGACGTCCTTGTTGTAGTACAATGCTAGGGAGTCCCCGGACTGTGGTAGTCCGAGTATCTCGCCGTTGACTGTGACGCCCGACATCGACGTTCCATACGCTGCCAGCTCTGCTGGAGTCATGTATGGAGCGAGGTCCTCAATGATGGAAACGCCGCCGACGTTGTTTGCGGCGACTTCTCCCAGTGCATCGTTCTGAAGGCGGAATACGTCTGGCGCCTCGCCGGCCTGTGCTGCAGTGACGTACTGCGGCTTCAGATCGTCGAATGGCACGTATTGCACGTCGAGGTCGTAATTGGTATGCGAAGCCTCGAACGCCGCTATGACGTTGTTGAATGCCTCCTCCTCGGTTGAGTCTAGCGCGTATGAGTGCCATACAGTCAGGCTGTATGTGCATGAGCCGTCGTCTTCGACTGCTGCTGCGTCATAGTTGCTGGCCTCTGAGTCCATGCATCCAGCCACTGGCGGGAATGCGCATGTACCATCGTCCACCGTCGCATCGGGGTTGTAATTCGTAGCGGTGCTATCCGTACAGCCGTCTACGTCGGTCGTTGTCGTGTCATCATCATCTCCGCCGAGACATCCTGCAGCGGCCATAGAGACCATCAGCATGCTTAGCAAGAGGGACAGGATTTTGTTGTCCATGCGTTTGGGGCAACTTAGTACAATATTAACTCAATTGGTAACATTATGTTAGTGTGATTTTTACCATTTAAATGAGATTTCTTTTCAGTGCACCATTTTTCGAGTCATGGTGCCAGCATGCTGCCCCTATGAGTCCAGCATGGTTAGAATCCGGTGCCAATTTTACAGTCTTCCCCACATCAATCATGTCGAACCAAGAGGCTGGTTCCTCGGTGATTCCTCCGCCGAGAAGTATGATTTCTGGGGAAACGCATGTGGCTATTCTCTTGATGGCTGATGAGAGGTTGTTCGCCCAACTACTCATGTCCATGTCATTCTCTATTAGAGCCCTTGCGCTCGCCGTCTGATCTATGTGGACGCCATTCTCATTCAATAGTCTGCCAAGCTCGATATTTCTGAGGAGGCGGCCCCCTTGCGATACAGCCGTACCGAGGGAAGTCCCTATTGTTACAAGGAGGATCGTTTCCGTTCCCGAGTATTTCTTGTGATTCCTGATTGCATGGTAGAGTGCTGAGTCGGCATCATTTAGCAATGTGGATGACAATCCATTTCCAGATAATGATTCTACGAGGGAGTCGTGCCTGATGTCATCGCCAATGTTAGGGCCATTGATCACCTCGTAATCGGATACCACTCCTGGGAATCCCACCCCTATGTCTGTGCCCTTGTATTGAACCTCACGAATGATGGTTCTTACGGACTCAGTTATTCTTGCGAGTCGTGGCAGAGGTTCATGCTCAATGGTGCATCTTTTGCCCACGACACGTCCCGCGTTTACATCGACAATTCCCCCTTTTACGGAAGAGCCCCCGATATCAATACCCAAGACTAGATTCTCGGCCATCGTGCCATGGCAAACGGCCAGAGGATTTCACCGATTCGGAAAGCCATGCCCATGAATGATGGGATTCCCAATGGTCGGGAGCCATCCACGACCAATTTCTCTTGCTGACAAGACCCGGGGTGTTAGTCCTTGCAGAGCTGCCGAGCCCCAAAACGTCTTGCAGAGGTATGATCACAATCTCCGCTTTTGACGACATGAGCCTCTTCACCGCCTCCATTGGCACGTCCGCGGAATTACAGCCGAGGGACGTCCTGACTCTCTTCTTGTCATCCGAGCTGATCTTCGAATACCATCCTGCAAAGGTATCGTTATCGTGCGTACCCGTGTATGCGACCACTCTCTCAGGAATATGATCAAGATGATGTGGCGGAGCGTCGTAGCCCCATCCGAACTGAAGTATTGACATCCCGTGCAAGTTGTAGGCATCTCTGAGCCTGATTGCAGCATCGCCAGCCATCCCCAGGTCCTCAGCAATTAGGAAATCCGAGGAGTCGATTATCGCATCCATTAGCGAAGCGCCCGGGCCCTCCGCCCATCGGCCACCGCGTGCATCCTCGGCCTCAGGCGGTATCGCCCAGTATTCGGCAAGTCCGATGAAATGGTCTATGCGAATCCCTGGTGTCCTGCGTGAAGCTGTCTCGACCCTTTTCTTCCACCATTCGTAGCCAGATTTCTGGTGCGCTGGCCATGCGTATGTGGGGTTGCCCCAGAGTTGGCCAAGAGGATTGAATGAATCAGGGGGGGCGCCTGAGCGCTCAAGTGGCTCCCCATTCGGCCCTATGTTGAATAGTTCCTTGCTGTGCCACATGTCTGCAGAGTCATGCGCCACATAGAGCGGGATATCGCCAAGCAACAGCACGCCATTCTCACGTGCGTGTGTCTCGATTGATCTCATAGCATTCTCAAGTTTCCACTGTATGCTAATTTCACGCCAGTAGTGCTCTTCATTGTCTGATCTGAGACGCTCGAGATCTCGGCCCGAGGGGTTAGACCAAGGACCCCATTTCACCCAGCTCCTTGGGTCGATTGACTTCAGTATCCTGAATAATGCCCATGGGTCTGCCCACTCTGAGTTCTCGAGCCATGCATCCAAATCGTGTCTAGATGGGTCACTGAAATCTCCTGCGAGGCCATGTAGTAATTCCGGGTCCATGGCAAATGCAGAAGGGCTTGCATACGGGGACCCTACGAAATCAGGGGGGTTCAGAGGAAGTATTTGCCACACTCCGATACCGGAAGAAGCGAATGCATCTATCGCCCTGATACTGGCCTCTCTGAGACTACCTGGCGCATCGTCCCTTGGGATGGACTGGATTGGAAGCAGGATTCCAGCGGTCCTCACTCTACTTTCGCAGCGAAGCCAGCAGATAAATGGGATGTTTGCCCGTTAATAGGCACTAACAATTCTATAGTGCGAGATTGAAACCTATATGCTCTTACTAGCATCCTATGGTACAGGCGTGATGGAGATGAATGGGTCGATCGGGGATTATCGGGAAAGAAGATTCGTGGGTCTTGCTCTTGTAGCAATTATGGTATCTGTACCGCTTGGAGGAGTGATTCCAGCGTCTGCTGATTCGTCTGAAACGGAAGATCATGGCGCTATCAATCTAGCAATAATACTGCACATGCATCAACCATATTACAAGAATATAGAATCGGGATTCTACGAATTGCCATGGGTCAGGGTGCATGGGAGTCATGAATACATAGACAGCCCGGGCATCCTGGGGATGTATCCGGGCACGAACGTGACCTACAACATCGTTCCCTCGTTGATAGAGCAGCTCGAGGATTATAGCGACCCGTCCACCATGGATCTGCATCTAGCTCTTGCAAAATCAAACTGGATTACGGACGGAGAGGGGTATGCGACGGACTATCCCACTGATCTGAGTGAATGGGAACTCGCGCAAATGATGTTCGAATACTTCAGGATACAACCATGGGTGTATGACGTCGATGGAGAGCACCCTGAACTGGGGTGGATGGAACCAGCTAGCAGTTCATTCGGAGCCCTGAAAGATGGAAGGGACAACAGTGATCCTTCTTTCGTTAGGGCGTATCAGGCGGCTCCCGGTGATTCACGAGGCCCTAAATCGTCAGTCATATTCCATCCTCAGCACCTCCTTGACGCGACAGTTCTATTCCATCTCTTCCAGAACTCTGGCCCATTGGTAATGGGAGACTACGATTACCTGCTCGCAGAAACTGCTGCAAGTGCTGAAATGCAATCGATATTTGAGAAGCAGGCGCCATACACCGTGAGCGATCTTGAGACAGTTCTTTCATATCAGAGCGAACAGATGCTCAATGTCATGCCATTGTACTCAAATCTAGCTAATACCTCACAAGTAGAGTTGACTACAACTCCGAAATATCATCCGATTATGCCTCTCCTAGCCATGCCAGGCTGGACTATGGAAGACGGCATACCAGTTGAGAAGGATGCGTGGATTTCTGATGTGGAGGAGCAAGTCTCTGAAGGACTGGATCTTTTCGAGGCCAGCACGGGCATCAGGCCTAGCGGTATGTGGCCCTCTGAACAAGCGGTCTCACAGGCAGTAATCGCGCCGATGGCAGAGAACGGCATACAGTGGGCTGTTAGCGACAAGCAAGTTCTGTCTCAGTCCGTCAAGTTGGGTGGGGGAAATCCGTCTGACGCCTCTACCATGGACATCACGTCCCCCTGGATGGTTGAATCAGGAGGGCAAGAGATGATGATGGTGTTCAGGGAGACAGGGATATCTGACAGAATTGCATTCACGTACGGAGACATGGATGTGGAGGATGCTGTGGCTGATTTCATATCGCAGGTGGAGAACAGGAGAAGTGACATCATTAATGCCGGAGGAAATCCCGAAGATCACCTACTAACAGTGGCTGCTGATGGTGAGAATTGGCTTTTCATGAGCGGTTTCGGTTCCAGCGACAACGGCAGAGAATTCCTTCACGAGTGGTTCGATGCACTGCAAGATCATCCGACGATCAGGACTATGACCCCAGGGCAGTATCTCGAAGAAAAAGGAACGGATCAACTTCCAAGATTGGAAGAGCTTGCTACGGGCTCATGGATCCAGGGGGACTTGTCCACCTGGGCGGGCGAGGAAGAGGAGTCGATTGGATGGCACCGCTTGGTTGCTGCAAGAGACGTATACATGCAGGTCCTGAATGAACAGCCGAACAATCCTGGCCTTCCAGCCGCTAAGCATGCTCTGATGGCTGCTCAGGGAAGTGATTGGTTCTGGTGGTATGGTGCAGACCAGGACTCTGGAGATGATTCGCAGTTCGATGCACTCTTCAGAACCCATCTCAGAACCATATACGAGAGTCTTGGCGTGGGACTTCCCCCTGACCTTCTAGACCTCTCCGGGAACGTAGCTACGCCGACGAGACCATCTAGTGGTCTGATGGAGCCATTCTACGATGGCCTATCATTCCCGGGAGAATGGAACTCTGCTGCTGAATACGATGCAGGCAGCGGTAGTGGTGCGGCTGATATAACAAGTATAGAGATTGGTCATGATACTGGCAGCATACACCTAAAGATAGGAGTAGGAGATATCGATTCTTACCTCGACCCAGATTCATACGAAGGCGGGACGCCCCACATCCAGATTTATCTTATGGCTCCCAATGCAGTTGACAACAATGTTGCTCAGGCGAATTTCCACACGTACTATGGGATGGAGCCTTTGAATATGCCAACCACGAAGATGCTGTGGTTCGATTTCAATCAGCTCCGAAGCGATGGGCGTATGACGTACAACACATTCCAATCACAGGGTAACGAAGAATGGTCAATTGAGTCACAAGGGGCATTGGGGCTAATTGTTGCTGATGAGGTCTTCGAGGTAGAGATACCATGGTCTACCGCTGATTTAGAGCCGAATGGTTTCACCAGACTCCGCATCGTTAGCAGCGTATACCAAAGTAGGGCCGCCGGAGGCGGGGCTGATATCGAATTGGCACCGACGCCACCGATGCAGATTTCTATGCCAAATCTAGAGTCGTGGGTCAAAATTCTCGACATGCAGGACCCGACCGGCGATGAAACGGGAGATGGCGACTACACATACCCGCTGGCAGGGGATTTTGCCCCTGGAGCAGGCCTGTTCGATCTTGAGCATGCGATTATCGAACAAAGTGCATGGAATGTGAGATTCACATTCACGATGGCTGAGATTACCAATAACTGGAATATGATGTGGGGGTGGTCTCATGCAAATATCCAGATTTATGTGGATTCGGCGCCCGGTGGCAACCAAGACTTGTTTCCAGGCACATACGCAAAGACATCTCCTGAATGGGGTTGGGAATCTGCGGTCATGCTTGTGGGTGAAGCGGGGCCGGTCTACGGCATGACTCACGAATCATCGACACGGATAACCACGGGCATAGAGGCCCAGGCGAATCCAGAAACAAATACGATTGTCGCGACTATCTCGAAATCGATAATCGGAGGGGATCTTGCCACGTCCAGATTCCTCATAGTCGTAGGTAGCCAGGACGGGTATGGCGAAGGGAAGCTCCGAGCTGTCGATGAAACGGCCTCTACATGGGTTGCTGGAGGAGGCGCGCCTGCGAATCCAACTAACTTACAGAAATACCACTCATCCATCTGGGATGTACTCCTGCCTGAAAGTGTAGATCAAGAGGCCATGCTAAACTCGTATGACGTCAACACGATGACATATGCCGAACTCCATGGACTTGAACTCCCGCCTATCGAACAGCAGGTGTACGGATTGACCGTGAGCGAAGTAACTGGTAACTCTGCATTGTTGACATGGTCCTCTGCAAAATCCGGACAAATGGAAGTTCGTGTAGCCGGTGACGGAGGCGATGTTGTGGATGAAACATGGGCATCTTCCAGCTCAGACCACGTATACGTCATTTCAGGCATGAGCCCGGGAGAAGATTACACCGTAACAATCAGTGCGGACGGAGTGAGTGTTAGCGCATCATTCGCTACCTCTGAAGAGGTTGATACCGAAGCCCCTGAGATACTGGGTGCTGAGTATGAAGTCGATGATGGTGCTTACCACTTGACCTTCTTCACAACTGAACCATCTTCTATAGTGGTCGAGGTATGTACGGATGTGCCGTGTTCGTCTGTCGATATTGGCGATGAATCGAATTATCCAACAGAACAAGTCCATCGGTACTCCCTGGCTGTGCCTGTGAACAACCATACTGTGACGATTCATGCCATGGACGCAGCTGGAAATGCCGCCTCGATGCTTCTAATCGAATCTGGCACCATATCGGACACGCAAGTAAACGATGGTACGCAAAATGGGAATGGTACTGATACTGGAGGAGATGACCAGGGTTCGGAAACGAATTCACTGATCGCCCCCTTAATCTTGGTAGTCATTGCCCTAGCCGCGGCGATTCTTGTCTTACAAGGCACGAGAAGACCATCCTCCGACGATATGGAAGATGGCCATTCGGACGCTGAGATGGAAGATTAGACGGGAGGGTTGTTTTTGATTGCCTATCTCAGTGCCGAAATAGGCCTATACAGCGAGTTGCACACATACTCCGGTGGCTTGGGGGTTCTGGCAGGCGATCATCTGAAGTCTGCTGCAGACGAAGGCATGGACATCGCAGCAGTGACACTGCTATATCGAGAGGGTTATGGCAGACAACATTTGGATGAGAAGGGGAATCAAACCGAGACATATCCTGATTTGGACCCCAACAAGCATCTTGAGGATACCGGCTTAGAATTATCCATACCCCTGGATGGGTCGAAACTCAATTCAAAGATCTGGAAGACGGTAATCAATGGCCCTGGCGGCCACGAGGTGCCGGTATACTTCCTCGATACCCGCCACACCAGCAACAGTGAGAGGCACATCAGCCTGTCTGACCGGCTTTACGCAGGAGGTGACGAGATGCGTGTACGTCAGGAGTATCTCCTTGGAGTGGGAGGGATAAGGGCGCTCAAAATACTAGGCCACTGGCCCCTGAAGGGCTTGCACCTGAATGAAGGACATTGCTCGATGGCTGCCCTTGAGATGATGCGTCAAGGCTGGAGTAGGGAAGAAGTCTCATCGAGAACCCTGTTTACGACCCACACCCCTGTCGCTGCAGGGCACGATCGATTCGAATGGGACCTTGTTGAGAGCGTTGTTCAGGACCTCATTGGGCCCTATGAGAAGAAAGTAGCAAATGATGGGAATCAATGCTCAATGAGCCACCTAGGAATCGGCATGGCGGGCAATGTGAATGCTGTATCCATTCTGAATGCCGAGGTGGCATCAGGAATGTTCCCCGGAGTTGACATCCGGCCAATTACCAATGGAGTTCATCATCCGACATGGGTATCGCCGACAATGGCGCGTCTCTACGACGAGGAATTGCAGGGTTGGAGATCGGACGGAAGTGTTTTGCTTGAAGCGGGGACTCTCAGTGAGACTGGGCTTGAACGTGCACGTTCAGAGTCACGCGCAGTCTTACGTGAGCTTGTCAAGTCCATGACGGGTGTGGATTTTGATGGGAATAGACTCACCATAGGTTTTGCAAGACGTTTCGCGACTTACAAGCGTGCTTCGCTCGTATTCAGGGACATCCCGAGGCTCAATAAGATAGGTTCGGGCCGGATTCAATTCGTCTTTTCAGGCAAGGCCCACCCTAGGGACGAGGGAGGCAAGGCCCTGATTAAGGAGATATTCGATGCCTCGGACAAACTCGAGGATATTCCTGTTGCTTTCTTGGAGGATTATTCCATGGCGACCGGTCTGGCGATGACCAGCGGGGTTGACATTTGGCTCAATACTCCCGTAAGGCCCATGGAGGCAAGTGGCACATCAGGGATGAAAGCGGTCATGAACGGGGTACCGAATCTTTCCATCCTAGATGGATGGTGGCCTGAAGCCTGTAATCATGGGGTGAATGGGTGGGGAATTGGAAACAAGGAAGAGTCCAGGGATGACGATAGAGATGCAAACGCGCTCTACGATCTGCTGCAGGACGAGGTTTTGCCGGCATGGAAATCAAGCAGAGATAGGTGGTTGTCCATGATGAGATCGGCTATCGTCGCAGGGTCTGCATTCACAGGACAACGCATGATTAGGGAATACGAGAATATCTACGAGACGTTTGGATTGTGATATCTGTTGTCCAACAAGGACATTGATAAAAAAAAGATGACGAGCAAGTTCATGATGGTCTCATCAAGAAAGTCCATGGCTGATGTCTCATTTGTGCTGTATGATGAGTCGAAACGACTCAGTATGCCACACATCAAGGGGTCTTTCAACGACTGGGTTTTGGTGCCCATGGAGAAGGAGGGGGATGGCATATGGGCCTACTCTCAGCCGATATCCGAAGGGACTTACGAATGGGGGATGGTTGAGCCTGATGGTTCCGAATGGGGCATATGGCTGCCTGAGAAAGCAGGGCATAGGGTCAATCTCGTAGTCACTGTGAGTCGCGCCGGAAGAGTAGATGGGTCGACTTCAATTCGAATGCCTTCGAAGCCATTGAATAAAAACGACAGTATCGAGCCATTTCTGGGTCTATCGACGAAAGATAGGAAAGGCGTAGATGATCTTCTGAAGCTTCTTTCGAAAGCGAGTATGCTCAATGTTCTTCACGTCATAATATCTGCGAGAGAACCGGTGAGATTTGGAAAAATACAGAGATTGGCAGGAACATCGGCCACGTCTCTCTCGAGGAGGCTGAAAGAGCTGGAGGGTTGCGGACTGGTAAGACGCGCCACTCACAAGACCATTCCCCCGACAGTCGAGTACCAAGCCACACAAGTGGCCTTCGAAATGGGCCCTTCGCTGATACAGCTATACAACTGGGCGATTGATAGCCATGCTAAACTAGGATTTACGCAAGCGTGATTTGTGGCGCCGACAGCAGGACTCGAACCTGCGACCTGCGGATTAACAGTCCGCCGCTCCACCAACTAAGCTATGTCGGCCCAACTTGCGGCTGGACCGATCCTTCATCAATCAATCGCTAGTAAGGTCAGTCAAATTGGCAGCAATATCATTCCCATTCAATGGTGCCGGGGGGTTTGTGCGTGATATCGTAGACGACCCTGTTGACGTGCCCTTTGAGGGAGTTGGTGATTTCCGTACTGATCCCGGACAGAACATCATGGGGTATTGGGGAGTATCTGGCGGACATACCGTCTAAACTTGTCACTGCGCGCACAACTATTGTCTCGCCGTGAACCCTCGCATCGCCATGCACGCCGACTGAGCGAACCGGGAGGAGGGCTGCGAAATATTGCCATGGGAGATCGCAAAGTCCGGACTGAGCCGCCTCCATGATTCTTCGTTCGACGATATCGCACGCTATCCTACAGGCATCGGCGCGTTCTCTCGTGACATCCCCCAGTACCCGGACGGCTAAGCCGGGTCCGGGGAAAGGCTGTCTCTCGGAGGATGCGATGCCCAGGTGCCGTGCGATTGCTCTGACTTCGTCCTTGTAGAAGTCTCGAAGAGGTTCGACAATTGAGAGATCTATGTCCTCAGGTATGCCTCCCACATTGTGATGGCTCTTGATGACGTCGCGCTCCCCGCCCCCCGATTCTATCCAGTCGGGGGCGATTGTTCCTTGGACCAGATATTTAGCGCCAATTACACGCTGCTCTTCTTCGAAAACCCTGATGAACTGCTCCCCTATCGCTTTCCTCTTATCTTCGGGATCAGTTACCCCGGCCAATGAATCAAAGAAGCGGTCCGATGCATCTACGACCTTGAGTTGTATGCCCATCTCGTCGAACATAGCGGAGACCTCCTCGGACTCGCCTAACCTCATGAGGCCCGTATCGACATATACGCAATGAAGCAAGTCGCCTACAGCCCTGTGTGCTAGAATCGCAGCGACAGTAGAATCGATTCCGCCGCTACATGCTATGATAGCAGTATCATCTATCCCCGACTTGAGAAGTTCTAGGGCCTCATCGACGAGGTTTTCGGTCTTCATCGTATCACCCTTGAATTGATGAGTCGTCCGCGATGACCTTCTGAGTCATCTCGCGCCTCCATGAGGCATAGGAGGCAGATAATTCGGAATCGCTTGACGCCAGTATCTGGACAGCGAGGGCTCCTGCATTATCCCCTCTATCGACACCAACTGTTGCAACTGGCATCCCAGGTGGCATCTGAACAATCGAAAGTAGTGAGTCGAGGGGGACCTTGCCCCCGACTGGAACACCTATCACCGGCTTGGACGTCATGGATGCGATAACCCCTGGAAGGGCTGCGGCGACGCCTGCAATGCCAACGAATACAGTGCAACCAGCCTCTTCCGCTGCTTCTATTATGCCCTCAAGATACTTTGGAGCGCGGTGCGCTGATGCGACTCTTAACTCATATTCAATTCCAAAGCGATCTAGAATCGCGGTGCATTTCTGACCGACCGAAAGATCGGATTTTGAACCCATTACTATGCAGACGTCCATGCTACACGGCTGCGAAGGCGGTGCTAAAGCGTGACGGCTCAAAGCGTAGTCTTAGAACTCGTCATTTTCCCATTTGAGGCTCGCTATCTCGATGGGCGGTTCGCGGAGCATATCCTCGGGAATTGGTTTGTGGAGTCTGGTCTGGAATGGGTCATACCGGTACCCTGACCTGCCTAGAAGCGAAACAGCCAGGTATGTTCCAGTGCGATGCCTGACTCCTTCGATGATAATTCTGGAGTCTCCAACTTCTGGACCGACTGCGAGGCATGCGGTTCCGAATCTTCTCTCTTTTTTCTGCCAGCCTTCTACCACCTTGGAGTCGATGTAAGCCTCAGGGGTTATTGGCAAGAGCCATCTCCCGCACGAAGGCTCAACCGCTTCCGATATTGCCATTACAGTTCTGATCCATGCAATCCAGAAGAGAAGATATGCGAGCCACCCGAATGAGGTGTTGATGAAGACGTGGGCTGCAAAGAAGATTAGCCCGATCAGAATTGATTTCGCATCAATGGGATAGATGTCAAAAATAGATTTCCGAGCAGGATGATTGCCAATCGCACCGGTAAATGCTAGAGGGGCTATCGTCAATATCCATCCGATGCTGAACAAGGCTGAGGCGAGGAGTTGATCATCTGATGTACGCCCTGGAAAAATAAGGGGGAAAGAAGCGGCTACAAGGAAGAATGCTGTCCATGCGACGGGGACGAGCATCGCTGGCCCGGGTGGACGGAGTCTCTGTCTACGCCATGGCGACCATGAATCAGGGGGTCGAGTTTCATGATCGTGCTCAATGATCAGAGATTCCTTGCTCTTGGGCCACCAGCTTGGGTCGCCTTCGAGCCACTGTCGATTCAGCCGGCCCACGACTTCCCACCTACCCACAGGATATTGAGTTGGCTCATTCACAGGGATGTCTCAAGATGAGTTGCCTTGCAGCGAGGACCTCGTCGACACGTCTAACGGGAGTGGTGTGCGGAGCATTCTTGACAATCTCAGGATCTTCCGCCAATATGCTGAGGAAGTCGTCAGCGAACTTGTCAAGCACATCCTTAGATTCTGTTTCAGTGGGTTCCAGCATCAGACACTCGGGGACGATCTGGGGGAAGTATAGAGTCGGAGCCATGTATCCATAATCCAACAGTCGTTTTGCCACATCCTTTGCAGTCACCCCCGTGGCGTCCTTAACCGGAGTCATGTCG
>MDSW01182333.1_pt1 | contig 14101 bp, 11 predicted proteins | sample 811171 | NCBI WGS metagenome assembly MDSW01 (sample SAMN05326641, study PRJNA326480) | marine metagenome | isolation source: seawater | place: Atlantic Ocean: North West | collected 2012 | reverse complement strand
TCCAATCTCCAGCACGAACTGCACCCGCAGGCGCGCTGCCCTGGTTGCCGTAGTGCGGGTAGTGCCAGTAGATCGCCTCACGCTCTGGCGCCTCGCCATCCTCGAGGAGACGAACCAAGCTCACGCCGTCCACGTGCTGCTCTGGCCGCAGCGGGAGCCCAGCCATCTCCAACATCGTCGGATAGAAGTCCGTGCTCGTGACCGGCTCACTGCAGACGCTCCCCGGCTCCGTCACGCCAGGCCAGCGGATCACCATCGGCTCGCGGATGCCGCCCTCGTAGATCCAGCCCTTCCCCGCCCTGAGCGGCAGGTTCGAGGTGGGGTGACCCTCTGAGGTCGAGAGGCCGCCATTGTCCGACATGAAGATCACCACCGTGTCCTCAGCGAGCCCGAGGCGCTCCAAGGCGTCAAGTACCTCGCCCACCGCCTGGTCCATGGCCTCGACCATCCCGCCATAGACAGCGTGCTCCTGCACGTGCCGCACCTTGCGTGAGCCCTCCTTGCCCCACTGCGCTTTGAGGCCGCGCTCCGCCTTGCGCGCCTTGTACTTCTCCTTCAAGTCCTCACGCGCGATGAGCGGCGTGTGCACCGAGTAGAAGGAGAGGTAGGCCAAGAAGGGCTCGTCCTGCCTCTCCTCGATGAACTTCACCGTCTCCGCAGCGAGGCGCGCGGGCAGGTGCTCGCCCTCGGGGCCGTCCTCGAGGCGCGGGTTCCCGTAGGGAGAGAAGTAGCGCTTCCCCCCATACGGACCGCCGCGCGTGATCCCGCCCTGGTTCACGTCAAAGCCCTGCGTCTCAGGCCAGTGACTCTCAGGACCGAGGTGCCACTTACCCGCGAAGAAGGTCGCGTAGCCAGACTCCTTCAACGCCTCCGCGATCGTCACTTCATCGTGCGCGAGGCGATCCTCATATGCGGCAGGCAGATGCTTCGTGTTTCGCCGCCAGCCACCTGGCTGCGCCGCGCCAAAGTAATCCGTCGTCGCCATCCGAGCCGGGTACTTCCCCGCCATGATGCTCGCGCGGGTTGGCGAGCAGACGGGGCAGGCCGCGTAGGCGTTCGTGAAGCGCTGACCGCTCGCTGCGAGCCGATCGACGTTGGGTGTGTCGTAGAAGCTGCTCCCAAAGCTGCCGATGTCGGTCCATCCGAGGTCATCGACGAGGAAGAAGACGAAGTTCGTCTCGCCAGGTTCGCCTCGATGACTCGAGCTTGCGCAGGAGACAGAAGACACAGCGAGCAAGAGCGTGAGGAGAGAGGACGCCTTCATACGCAAAGGATAGGGGCCCTCCAGAGCCAAGCGCGTACACCTCTCTTGAGAAAGGGAACGCTCGTGGGATGCTCGTCCGGGTAGGCTGTCCGGGTCATGGAAGTGAAAAACACCACGAAGCGCCCCATCAAGGTGCCCCTCCCCGGCGGTAAGCGCCTCTTCCTCGGACTCGGCGCGACAGGACAGATCTCTCCCAAGGCCGCGGATCCCCCCCCCGTGAAGGCCCTCCTCGACAGCGGTGACCTCGAGGTGGTAGGTGGCGGGCGCCCGAAGGGCACCGGCGGCAGCGGCGGTGGGATCAGCTCTTCTCAAGACGGGAGCGGAGCCGGAAACATCAGGCGAACAGGAGACCGCTGACGGACTGCACGATGGTTACAGCAGCAGAAGCACTCCAGAGACTCCTCGAGGGCAATCAGCGCTTCCTCGCAGGCACAGCGAGCGGTGTCCTGCCCGAGGAAGCGAAGCGCGAAGCGCTGAAGGACGGTCAAGCACCCTTCGCCATCATCCTCGGCTGTGCTGACTCCCGAGTCTCACCCGAGCTCATCTTCGACCAAGGCCTAGGCGAAATCTTCGTTGTCCGCACGGCTGGGCACGTCGCTACTCCGATCGAGCTAGGCAGCATTGAGTACGCCGTCGAACACCTCGGCGCACGACTCATCGTGGTCCTCGGACACTCCTCATGCGGCGCGGTCCAGGCGACTCTCGGCGCGATAGATGACCCAGAGAGCAGCAGCACACCAAACATAGAAGCGCTCATCGAAAAGATCCGGCCGGGGATCTCTTCGCTTGGAGGGTCCGAGGGCGCTCAGCGACTCGCCGACGCCGTCGAGGCCAACGTCCACGCTACGGTGCAGCACCTCAGCGCCGGCTCGGACTTACTCCGTGAGCGCGAAGACCTCGTCATCATCGGCGCGGTCTACTCTCTTGAGACTGGCGCCGTTGAGCTTGTCTCCCCCAGCGCAGGCTCCTGAAGGCCGCGCCGAGCTGACAGGGCGATGAGGTGAGCGCTTCGGCGCGGGGCTCAGCTAGGCTGTACAGCCTCATGCTTCAGCTCCTCCTCGCCCTGCCCCTCTTCGCCTCCGCCCAAGAAGCGCCAGCGCTGCGAACAAACATCGTCTGGATCTCCGTCGAGGACATGAGCCCTTGGCTCGGATGCTACGGCGATGAGACCATCCCCACGCCTAACGTGGACGCACTCGCGGACAGCGGGACGCGCTACACGCAGGCCTACGCGAACGCTCCCGTCTGCGCCCCCGCCCGGGCGACCTTGATCACTGGCTGCTATGCGACCGCCATCGGCGCGATGCATATGCGCACCGGCAAGCCGAGCAAGGCCGCGCTCGCTGCGGACCCCAAGGCCTACGAGGGCATCCCCTCCTATGAGGCGACGCCTACCCCTGAGGTGCGCTGCTTCCCAGAGCTCCTCCGCAGCGCGGGCTACTACTGCACGAACGCCTCGAAGCAGGACTATCAATTCAACGCCCCACCCACCGTGTGGGACGCCTCTAACGGGAGAGCGCACTGGAGAGACCGGCCCGATCCAGACCAGCCCTTCTTCGCAGTCTTCAACCTGACGATGACCCACGAGAGCGGCACCTTCCAATCAAAGAAACGAAACCCAAAGGTCACTGACCCTAGCGCTGTTGAGGTCCCGCCCTACTACCCCGACACCCCCATCGTCCGCGACGACATCGCGCGCACTTACGACAACATCGCCGCGATGGACAAGCGCGTGGGCAAGATCGTCGCTGAGCTCGAGGAGGCCGGCCTCCTCGAGCACACCGTCATCTTCTTCTTCAGCGACCACGGGGTCGGGTTGCCCCGCGGCAAGCGCTGCGTCTACGCCTCAGGGACACATGTCCCCCTGATCGTGCGGAGTCCCGGCGTCGAGCCTGCCGTCACAGACAGGCTCGTGAGCTTCGTCGACTTCGCGCCTACCGTCCTCTCCATCGCGGGGATCGAGCCCCCCGCTTGGATGATGGGACACGCCTTCGACGGCTCACACGAGGCGCCAGCCCAGCCCTTCGTCTTCTTCCACGCCGACCGCATGGACGCGGTGACGGATCGCTCAAGGGCAGTCACTGACGGGCGCTACCGCTACATACGAAACGGCATGACCGACCGACCGCGACTCTACCCTGTCGCCTACGCCGACGGAGTCGCTACGACAGGTGAGCTGATGAAGCTCCGCGCTGAGGGAGGTGCGTCCGAGGCTCAGTGGCAGATCATCTCTCTGACGAAGCCTGCAGAGGAGCTCTATGAGACCGCAGCAGACCCCCACGAGATCCGAAACCTCATTGACTCACCAGAGCGAGCAGAGGACCACGAGCGCTTGAGCCAGGCGCTCGACGGCTGGCTCCAAGCGACGAGAGACCTCGGCCTGATGGCAGAGGCTGAGATGGTGAAGACTCGCCTGTGGGCGCCTGACGGAGTGCAACCTGAGACAGCCCCGCTCCTGCTCAATCGAACAGAGGCCGGACGAGAGTCACTCACCTGCGCCACAGCAGGCGCATCCATCGGCTATCGAGCCAAGGGCGAGCAGGCTTGGCAGCTCTTCAAGCCAGCGACCCGCTTTGAGGCGGGGGTCGAGTATGAGGCGGTAGCCCACCGGATCGGCTACGCCCGCAGCCCCATCCTCTCCTTCCGGGCGGGGGCGCCACGCTGAGTCTGAGGAGCGCATCGTCATGGAGCTGATCCTGCTTTTCTTAAGCGTCGTCGCCGCCGGCGTCCCGATGGTCTCCTACCTCCTGCTTATGCGGTGGCTAGATCGCTATGAGCGTGAGCCCTTAGGCCTCGTCATCGCCGCCTTCGCCTGGGGTGGTGTCGGCGCGGTCCTGCTGAGCGTCATCGGCTCGCTCATCCTCTCCCTCCCGATCGGGATCGCGACAGACGAGAAGACCGCGATGTTCCTCTCCGTGTCGATCGTCGCGCCGCTCGTGGAAGAGCCTGCCAAGGCGCTGATCCTCTTGCTGCTCTACCGCTCTCGACAGTTCGACAACGCCACCGACGGATTCGTCTACGGCGCAGCTGCTGGACTGGGCTTCGGCATGAGCGAGAACTTCCTCTACTTCGCCTCTACAGCGAGTCAAGGGGTCGGAGCTTGGTTCATCGTCGTCATCATGCGCACCCTCTTCACTGGTTTGATGCACGCTTGCGCGACGTCAATGGTCGGGGCGGCCCTCGGCTGGGCGAAGTTCTCGACCTCGCCGCGTCGCAAGCTCGTGCTCCCCCTCTCCCTCTTGGCGGCCATGGCGATGCACGCGCTCTGGAACGGGCTCGCGATGGCCCCCATGGTCTTCGAGGCAGGCGCAGCGCTGCCGCTCATCTCCTTCCTGCTCTTTCCCTTAGAGTTCATCGCGCTCTTTATCGTCTTCCAGGTATCCCTCATGTCAGAGAGCAGCCTCATCAGGCGCGAGCTCCTTGAGGAGGCCGCTCTTGGGACATTGCCGAAGGATCACGTCGAGCACTTCTCCAGGTGGTCTGCGCGGCGCAACCACGCCCGCTGGACGCCTGCGGGAGTCGACGGCGCGCGCTACGTCGAGCTGGGGACGCTCTTGGCTTTCAGGAGGAGCCAACGCACCGCTCGACCAGAGGACCCTTACTACACGGACGAGGTCACGCGCTTACGCGCGGCGCTGCAGGGGCTCTTCAGCGAACGGCCTGAGCCCTGAAGGATCAGTTACCGCGCTGTCTCCCGCGACCACCGCGACGCCTCCCTTGCCCTCGCCCCTGCTGTGGGCTCGGACCTCCGCGCTCATAGGCAGGGAGCTCAAGGTGCTTGGGGTCGAGGGCGTCTAGCGCTGCTTGGAGCCTAGCCTGCTCCTCTGTCGCTCCTCGCTCTATGAGGCGCGAACGGACCATCTTCGCGGTGTCCACGGTCGAGATGTTGAGGCCGTCTAAGGACGAGGCGGAGTCCGAGCTTCGACTGAACGAGGCGAGGATCAGCTCGACTGCGCGCGCGTCCTGACCAGCTTCGTAGGCGAGCCGAGCCTTACCTCCGTGACAGAGCGCGACGTAGTGCGCAGCAGAGAGCTCGTTCTTCGCGTTCTTCACCACCGAGGTCTCGAAGTGAGCGATGGAGCGATCATAGGCAGCCAAGGCCTCCTCATCGTCACCGCGCCGGCGCATGAACTCTGCCGAGACCAGAGAGGCGTAGCCAGCGAACCAAGGCAAGTTGGGCGAGGCGTCCTCGGCCTTAAGCAACTCTTCATAGGTCGCCTCGAGGCTGTTGAGGCCTGAGACGCCCCGGCGGAAGAGCAGCTGCTGTCGTAGGCGCGCGTGCAAGGACTGGGAGTCCGGAAAGCGCTCTAGCCCACGCTGCAAGACCTCGTCTGAGTCTCGATACGCCTTCAAGGCGAAGAGGAAGTCGTACTGATTTGCGGCGTGAAGGTCGGTTCCGTGCGGATGGCTCGCGAGGACCGCATACGCCCCGTTCAAATCAGCGAGCCACTCAGAGGGCCAAGGCTGTTGACTGTTAGCGGCGTTCGCAATGTCGCGCTGGCGAACCTCAGCTAAGAGGCCGAGCGCTGCTGCAGCGCTCCAGGAGTTAGCGTCCTTAGGGAGGCCGCCGACGGCCTCCTCTGCGAGCCCATACGCGACCTCGCGCTCACCGAGGTAGTAGGAGGAGAGCGCCTTCACCGCCGCGACGCGCCAGCCAGACGCTCCCGCTCGCTCCGCCTCCAGCGCGGCCTCGCGCGCGTCCGAGAAGAGCAGCTTCGAGTAGTCCTCGTTGGCGCGTGGGTGAGCCGCGAGGGAGAGGTAGCCCTCCGCCATGGAGAGGAGCGCCTGTGGGTCCGCCGTCTGGGCGCCGAGCTCCCCCTCCTCCAGCTGCTTTGAAGGATCTCTTGGTCGCGCCTCAGCGGCAGCGTACTCGAGCGCCGTCTTCCATTGAGTCGAGTCAACGGCCCCCGAGTCAGAGCTCAGCCCTCTGTGCACAGCAGCTAGGGTGCGCGCGTGAGTCGACACGTCAGCGAGGCCCTCTAGAGCAGAGATCAACGTGGCGCGGTCCTCCTCACTGAGCGGAAGGTCTAGGACATCACCGATCAGGGCCACAGCATCTGGCGTCGGGTTCTCCAAGAGGACGCCCCACGCGATCTGGCGCAGCTCCGGGTCGCCTCCAAAGAGCGCGAGGCGCAAGAGATCGACTTGAGGGACCTCTTTATAGGTACCTGCTGACTCGAGGAGCCGCCGCCGCATGACCTTGTCTCCGCTCCTGTAGGCCGCCTCAACCTCAGCGCGATCCTCTGTCGCACGGCTGGCGACACGCTCGAGGAGCGAGCGATCGCCTCGATTGATCTCAGGCTCGACTGGTTCGCGATTGACGATGCCCTCTTCCACAGCCGCAAAGACGGACTGCGTGTCGAAGGCGTAGTAGACGTCGTACTGCTCACCGCCAGAGAGCTCGTACATGATGTGCCTCGGCGCGACGCGCTGCCCGTCGAAGAACTGTTCAAAGAGGATGGGCTCAATAGCGATGTGCTCGCCACAGGTGACCCCGCCAAACCGCGGACAAGGGATCCGGTTGCCCTCGTCATCGTGGTCGTGCGGCGTGTGGCGGTAGACAGAGGCCATCACGGTCACATATGGCTCGTAGAGCTTGGCGATGTCCGGCTGCCGATAGCGAACGCCCGCGTAGTGTTCGCTGGCGATCTCTCCGTCCATGTTGACGCAGATCAGGATCGGCTTCCCTGTCTCGCGGGCCACGGTCAGAGCGTCATCCCAAGTTCGCTGCCAGGTGATGAGACAGGGCTTGGCCCAGTCTTCCTCCGTCGGCGCATACCACATCTCTTCACGACTGATCCCGTCGACCTGGGCGCTCGCTTGCGACGTGAACAGGAGCGCTGCGAGCGCAGCGCGGGTGAGATGGGAGGTGCTCATGAGAGTGGATCAGGGCCAGTAGCGGAGGTGCATTATGCCCTAGAATGCCTGGGCACCCCTTGTCACAGAGGCGCGAGTAGGGCACGGCTTGCCGAGATCCCAATTAATTCAGAGTTCGCCCTAGCGGCCCAAAACACCATTTGCGGTGTGTTTAAAGGGGGTAAAGGCTGTTCGAGTTGCTCCCCAGCTTGACCCCGTTATGCTTCTCCCAACTCAGAACACGCCGATTTTGGCTCTCACCGCAAGTTGATGGGCCGCTGAAGCGCTGAGATTTCCGCCCGAGCTGCCGCGCCTCCCTGTTGGACACGTTGGGACAGTCGAGCACCAATAACTCTCTCCGTAGAATTTAGAATGGGTAAGCGCCTGTACGTAGGAAACATCTCTTGGAACACCACCGAGGATGATCTCCGCACTGCTTTTGGAGCCGGCGACCGTAACGTCACCGACTGTCACATCGTCACCGACCGCGAGACCGGCCGCTCACGAGGCTTCGCCTTCGTCGAGTTGAGCTCGGACGAGGAGGCCAAGGCCGCGATCGAAGAGCTCGACGGCAAAGAGGTCGACGGTCGCGAGATCCGCGTCAACGAGGCCCGTGAGCGTCAAGAGCGCAGCGGCGGCGGCGGCGGCGGCGGTGGCGGCGGCTGGTAGGAGCCAGCCAAGCACCCCGCGTGACCCCACGAGGTCGCGCCTATGAAAGTCCAAAGTGAGCGGCGCCCTACAGGTCGCCGCTCGCTCTCTATCTAGGCAATCAGGTGAGTACCGAGCCCAAGCCGCACCAGGGACGTATCATCCACAGCATGCGCACACTTCTTTGGACCGTAGCTCTCCTCTCCCTCGCCTCCCAAGCCCCAGCCCAAAACTCCAGCCGGAAGATCCGCACTCAGCCTTCTCCGCTCGCCGCGCAGGCCGGCAGCGCCGTCCAGTGGCGCGCAGACCTCGAGAGCGCTTTGGAGGAAGCCGAGCAGGAGAGCAAGCCCGTCTTCTGGTATGTGCCGACGATCCACAGGTCCTTCATGGACCGAAAGATCGAGATTGATCGCTACATGATGGCCGGCCCCTTCTCATGGCCGCGGGTCAGCGACTTCATCAACAAGCACTACATCCCTGTGCGGATGAAGGCCGGCAAAGAAGAGTGTGAGACGCACGGGCTGAAGCCTCTTGGCTTCATTGAGCCCGGCTGGCTCGTTCTAGGCCCAGGAGGCGAAGAGCTCGGCCGTGAGCACCAGATCACGACCTTTCACCCCGCGCGCTTCCTCGCTCCCCTCGTCGAGCTAGCCGAGAGCGAGAACCCTGCCCTTGACGGGCTCCCTAGTGACCCTGACGACGCCGCGGCTGGGCGCTGGCTCACGGGAGTCACACACTGGCTCTCCCAGCGCGAGGACGAGGCCCGGGCCGAGTGGACCGCGCTCACCGAAGAGCACGTTGATCACCCGCTAGCCTGGAAGGCTGCGATGGAGTTGGAAGGACACGGCCCCTTCGTGCACGCCTTCGAGACCTACGCCAAGCTCCCACCGGAAGCGCTCGCCCCCTCGGCAGACGGGACGACGGTCCTCCCCGGGGTCTACACTGAGCTCGATCTTTGGGAGCGAAGCGCCGCCTTCCTCCTCGCCAGTCAGCGCTCGCACGGTGGCTGGGAAGACTCCACCTATGACTTCGGAGGGACCGACGGCTTGCCCAACGTCTTCGTCGCCATCTCCTCTGTCTGCACCATCGGACTCCTTGAGCACGCCGCCCGCTTGAGCGAGCCTGCCCCTGAGGTGGAGGCCGCGCTCGAGCGCGCGCTCGGCTACATCTCCGATGAGTCGAAGCTCAATCGCGAGGACACCGATGAGCAGTTTTGGGCGCACTCCTATCTCGCCCGGGCTCTCAGCCGCTGGCTCGAGCTCCGCCCGCACGATAAGGAGCGCGTCACTCCCACGCTCGAGCGAGCCACTCGCGACCTCATCGAGACTCAAGAGAAGAGCGGCGCCTGGGCGCACGAGTACGCCAACCCGTTCGTGACCTCGGACGCGCTGATCGCGCTCGCCGAGGCTAAACGCGTCGGCGTGACACCTGAAGACTTACCTCAAGCAGTCGAGCGCGGGCTCGCGAGCTTGCTCCTATGCAGAACTGCCGAGGGCGCCTACAGCTACGGCCAGCCGCGCCGCCGCGCTGCGCGCGCCTCGATGGAGGGCTCTGTAGGCCGCACCCCTCGTGGCGAGCTGGCGATCTCACTCTGGTCGCCGGGAGACTCCATCGGCCTCGAGAAGGCTGTCGCCCTCTCTTTCGAGCACGAGGAGCACCTGCTCCCTACACAGAAGTACGACGACCACACCTCAAGCCACGCCTACGGCGGCTTCTTCTTCTACTACGACCTCCTCGCGCGGACCGAAGCGATGGCCGCGATGCCCGAGGGCTCGGCGCGAGCGAGCGTCGTGAAGCAGCAGCACGCACAGCTCTTAGGCCTGCCCGAGTTTGACGGCGCCTTCATGGACAGCCACGAGGTCGGTCGCTGCTACGGGACAGGCATGGCGCTGTGGTGCTTGGGGATCCTTGGTGAGCTCGACTGAAGCCACCTTGAACTTCGGCAAGCTCGCCGCACGCATCCGCGCCGACTTCCTGCTCGACTGGCAGGGCATCCACGGTCCCTCACACTGGGCGCGCGTCCGGGCTATCGGCCTTGAGCTGGCGCGGCACACAGGAGCCGACCCCGTCGTCGTCGAGCTCTTCGCTTGGCTGCATGACTCTCGTCGAGAGAACGACGAGTATGACCCTGAGCACGGTGAGCGCGCGGCAGCCTTCGCGGCCGAGCTGCGGGGGGAGCTCTTTGAGATCACCGACGCACAGCTCGCGCTCCTGCAAGAGGCCTGCCGGGGACACAGTGATGGTTATCGAGATGCCCACGTCACCGTTCAGACCTGTTGGGATGCAGACCGACTCGACCTGAGCCGGGTCGGGATCACGCCAGACCCAGAGCTCCTCTGCACAGAGGCCGCGAGGACCCCGGCCATGATGCGCCTAGCGGAGGACCGCGCAGATCGCTGGTCGGACTGGAGCTGGCGCCGCGGGCGCTGACGGTCTCACTTGATGTGGCAAGTGGGCTCGATGCCCCGCTTCTCGAAGTAGCGCTGGTGATACTCCTCAGCGCGCCAGAAGGGCTTCGCATCGACGACCTGGGTGACGATCGGGTCCTTGAAGCGCTCCGCCTCCGTGAGAGACGCGACCGCGGCCTCAGCCGCTTCACGCTGAGCGTCGTCGTAGCAGAAGATCACAGAGCGATACTGCGTCCCGACGTCCGGGCCTTGGCGGTTAAGGGTCGTGGGGTCGTGGTTGTCGAAGAAGACCTCGACGAGCTTCTCGTAGTCGACGATCTCGGGGTCGTACTTCACCTCGACAGCTTCGGCGTGGCCGGTGTCGGTGTAGCACACCTCTTTGTAGGTCGGGTTGTCCTTGCTCCCGCCGGCGTAGCCGACTGCGGTGTCGATGACCCCGTCCACGCGACGGAAGATCGACTCCACACCCCAGAAGCAGCCAGCTCCGAAGGTCGCAGTCGCGAGCTCCTTCTCAGCCTGGTCAGCAGGAACAAAGATCATTGCCTCTGAGTTGATGCAGAAGCGTGTCCCTGTCGGGGGGGGGCCATCGTTAAAGACATGCCCTAGATGACCACCACACCTCGCACAGCAGACCTCGATCCTGCGCATGCCAAGAGAGTTATCCTCCTTGAAAGTCACCGCATCCTCATTAAAGGGCATGGTGTACGCTGGCCATCCACAGCCCGAGTCGTACTTCTCAGCTGAACGAAAGAGAAGATTCCCACAGCCAGCGCAGAGATAATCACCCTCTTCGTAGAACTTGTCGTACTTCCCCGTCCCGGCGCGCTCTGTCCCCGCCTGTCGAAGGATCCGGTACTGCTCAGGCGTCAATCGCTCGCGCCACTCTGCGTCGCTGATGTCCATGTAGTCGATCTCGTCTTTGGCTATAGGCTCGGTCTCCATCGCGACGACCTTGACCTCGGGCTCGGAGGCCTCAGGCGAACTGACGAGCTCTACCGGAGCTTCGGAAGCGTAGCAGGCCGCGAGAGAGAGGCAGATGAGGGTCTTGGCGATGGGATTCATAAGCTCAATTTACGCGCTTTGTCGGTTCGTGTGAGGAACTCACTGGACGGAATCCAGAGAGTGAACAAATAGCCCAGGTCGCAGCCCCTCACCAGGGTCGGGGCAGCCAAAAGCGTCGCGCGACGTCTGCAGCGCGAGTCGCGGGGTGCGACTCGATGAGGCGCTCCCAGCGCTCCTTGTTCTTCTCCCAGCCCCGCCTGAAGAAAGCGTCAACGATGCCCGCGAGGGTCTCCGCGGCCTCGACCTCATCAGCGTGCGCGGCGTTCGCTTCTAGCTCAGCGAGGAGTGAGCGTGCGCCCTCACCGAGGGCGTGCTTCTTCAGATCCAGAGCGAGCTCCTCCAAGACAGCGCGGGCGAAGAGCACCTCTCCGCGCTCGAGCTCCCGGCGGACACCAGCCATGACCTGATCGACGTGCGCCTCGAGCGCTTCACGCAGAGAGGAGGCCGCAGCGCGCTCATCCTCCTTGGAGCTGTCCAAGAGCTTCCGCAAGGCTGCGTCAGCCTTCGCCAGCTCGCCACCCCTCAAGAGCTCCACAGCCTTCCTGAACTTCTTCGGCTGCCCCTCCTCAGGCGTCAGGCGCAGGTGTGCGCGGGCTCCAAGGCGCTCTGCGCTCCGGATCACCTTGACGATCTTCCCGTCCCAGACCGCGTTCGATGCGCCTGCCCTATAGAAGACCTCACCCTTAGCGTCGATCAGCACTTGCCCGTACTCCCCCATACCCCACTTGGAGTTCATCGAACTCCCAGCGCCGACGGGGAAGGGCAGCGGGAACTCTTCGAGGAGGGTAGCCACCGCCGCAGCGTCGTCCGGGGTGATCGCGAGGACCTGAAGCCCCTTCTCCCCAAACTCACGATGGTGGCGCATGACCCCGAGCCAGTTCGACTTCTTGGGCTCCTTACAAACAAAGAAGTGCAAGAGCACCGCGCGCCCCTCGAAGGACTCGAGCTTCGGGTCCTCACCGATCCAGCGAAACCAGTCTCGCGCGTGGATGAGCTCTGCGCGCTCACCCTCGCTCTGCGCGGGGAGGTCCGCTGCAAGAGGGAGCATGAGCAGCGCTGCTGAGAAGAGGGTCGCGCGAATCGTCATGCGCTCAGCATATAGCAGCCTAGGCTCTAGCGCGTTTGGCAGGCTCATGGGGGCTCCCTAAGATCGGTAGCCATGAGCATCCCCCGCCTCCTGACCTCCCTCTCTTTGCTCTTGTGCGCCTCAGCAGGAGCTAAAGCCCAGAACGTCCTGCCCCGTGGCTACACGATCCCTACCCTCGACCTCGCCGGAGAGACCCACCGACAGGTGATCGTCGATCGCGAGGCGGGCCAGTACCTCGGGCACCCGACGACGGTCCTCCTTGATGACCAAGAGACCATCCTGTGCGTCTACCCCAAGGGGCACGGACGCGGCGGCGTCGTCTACAAGCGCTCCACCGACGGCGGCCTCACCTGGAGCGAGCGCCTGCCCACGCCTGAGAACTGGGCTGACAGCAAGGAGGTCCCCACCCTCCACCGCATGACCGACGCGCTCGGCAAGAAGCGCATCATCATGTGGTCAGGGCTCTACCCTGCACGTCTCGCGGTCACCGAGGACGAGGGAGAGACGTGGTCCCCGCTGAGAGACGCTGGCGAGTGGGGCGGCATCGTGGTGATGGGCTGCGACTTCGCGGTGAAGGGAGAGCCAGGACACTACGTCTGCATGTTCCACGATGACGGTCGCTTCATCCGCAAGGGCGCCAAGCAGGAGAAGCCCGTAGTCTTCACCCTCTATCAAACTCGAACGAGAGACGGCGGCCTCACCTGGAGCGAGCCCGAGGCCATCCTCTCGCGCAGCGATGTCCACCTCTGCGAACCTGGCGTCATTCGTTCTCCCGACGGTGGCACGCTCGCCGTCCTGCTGCGCGAGAACAGCCGCCGCAAAAACTCTTACGTGATCTTCTCCACGGATGAGGGAGCGACCTGGTCCCCCCCACGCCAGGTCCCCGCCTCTTTGACTGGAGACCGCCACACCGCTGTGTACGCCCCAGACGGGAGGCTCTTCATCTCCTTCCGTGACCGCACGCTCGAGTCACCTACCCACGGCGACTGGGTCGCTTGGGTCGGCACTTGGGAGGACATCATCGGGGGCCGCGAGGGTCAGTACCGCGTCCGCCTGATGGACAATCACAAGAGCGCTGACTGCGCCTACCCGGGCGTCCTGATCCTGCCTGACGGGACGATCGTGACCACGACCTATGGGCACTGGACGAAGGGCGAGTCTCCTTACATCGCTACAGTGCGCCTCAAGCTCGAAGAGCTCGACGCCCTGCACGCGAAGCAGGGCTGAGAGCTCAGGCCAGGACCTTCTCTCGCTTCGGGTCGTAGAGCGGGCTGAGGGTCACCTGACAGGGGACACGCTCAGTCGCGACCTCAAGCTCATATGAGCTTGAGAGCAGCTCTTCACGACTGATCGCCGGCGCAGTCCGCACGTAGCCCATGCCTACTGCGGCCCCAATCGTGTAACCCCAGCCGCCGCTCGTGATGTACCCGGCGCGCTCACCGTCACGGTAGATCGTCTCCCGCCCGAGCAAGATGCAGTCCGGATCCTCAACTGAGAAGGTCGCGAGGCGCTTGGTCGGCGCTCCTGCCTCCCTCTGCGCGATGAGAGCGTCCCGCCCGAGGAAGGAGATGTCCCCCTTGAGCTTGGTCGCGAAGGAGAGCCCCGCTTCGATGGGCGTGCTATCGGGGGTGATGTCCCGGCCCCAGATGCGATACCCCTTCTCGAGTCGCAGTGACTCTGTGGCGCGATAACCCGCGTCGACGAGGCCGTGCTCCTCACCCGCCTCCTTGAGCGCGAGGTAGACCGCGCGGGCGCCGTCCCTAGGCACATGCAGCTCCC
>MDSW01221970.1_pt1 | contig 14105 bp, 15 predicted proteins | sample 811171 | NCBI WGS metagenome assembly MDSW01 (sample SAMN05326641, study PRJNA326480) | marine metagenome | isolation source: seawater | place: Atlantic Ocean: North West | collected 2012 | reverse complement strand
CCCCCAGGAATAATTGAAAAATTATTTGCTATGTAAACCCCATTTGGAGCAAGATCAAGAAATCATGTGTTGTCCGCACATTAATGATGGGTAGATCGCTTGAATTAAACTGTGAAGTTTAATCCAGATGAATAGTTATCTACTTACTTTTGTAAGTAACAGAATTCGGCTTATAGGTTAATCTCAAATTTTTAAAAATATATATTATGAAAAATTCGTTTATAAAAGATATAGCATTTTATGTTCCAGAAAAAATTCTGACGAATGATGATCTATCTACCATGATGGATACATCAGATGAATGGATTAAAACAAGAACAGGAATTCATAAAAGGCATTCAACTGGTGATTCAAATATGGGACCAGCTGATTTAGCTGTTTTAGCCTCTAGCAAACTTTTAAAAAAGCTTAATATGGATAAAAGCGAAATTGATTTTGTTGTGTTTGCAACATCTACCCCAGATTATTATGTACCCGGGTCAGGAGCTCTTTTCCAAGAGAAAATGGGCTTAGAGAATATAGGCGTTTTAGATATAAGACAGGGATGTTCTGGTTTTACATATGGATTATCTGTTGCTGATAAATTTATTAAAACTGAAACTTATAAAAATATTTTAGTTATTGGTTCTGAGGTTCAAACAACACAACTAGATTATGATAATGATGGTAGGGGAACTGCTGTTTTATTTGGAGATGGTGCTGCAGCATGTTTATTGACCTCAACAAATGATGATAGAGGAATTTTATCAGCTCATTTACATTCTGATGGAAGGTATATTGATGATCTTTCTAGCTCTCATCCTAGTTCAAAGTATAAAGATATAATAACTAAAGAAAATATTAAAGATAGAAAACATCATATTCATATGAATGGAAGAGAAGTATTTAAGCATGCAGTTAGAAGATTTAAAGAGGTGATTTTAGAAGGACTAGATTATAATAATTTATCAGTTGATGATGTGGATATGGTTATCCCTCATCAAGCTAATTATCGAATCTCTCAGACAGTCCAAAAGCAATTAGATATAGATCAGGGTAAAGTATTTTCTAATATTCATAATTATGGAAATACAACAGCTGCATCAATTGGAATAGCTTTATCTGAAGCACTTGAACAAAATAAAATTAATAAAGGTGATATTGTCGTTTTAGCTTCTTTTGGTGCAGGATTTCAATGGGGCTCTGTAGTAATTAAATGGTAGATAATAATTCAATATATTATAGTGACGAACATATTCTTTTAAAAAAAACAGTAAGAGAATTTGCACAGAATGAGCTTGCACCATTGGCAATTGATATAGATACTAAAGGAATTTTTCCATCAGAATCAATAAAAAAACTATCTGAACTTGGTCTAATGGGGATCCCATGGGATCCTAAATATGGTGGTGGAGGTATGGATATGCTTTCACTTGTTATTACAATTGAAGAATTAGCTAAAGTTTGTGTTTCAACTGCTGCAACTTTGATGGCTCATACAAGCCTAGGAACAGGACCGTTTAGTTATTTTGGAACAGATGAGCAAAAAAATAAATATCTATCTAAATTAGCAACAGGCCAAATGATAGGCTCTTTTGGTTTAACTGAACCAAATGCAGGTAGTGATGCTGGTAATACTCAAACTACAGCAACATTAGATGGTGATGATTTTGTTGTTAATGGTCAAAAAATATTTTGTACAAATGCAGGGTATGCTGGTTGCATTATATTTACAAGTAAAATAATTGAAAATGGAGAAGATAAAGGTATTGCTGCATTATTCGTTGATTCAGATACTAAGGGATTAAGCCTAAGTGAACCTGAGAAAAAGATGGGATGGAAAGGTTCAGATACTAGATCAGTATATTTTGATCAAATGCGTATTCCTAAAGAAAATATTTTAGGAAATATAGGAAAAGGATTTAAACAATTCTTAAAAACGTTAACAATAGGCAGAATATCTATTTCAGCTTTAGCTCTTGGAACTGCAACTGGTGCTTATGAATTAGCGCTTAAATATTCTCAAGAAAGAACAGCCTTCGGGAAAAAAATTAGCTCATTTCAAGGTATTAGTTTCAAGCTTGCAGACATGGCAACTCAAATATCTGCCTCCAGACAATTAATTTATCATGCAGCTTGGCTTCATGATAACAAAAAGGATGTTATAAAAGACGCTGCCATGGCTAAATTATTTTCAAGTGAAGCTGCAATGAAAATTACAACAGAAGCAATTCAAATTCATGGTGGGTATGGCTATATTGAAGACTATCATGTCGAACGTTTTTTTAGAGATGCAAAAATTTTAGAAATAGGTGAAGGCACAAGCGAAGTTCAAAGAATGGTTATTGCAAGAGAGATATTAAAAAGTTTTTCTAATACGTGATTTCAATTTCTATCCATAATGATTTTAATGAAAATTTATTATTAAAGCAAAATGCAATTAAAGAGTTATGCTCTAAAGTATTAAATTCAGAAAATTGTAATGATGCTAAGGTAGATTTTATTTTAAAAGATAAAAAATTTCTCAATTCACTCAAGAAACAATATTTTAATATGGATGTTTATACTGATGTAATTGCATTTAATTTAGGCGATAAAGGTGTAATTGATGGAGAAATCTATATTAGTATTGATGATGTTTTAGAAAATTCAAAATTATTTTCTAAAACATTTAATGATGAGTTTTCTCGTGTTGTTATTCATGGATTATTACATTTGCTTGGATATGATGATAAAACTAAAAAAGAAAAAGATAATATGACACTTTTAGAAGAAAAATATTTATTATTATCAAATATTGTATTAATTTCGATTAAATGATTTACATAATTATAATTTTATTAATTTTTTCAGCATTCTTTTCAAGCTTAGAAACTGCATTATTTCATTTAAAGTCTTCGAGTAATAAAAATGAAATAGTAAAAGAGTTATTAAAGAAACCTAAAAAACTTTTATCTAATCTGTTAACAGGGAATACAATTGTTAATATAGCAATTGGTTCATTGTCTGCTGCGTATACTTTGAATGTTATATCTCCTAATTCTAGTTTGAGCGTATCTAATCTTTTATTTATTCAAGTAACTATAATTACGTTTATTCTTTTAATTTTTGGAGAGGTTATTCCAAAAACTTATGCAATAGTTAAATCTGAAAAATTAGCGAATTCTTCTGCTAAATTATTACGTTTGATTTTAAAAATTATATATCCAGTAGCTTTTGTTTTTCATAAAATCACAGATCTTATTGTTAAATTATTACCAATAAAAAAAGAACAAGCTTTTGACTCTGAAGAAGAATTAATTATGTTAGCAGAAGTTGGAGAAGAAGAAGGAACACTTGATCATGAGGAATCAGATATGATTCAATCTGTGTTTGAATTTAAAAATAAATTAGTAAAAGAAATTCAAACTCCAAGAGTAGATATATCAGCTCTTGATTCAACTTCAAGTCTTGATGATGCTATGGATTTGATAATGAAGAAAAAATTTTCAAAAATTCCTGTTTACAAAGATACAATTGATAATATAAAGGGGATTTTATATGCAAAAGATATTATCCCATATCTTATAGGTTCTAGACCCAGTATAGATTTACTTAAGTTAACAAGATCTCCATATTTTACACCTGAGACTAAGCCAATAGATGAGGTGCTACAAGAGTTTAAAATTAAAAAAACAAGTATTGCTGTTGTTGTTGATGAATGGGGTGGAACTTCAGGTTTGTTAACTTTAGAAGATATTGTTGAAGAAGTTATGGGAGAATTTAGAGACCCTTATGATAGTGAAGAATATGAAATTATCGATCAAGATGATGGATCTAAAATTGTAGATGGATCAATAAATATTTATGATATTGAAGAATATTTTAATATTAACTTTCCTGATGATAGAGATTATGATACCTTGGCTGGATTTATATTAGATTCAATTGGAGATATTCCAAAAAAAGGCCAAGAAGTTAAGTTTGATAAATTTATCTTTAAGGTAATATTATTAGATCAAAATAGAATTGAAAAAATTAAAGTTTTTAAATAGATGGATAAGTTTAATAAGCTTATTGAAATAGTTAAAAAATTAAGATCTCCTAATGGATGTGATTGGGATAAAGAACAAACTCATCAATCATTAATTCCCTATTTACTTGAAGAAACACATGAAGTAATTGAAGCTATTGAAAATAAAGACTATGATGCTTTAAAAGAAGAACTTGGAGATTTAATCTTACATGTTATTTTTCAAGCCGATTTAGCTTCAGATAAAAATAAATTTTCTGTTGATGACTTATTAAGTGGTATTAATAAAAAATTAATAAATCGTCATCCACATATTTTTTCAAATAATTCTGATGGTTCCTATAAAAAAAGAAGTTGGGAAGCGACAAAAAAGAAAGAAAAAAATAGAGATAGTGTTTTAGATGGAGTTCCAAGATCCTTGCCTGCATTATTATTATCTAGGAGAATTCAAGAAAAAGCAGCTGGTGTAGGTTTTGACTGGGATAATAATAATCAAGTTCTAGATAAAGTAGATGAAGAAGTTTCTGAATTGAAAGAATCAATGATAAAAAATGAAGGAATTGATGAGGAATTGGGAGATGTTTTATTTTCATTAGTTAATTTGAGTCGACATTTGGATATAGACCCTGAATTATCTTTGAAAAGATCAACTGAAAAATTTATGAAAAGATTTAAAGCTATAGAAAAAGAAGTTGATATTGAAAAGTTATCATTGGAAGAGTTAGATGAAATTTGGAATAAAAATAAAAAAGATAGCTTGAATAAATGATCTCTTATATTCAGGATTTTTTTGTATATAATCATCTTGTTGTTTCTGCAATATTAGCATTATTGTTATTATTATTATATTCCAAAATTAAAGATATAGAAACAATGTTTACAGTTATTAAATGGACATTGTTTATTAATTTTTTATCTTTTTATGGTTTTCTTTTATTTCTAGATCAGTTTGATTATCAAAAACATTTACCTCTGCATCTATGTTATCTCACTGAATTATGTATTTTTTTATCTTTATTATTTAAAACAAAGATTTTGTATCCATGGTTAGTCCTAAATAGTTTAGGAGGAGGACTAACTGGCTTCCTTAATTCAAATTTACCTGAAAATTCCTTTATAATTGAAAGAATACATTTACATTTATCTCACTTTAATCTATTATTTTTTTCTATGATTGCTTTTAAAATGAAATTGATTATTTCAAAATCTAGTTTTGTAAAAAGTTTATTTTTCAATATAGCTGTTTTTAGTTTTATTGTATTTTTTAATATAGTATTTAGTTCTAATTATTGGTTCACTGTCAAGAAACCACCAGGTAATAACTTAGCAGTTTTGTTTCCTGAGTGGCCTTATTATTTATTTGGATTAATTATTATTGGATTAATTTCTTATTATTTAACTTTTAAATTATTTTCAAAGAAAACATTTCAATAATTTTGTGGAGGCGCGCGGAATCGAACCGCGGTCCGAATAAGAATTTCAAACAATATCTACATGTTTAGACTCTTTTTTAAGTTCATTTTATTTTCTTGAAGAATCACAATAAAATAAAATTATCCTGAATATTTACCGAAGTAAATGAATTTTCATTTAAGAATCATCAGGCAGAGACTTAACCTAGCATGCTAAGTGACACCTCGATATAGTCATCACATACAAATAACTATGAGATGGCTGTTAAACTTAATTAAGCAACAGCAGTATAGCTATAATCGCTATTTACAATTTACCCTAAAGTTTAAGGAGTTTATAGAGTTATGCTCCACATGCAATTATAAGCCCTTCTTTACCCGTCGAAGCCAATCGCCCCCAATTAAATTATATCAAAAAACTAAGCATGAATATTACTAATAAAATAATTTACTTCGTATTATTTTATTTTTTAAGTATAAAATAGTTTCTAAATTTTAGTGTTCGATTAGTTTGTTATTTGATTATTTGGTTTTTGTACCATTAGCTTAGTTTGTATGTAGTTATTTTTAAATGGTCCAGAATAATATTTATGTGACTCTGTAGCTCAGTAGGTAGAGCAGCACCCTTTTAAGGTGATGGTCGCAGGTTCGATCCCTGCCAGAGTCACAACTACTTCAATTGATTTTCTATTAATAATAATATCCCATTTATAATAAATTGTATAGATATTACTAATAAAATCAGTCCCATGATTCTTTGAATTATTCTTATTCCAGTTGTACCTATTTTTTTTGATATTTTTTTACCAAGTAAAAGAATAATATATGTTAATAGAAGAGTTATTATGATATTTATATGAACTATACATTTATCAACAAATGTATTTGTTTGAGATGATAATAGCATGACAGAAGTAATTGCACCTGGTCCGGCAATCAGTGGTATTCCAATAGGTGTTATACTAATATCTTCTTTTTTAATTGCTTCTTTTGTTTCTAATGGGGTTGAGGCTTCTCTTGAAACTTTTGAATCAATCATATCAAAACTATTTCTTAAAAATAATATGCCGCCACCAATCATAAAAGCATAGATTGTAATCCCATAAAATTTAAAAATCAAATCTCCCATTAATGTGAATATAACAAGGATTATATAAGCAGTTAATATTCCTTTTTTAACAATAGATTTATATTCTATATCATTATCTCCTTCCGTCATAGAAAGAAGTATAGGTGTAATTCCAAGAGGATTAATTAAAGCAAATAAAGATGAAAAAGTTAATATTATAAAAGAAAAATTAATTTGTTCCATTTTATTTACATCCTTTCTGGACTAGAAATTCCTAAGATATTAAGGCCATTTGATAAAGTTATTTTTATTGCTTTAGTAAGATATAATCTAGATTTTGTTAATTCTTCATTATCATCATTTATTATTCTACATGACGAATAGTATTTATGAAATTTAGTTGCTAAGTCAAATAAATAGTTTGCCAATAATTGAGGTTCTAAGTTTTCACTTAATTTTAAGATTAAATCTTCAAATTCAATTAGTAAATAAATAAGTTTAATTTCTTGTTCATGATTTAAAAGAGATAATTTTGGATTATCTGTATTGTTATTCTGATCTAATATTGTACAAATTCTTGCATGAGCATATTGAATGTAAAATATTGGATTTTTTTCTGATTTTTCTTTTGCTAATTTCAGGTCAAAATTTAAATGTGAGTTTATACTACGCATTATAAAGAAATATCTAACGACATCTATTCCAACATCATCTATTAATTTTTCTAATGTTATGAAATTTCCTTTTCTTGTTGACATTTTTACAATTTCATTATCTTCTAATATTGAAATAAATTGATGTATAATAACCTTTACATTGTTTTTGTTAAAACCCAGTTGATCAATGGCAGCTAATACATCTGGATATGCATCCATATGGTCTGCTCCAAAGACATCAACGCACAAATCATAGCCTCTTTCAAATTTTGTGACATGATAGGCCATATCTGGGAGTCTGTATGTTGGTTCCCCTGTGCTTTTTATTAAAACTCTATCAGATTCCATTCCGATATCAGTGGCTTTAAACCACGTAGCGTCATCTTTTTCATAGATCAAATTTTTATCTTTTAATTTATTTATAACATCAAATATTTTTTTATTATCATATAATGTTTTTTCATTAAAGTAATTATCAAATTCTAACCCAATCTTTGATAATGTGTTTTTAATTTGATTAAAGATGTATTCTTCAGCATTATTTTTAAAAAAATCATCAGATTCGTTTAATACTTCATCTTTTTTATTTTCAATTAATGAGTTAGCAATATCTTTTATATAATCTCCTTTATAGCCATCATCAGGAAAAATATAATCTTTATCTAATAATTCATAATATCTAGCTTTTAGAGATTCTCCAAGAATTCTCATTTGTCTGCCTGCATTATTGTAATAGTATTCTCTGTCTACTTTAAAACCATTACATGATAGAATGTTACTTATAACATCTCCTATGATTGCTCCTCTTCCATGACCAACTGTTAGTGGCCCCGTAGGATTTGCACTTACAAATTCAACTAAAACTTTTTTATTTTTTCCTGATTTATTTTTTCCATAATTATTATTTAAATCAATAATTTTATTAAGTGATTTTGTTAATGAGGATATAGCTAAATTAAAATTTATAAATCCTGGTTTTGCTATTTCAATTGATTCAAATAAATCAGATTTAATTAGTTCTTTTTTTAATTCTTCACAAATTTCTAGTGGGTTTTTTTTAAGAATTTTTGTTAATAATAAGGCAATATTTGTTGAAACATCACCATGGTCTTTATTTTTAGGTTTTTCAATAGAAATCTTAATATCACCTATATCATTATATATAGAATTTAGACCATTCTCTATTTCTTGAATTATCTTATGTTTCATAGGATTCTGTAATCTTTTTTATTTTTGCATCACCCCATAATCTTTCAATATTATAATATTGACGAGTTTCTTTATTAAAAATATTGATAACAATATCTGAATAATCAATTAAAACCCATTTTAAATTTTCATGTCCTTCAATATGTAATGGTTTGATTTTATCTGCGCTTAAAGTATCTGTAAGATGACTCATGATTGCTTTTGATTGGGGCTCAGATTCTGATGAGCATACTATAAATGTATCTGTTAAAGATGTCAATTTTTTAACATCGATTACATTTATTTCCATTGCTTTTTTATCTAATAAACAATTGATAATTTTATCTAGTATATCTTTATTTTTCATAATTAAAAAGGTTCATAGTACATTGATACAAGCTTATAAGAATCTATTTTATTGTAGTCTTCTCCTAGTATAAGCGTTATCTGATAATAAGTATTTTCATTGTAGTTATAGCTCACATGATTTGGATTGATTTTTAATAATTCAATAATTTCATTTGAATATGCAGAATAATCTCTTTTATGAAAAATTAACTTAGTATTTTTATAATCAAAATTATCTGCATTTTTATAATCAATAATATCATATCCATTCTTTCTTAAAAAATTTGTATAAAGCTTAGCAATTCCTGATTTGCCACATCCATTTTCTATTGATACTTGAATCTTATAACCAATAATTTCTTCGCTTTTTGTTTTTGGTATCATTGATTCAAATTTACTACTACTAAGCACAATAGATTCTTCTTGCCTATTACTAATAAAAAAGAATACTAAGATTATTACTAAGAATATTGGGATTGTATATTTATTTATGAATTTCATTGTTTTATTTTTGTTAGTTCATTTAACTGCTTAATTGTATTAATACCATTTATTTCATCAATTTGCTGTGTATTATAAATAGAAATTTTATCTTTATCAATAAATTCAAAAATATCAGTTAAGTAATATTCTTTTTGTTTATTGGAATCTTTTATTAGATTAATTTTATCAATTAGTGTTTTTGTATCGAATAAGTATATCCCGGAATTAATTTCATTTACTTGAAGTTCATCATCATTAGCATCTTTGTGCTCAACAATTTTAATGAATTTATCATTATTTCTTATAATGCGTCCATATCCACTTGGATCTTTTATATTGGCAGATATAATTGAGCCTAGTGAGTTGTTTTTATTATGAATTTCAATTAGATTTTTTAATGTATTTTTAGAAATAAATGGTACATCACCAGATAAAACAAGTGTTTGTCCAGGTTTGTTAATTAAATTTTCTTTACATTGCATGATTGCATGTGCAGTTCCATTTTGTTCTTCTTGATAAGCAAAAGAAACATTAAAATGGTTTACTGATTTAATAACCATATCTTTCTTAAATCCAACTATTAAGATTATTTCTTCAGGGTTTAGTGATTCTGATGTTTCAAGTACAAAATGTAATATAGGTTTATTATTTATTTCATGTAATACTTTTGGTAATTCAGAATTCATCCTTGAACCTTTGCCTGCTGCAAGAATACATATTCTTAACTCTTTATGATTCATGTAATTCAATTATCCCTCCGCCTAATAGTGTTTCTTCCTTATCATAAAAAACAATTGATTGTCCGGGTGTAATTGCAAGCTGAGGTTTGTTAAATGTTGCAAATATTGAGCCTTTTTTATCAGATATTTTTGCTTCTGATATTTGACCATTATATCTTATCTGTGCAAATGCGTCTAATGGAAATTTTATTTTATTTTTAAGCCAATTTATATTAGATATTTTGCATTTTTTAGAGAATAGTGATTTTTTTTCAGATACTACAATTGAATTTTTATCAGAACTAATTTCTTTAACATAAAGTGGTTCTGGATTAGTTAAGCCAATTCCTTTCCTTTGACCAACAGTATAATTAATAAAGCCATCATTCTCACCAATTTTTTCTCCATCTTCATTGAGAGTAGCGCCTTTTTTAGATATTTTTTCTACTTTATCTTTAGCGTATTCATTAATAAATCTTTTGTAATTATTATCTGGTATAAAGCAAATCTCCATGCTTTCAGGTGCTTGAGCATTTTCAAATTTATTATCAAGAGCAATTTGTCTAACTTCTTTCTTTGTTAATTCCCCAAGAGGTAAAATGGTTCTTGATAAAGTTTCTTGAGGGATTCCCCAAAGTACATACGATTGATCTTTTCCTTTATCTTTTCCTCGTGTAATTTTATATTCTTCATTGTTGTTTTCAATAATCGCATAATGTCCAGTTGCAATATATGCTGCACCAAGTTTATCAGCTTGGTTAATAAAGGTGTCCCATTTAACATATGAATTACATCTTACACATGGATTTGGAGTTCTACCTGACAAATATTCATCAACAAAATTATTAATAACTTTTTCCTCAAAATCTTTTGTAAAATCAATCGTGTAGTGTGGGACACCTAATCTTTCACAAACAAGTTTTGCATTATTTATTGATTCAATTGCACAGCAGTTATTTTCTTTTAATGTATTTCCACCAACATTATTATATTCCCATAATTTCATGGTAACACCAATAGCATCATATCCCATTTCAATGATTTTTAGTAAGGCTACAGCGCTATCGACGCCACCTGACATTGCTACTAATACTTTCCCTTTATTTTTCATTATTCAATAATCTCTTTTAATGTATCAACTAGATAGTAAATATTTTTATCTGTAATTTGTTTTCCGATTGAAATCCTTACAGTTTTATTTGCAGTTTCTTCATTAAGCCCAATTGAAAGTAGGGCAGAGGAAGCTTTAGCTGATCCTGATGCACAGGCTGAACCAAATGAAATTGCAATATTTTTCATATCTAAATTTAATAATAAACTATGACCATCGTAATCAAAGAATGTAATATTTATTATTCCTTTTATACGTGGACTACCATTTACTTTATAATTTATTTTTGTTTCGCTTAATAATTTAAAAAATAAACTTTCCATATTATTAATATGAGTTCTATTTTTTTCAAGATCTTCTATAGCAATTTCTAATGCATGGCACATTCCAGAAATCAAGCTAGGGTTTTCTGTGCCTGGTCTTATCCCTTTTTCTTGTCCACCACCAAATATAAAAGGGTTTATAGATATTCCAGATTTAATAAATATAACTCCAATCCCTTTTGGTCCATAAAATTTATGAGCTCCCAGGCTTAGCATATCTATATTTAATTTCTCAAGATTTATTTTTTCTTTCCCTATATATTGCACAGCATCAGAATGGAAAAATATATTTTTATCTTTACATATATCTGAAATTTCTTTGATAGGATTAAGAGTACCTATTTCATTATTAACAGCCATAATTGAAACTAATTTTGTATTTGATTTAATTTCTTTTTTTAAATCTTCTGGATTTATAGTTCCATTGCAATTTGGAACTATATAAGATACTTCTATATTGTTATCCTCTAAGTACTTTGCAACTTCTAAAATAGCAGGGTGTTCGTAAGAAGCTGTAATAAAATGATCTCCCTTTTTAAGGACTCCTCTTAATGCAATATTATTTGATTCAGACCCTCCTGAAGTAAAATATATTTCTGATTGCTTGCAATTTAATAGTTCAGCTATTTTTTTTCTTGATCGCTCAATTATATTATGAGCTTTCTGGCCTGTTTGATGTATGCTAGATGGATTCCCGTAAATATCTTTATTGATTTCATGCATATGGTCAGCTACTCTTAAATCTAATGGAGTAGTTGCAGCAGTGTCAAAGTATAGGTTTTTTGTTTTAATCATTTACAACGATAAAATTAGAAATCAATTTTCATGCCCTGTTTTGAGGCAACTGAATTTTTAAATGCTTTTTTTGCTTTATTTTCAATTTCTAATAATTTGTCATCACTATATAAAGGGTTATAGTGATATAGTATTGCTTTGTTGACATTTACTTTTTTAGCAAGATTGATTGTAGTTTCCCATGAACTATGCCCCCAACCTTTATGATTAACTAAATCTTCCCTAGAAAAATGCGAATCATGTATTAGTATATCAGCATCTTTAGCAATAGATTCAACATTTTTGTTAAAATGATTTTTAGGATGTTCGCAGTCAGTAGTATAAACAATATTAAAACCATTTATATCAATTTTATATGAAGTTGCATACCCAGGATGAGGGTGAAGCGCATATGATAAAGATGTTTCAGCGTTTATTTGCAGAGGTTCGCCATCTAAATCTATAAAATTAATTTTTGCTTGTAATATATCTAAGCCTACTGGCCAAAAAGTAGAATCTAAAATTTTATCTGAAAAGCTTTTTGTCGATGTGCTTTTGTTATAACCATAGATATTTATTGTATACGATTTGTCAAATAGAGGTGGGAATGTTAAAAATCCCATAATATGATCAAAATGAAAATGACTTAAAAAAATATTAATTGTTTTTGGGCTATTAGGATCTTCTATAATCTCTTTTCCTAAATTTCGTATTCCAGAACCCATATCAAAAATAACAATGTCATTATTTGAAATGCGAACTTCTACACAAGAAGTATCACCTCCAAATTTCATTTTATCTTTATCAGCTGTTGGGTTGGAGCCACGTACTCCCCAAAATTTAATATATTTACTTGTCATTCAATCCTTGAAAATTTGTTTGTGCAAAGTATATATTAATACAATTAAATTATTACTTTGTCAACATATAAATTAAATGAACAATATATCAAAAGCAAATAATCTTTATCTAATACTATCGGGGATTTTTATTGCATCTCTTGTTTCATGCAATTTGATTTTTCAAAAATTCTTTGAAATTGAGATTTGGCTGCCTTTTATTGGTAATTATACTTTTTCTCAATCTGTAGGATTATTACCATATCCTATTACGTTCTTAGTTACAGATATAATTTCTGAAATTTATGGCAAAGATAGAGCAAATCAAGTTGTCACATCTGGCCTTGTAGCCTCAATATTTATGCTTATTGTTGTATCATTGGCTGATATTATTCCGATGGCTCCGTGGTCACCTGTTGACAGTGATACTTTTCATAAGGTGTTTGGACTTTCAGCTGCTGCAGTTTTTGCTTCTATGATGGCATATCTTTTTGCTCAATACGTAGATATTAGAATATTTCATTTTTGGAAAAGATTAACAAAAGGGAAACATTTGTGGCTTAGAAACAATGCCTCCACTGTATTTTCTCAATTTATTGATACTGGCTCTGTTTTATTTTTGTTGTGTTTTTTTGGTGTTATTGGCTGGGATAGATTTGGGATATTATTATTAAATGGCTTTTTATTTAAAGTATTTTTCGCTGCATTTGACACGCCTTTTGTTTATATGATTGTCTATTATCTTAGAAAAGAATTCAATCTCAAAGAGAATGAAGATTTGGGTAGCTTTAATTAATTTAAAGCTCTATTTACAATCTCAATAATATCAATAATATTAATTAAATGGTCTCTGTTTACATCGGCTTTATATAAATAAAAAATAGAATAACTTTCATTAGAGCTTAAAACATAGTTGATTATAGCAATAATATCCTGAATGTTTAAAGTATTATCTAAGTTTATATCTCCCACATTCATAGGAATACTAAATTCAAATTCACTTTTAGTTGCCTTGTAAGATTGGTGATTAGAAAATTGAAGTTCAAGAACAATATTTTTATTGTAATCTACTTCCATTATATTTGCGGCAATATTAGGTTGGTTGCAATTTCCCCAATTTATAAAAGTATTTTGATTTGGAAGTCTTTGAGCGCTACCCATAGAAAAAGATGTATAATCGTATGGATTTTTG
>MDSW01073029.1_pt1 | contig 14105 bp, 11 predicted proteins | sample 811171 | NCBI WGS metagenome assembly MDSW01 (sample SAMN05326641, study PRJNA326480) | marine metagenome | isolation source: seawater | place: Atlantic Ocean: North West | collected 2012 | reverse complement strand
TTGCAAGCGGCCAAGCGCGCTCGCCGTCATGACGGGGCCTGACTAGGCGCCATAGGGGAAAAAAACACCCGCGACCCAATTCTAGTCAAAAGTCAACGAGTCAACGAAATCAACGGGTCAACGATAGGGAAACTGGTCTATTAAAAAACCCCATTCGTAATTTTGGGAAATCCGTTTTAAACGGATTTTCAAAACGGATCGTGTATTGTGATCAGTATAAACATTTCATCGTTTTGTCAACGGATCCGCGATGAAACGAGATCCGCTTGAAAATGACGATTTTTACAAAATGTTTCGACAAGTCACCATACACGATCCGTTCTGAAAATCCGTTTAAACGGATTTCCGTTCTCAGTGATGGGCATTAGATAGTGAGGCACCTTGCACGGATAATAAAATGTTTAAATATCATAACACTTACCACACGCCTCTTTTCCGAGGCACGAGAGAATGCCACGTCACGCGATGACATCATCACATCCAAGTTGTTGCCTCCCCCACAAATCACCGACGCTCAAGTCCAAACACACGTGAATCATGGCATCCTTGACGGCCACTTCAGGAGCAACACCCCGCACTTTCGCAAAATATGCACACTCTCGCGTTGCGGCGATATATCGCCATGCCGGTCCCTCCGCTGAACGCAAGCTCAGCAATGCGATGGTTGCGGCCGCATCGAAGTTTGGTCGTCAGCATGAAGCGGACGTCAAGGCTGCGCTCTCACAGGACATGTCTTCTGCTGCGCGACGCGATCTTCTCAAGATAGCCTTACTCGGGGTAGGTCGCGCAACGAAAATGTGTTTATGTTCAGATTTACCCTGGAGCCACCAACCCACGTGAAGCTAACGTGATTACCCTTTCCACCTTTTCAGGCAGCCACCTGGCTACCCTCACGAGCTGCCTCGGCTGCAGATGATCAGGGCGTGGCCTCCTCACGCATGTCTTACTCTCGCTTCCTGGTGCGCACTGATCTGCGCCGACCCGCATAGTTCATGCTTCGCCCGTCTCGCTGACGACAAGACCATCATACTGACCTCTTCTGAGTACTTCGCAGGAATACCTTGACATGGGCCGAGTGAAGAAGGTCGACTTGTATGAAAATGGCACAATTGCTATTGTTGAGGCAGTCTCCCCAGAGCTTGGCAACCGTGTGCAACGTGTTCGCGTACAACTTCCTGGCACTTCATCTGAACTGTTGAGCAAGTTCCGCCAAAAAAATATTGATTTCGCGGCACACACTAACGCGGAGGATGGTTCAGCTGTGTTCCTCAACCTTTTAGGCAACCTCGCGTTTCCTCTCCTTCTCGTTGGTGGCCTCTTTCTTTTGACGCGTCGCAACCAAGGTAATGGCGGCGGCATGCCCGGTGGAATGGGAGGTCCCGGAGGCAACAACCCAATGGCCTTCGGAAAGTCGAAGGCAAAGTTCCAAATGGAGCCTAACACTGGCGTTACCTTCGACGATGTTGCTGGAGTTGATGAAGCTAAAAATGATTTCATGGAAGTCGTCGAATTCCTTAAGCGCCCTGAAAGGTTTACCTCGGTCGGTGCCAAAATACCCAAGGGTGTTCTTCTAGTCGGACCTCCTGGTACTGGAAAGACACTGCTGGCTAAGGCAATTGCTGGTGAGGCCGGTGTACCATTTTTTTCTATCTCTGGGTCGGAGTTTGTCGAGATGTTTGTCGGCGTTGGCGCTTCCCGTGTTCGTGATTTATTCAAGAAGGCAAAAGAGAATGCTCCTTGCATAGTTTTTGTCGACGAGATAGATGCCGTTGGTCGATCCCGTGGAACTGGTATCGGCGGAGGTAATGACGAGCGCGAACAGACACTCAATCAACTGCTAACTGAGATGGATGGATTCGAGGGTAATACTGGCGTTATCGTTGTTGCGGCAACGAATCGCGCTGATATCCTTGATCCAGCGCTTCTCCGCCCTGGTCGTTTCGATCGTCAAGTCACCGTAGACGTACCTGATGTCAAAGGTCGAATTGAGATTTTGAAAGTTCATGCCAAGAACAAACGTCTGACCGAAGACGTAGACATTGAAACGATTGCGAAACGCACCCCAGGTTTCTCTGGCGCAGACCTTTCAAACTTACTTAACGAAGCAGCCATTCTCACAGGTCGTCGTGGTAAGGATGCGATCAGCTTGATTGAGATTGATGACTCAGTTGATCGGATTGTTGCGGGAATGGAAGGAACGCGGATGACCGACGGCAAAGCAAAATCACTGGTCGCCTATCATGAAGTTGGTCATGCGATATGCGGCACCCTGACTCCCGGGCATGATCCCGTACAAAAAGTCACTCTTGTCCCCCGGGGCCAAGCTAAGGGTCTTACATGGTTCATTCCAGGTGAGGATCCCTCACTTATTAGTAAACAACAAATCTTTGCTCGCGTGGTAGGAGCCCTCGGAGGTCGAGCTGCTGAGGAGGTGATTTTCGGGCATGCTGAGGTCACGACGGGTGCCTCTGGTGACCTCCAGCAAGTCGCGAACATGGCGAAACAGATGGTGACAACTTTTGGCATGTCTGATGTTGGCCCATGGGCCTTGAACGATCCATCATCCCAGGGGGGGGATATGATCATGCGCATGATGGCACGAAATGCCATGTCCGAAAAACTTGCAAACGACATCGATGTCGCTACCAAACGTATCGCGGATGAGGCATACGTCGTGGCTCTGCAGCAAATAAAAGACAACCGAGAGGCAATCGATGTCATTGTTGAAGAACTTTTAGAAGTGGAGACCATGACTGGTGAGAGATTCCGAGAGATCCTCGGGCAGTACGTTCCCATCCCAGAGGAAAATATTCCCAGGGAAATTGCAATGGTCTGACAGTATTATGGAGGACAACTGACATGGAAACCCCAGGTTGACTCCATGCGAAAATTGGGGCAACGCGAAATCCGGTAAATAGAGACGAAATTGTACATAGGCAGCGACTCAAAAGATACCACATTTTATATATCATCAACATCTACGCGCAGTCACTCATACTGCTGGAAGTAATCTTCCGAGCGTGTTTCTCAACATCAAATCCGCAAGATGAAACGGTCACAACCGAGTTTGATTCCTTTCGGTTGCGAGTGCGGTGACCTCTATCCGACATGCCCGCTACTGTTCCGGCTGTCTACGTTGTTTACGAGCGGATTGTTTATGTCTTATTTACGAGCGGATGCTCTCGTGACCTCATAGTTTGTTCAATGGTTCGATCCCAAGAATGTACATAGCTTTTCTCAAAGAAAGTGCGGTGCCCTGGCAGAGTACAAGACGTGTTTTCTCCTCATCACTACCTATCACCTGCAGCAAGCTCGCGATTCTTACGCACTTTTCTGCGCCTTGACGGATCTTTTGAAATGCCTACCTTGCAAGAGCTATAGAATTCGTTGAAGGCCACACACAGATAGTATGCATAATCACAAAGCCGTGAAGGCAGGAGCTCCTGAAGTACACAAACCTTGAGATTCAAGGCTCTGAAGTGACGCATAGCAGGTGGGCTTACTTGAACTAAGGAATCCAGTGCATCTGGAAACTTCAGTATGGCAATCGCAAGTGCTCTCTCTTTCTCACTTTTCAAAGCCTGGTCAACGAACAAAAACCTAAATTTAAACTCAGGAACGAAAGTAATCAGAAGCAATACATTTTCGTCTACGTCATACGTCTTGAGATCCTAAACCAAAGTGTGAAAGTTAATCTTAGACTCAGCAAGGCGATGGAGTATCATTTATACACCTTGTCTTCTGCGCGACATAAAATTGAAGAAACTCGAGTGTGTGTATAAAGTAAATACACAGCGGTGTTTCCCTGTGCAAGCCAGCACCATTCAGTCTTGAAAGCTGAAGTGCGCAAAAACACCTGACGTATTACCTTCATATCGAGCATGCGATCATATGAAAATGAATAGTTCGTCAAACTGTCGATGTAGGATTTTGGTCATGGTTCTGACATAAGAAATTAACTGGTCTTGTGTTCTGTCTCAACATACCGATTGTTTTGAAGGTCTGCATATTTGACTGCAGCCATGCCTGGTTCGATGTCGAAATTTATTAAAAACGATTAAAATAAAAATAACTTGGCATCATGATTACCCATAATTCGTGCTGCCTCCTTCACCAAGGTCAATCAACGGAAGGCGGTCATAGTGAGAAGCAGTAAACATCAACTCTAATCAGAACATCTCAATTTAGGCTGCACACCTCCATATCATCAACACTGAGGTTAGATCCCCTGGCTTGCAAGGTTTTCAAGCATCTTGCCTGGGCTTCATACAGTAGTGCTTTAAGAGGCACCGTTTCTCCCGACCGGGTTCTAAATCGTTTGCCATTTTCATCCTATGGGATCACTCCTGAGCTCGACTATTTCTTAAACCGCAAAATTTGTATACCAGGACAATTCCAAAACCAACATGATCCAGGCGAACGCTTTTTGTCTCCTGCTTTTCATTGGACAGTCATTTCAATATCTTTGGAACGGTAAATCACAAGATTACATCACTCGATGTTAGCCAGCCGGCTCTCTTTGCCGCATTGAATACAGCCTCAAAGTGCTACATTGATAAAAAGTTAGATAGGCGAATGTAAAGAAAAGGTCTACATACCTTTCGCTGCCCAATATCTGTAACATATATGACCCATTCTGCTTTCAACTTCGTTACACGCTGAGAGTTTGTTCAGCAGGACACTCATCATCTCATTTGTAAATTTGAGAAAACTTGCGTACCTGCCAAAGTGCAGCCAAATCCGTCGAAGCATAATTAAAGCCGCCATCGCTCTTTCTGCAAATCAGCGGTGGCTCATCCTCATTTTCAAATATGCACAAGGCACCATCACTTTCGATAGCTATATTCTTGTTGACAAGATCGTTGAGAACAATGGGTATCACATCATTGTAGTAACTTTCTCCTCTTTCGGTGAGTGAGATGCCAAGCATCTTGTATATGTCTTCGAAGTCCTTACGGCTTATCTGAAAGAAGATCGCCCTCAACGATAGCATCCTGGATGCTGGAATTGAGATATAACCTCGCAGATTTCCCTCCACATGCGTATGATGACAGGGTCTCCACTCTGGAGCTTCACGACTGCCAGTTGGGATCTCTCCTGTGACGCAAAAGACTCAGATGCCTCTTTTTCTATGAGGAAGAGTAGACCACCTTGAATTCTTCGTCTTCGTCAAATCGAATTTTTGATTCCTGAGAAACAAAAATGAGCGCCGAGGTGGGAGAGAAGGGAGCGCAATGGCCAACTTTATAAAACGCTTGAAGATCTTTAATTTCATAACCACCGCGCTTTGAGTTGTCCTCTAGATGCGTGAGCAGCATCCCAAACTGTGTCCCCCAGTCACCGACATGGTTCAATCTGAGATCATTCAAGCTAAGATACAGTTTGCAAGAACCTAAACGAGTCTAATAAAAGATGATGCCTACCGCACAACTTCTACTCCAAATGACTCCAGAGCACGACAGATTGTCTCGCCAATTATGGTGCTTCTCAAGTGACCGACATGCATTTCCTGAGGATATATGTATCTTCATGATAAATTCTTTATGATAAATCATCAGAACAGGTTGTTGTGAAGTTTGCCCTGACTTTTGCAATATTTGGAGAGGAGTAGTCAACCACTGCCCGTTTTGGTAATGAGTTGCTTACTGACTGTGCGAATGACGCCTTTCCGTCTGAGGCGGAGAGAGAACGTCACGTGTCAAAATCTTGCGAAAAAATAGTCTATTATAGCCACCTGAGTCTTGTATCAACATTTGTACCCGACTGGCTAGCGCGGACGTGGAAAATGAAACGTTGATGAACCCAGGACCAGCGACACTTGCGTCATCAAAAAGCCCGTCATTGTCCGGTAGTTCCTGAGTGTAAGATGTTCAGTACAATAATGATGGTTGTACGGAACGCGTTTCTGTTCACCTTGACTATCGTTTCGGCCAGGGATCGGGGACTTGTGAACCTTGTATTCCCCTGCCGTTTTAGCTCGGAATAGATTGACATCGCACTATTGCACTGTACATCGTATACGAGCTGAGGAGCAAGGTATGGCATGCTGTGTATGAGAATGCGAATACCTGATAGTCTCCATTCACTGGATTAGAGCACTCCGTGACGCTGACATCGACACTGATTTCGCCGCGCAAGGCAGCCTTGGCTGCCTCGTTGAACGCAGTTTTCACGACAGCGCGTAGGCTGTTGCCTGCCGAGAAAGGGTTGGATCCCGAGAGTGTCAAGGAGAGACGGCAGAGAAGCATAAACACGGAACTATGGATACACTATGCACGCACCGCTGCTACAATGATCCGTATCGAGATATGCACCAAGAGCCGCACGAGCACGTGTTCCTAGCTCGCGATCAACTGTTGAAGGCGTCAAGCCAAACTTCCGTCGCAAGTTGTTGCTCTTCTTCGTAATGTTCACGGCAAGTGACGAGTGTGCGCCACAAAGGTGCAAACCACGCGTCGCCCCAACAGAGCCGAACGCCATCCGCTATCGATGATCAACGCGACTAAATACGACAAGACCGATGCGTTGAGCCGGTCAGGTGCTGCTTCGTTTTCTCCTTCTTTATTCGCACTACTGACGAATGAAGTGGAATATGGAACACCTTTATTTTCGTACGAATGAAGGTTAGATTACGAAGGTATTCTGGATTAACCAGGTTGGGCACACCACCCTAAGCGATAACTTATGAGGTACGAAGGTATTTATCTTTCGTATCGCTTAAGTCTTAGGGTTAACGATGATAGGGTTAACGATAGATGATAAGTCTGAGTTTCGCGTTGGAACGTGAATTTGATGACTATCCATACGACGATTAAATTAATGATAAGATTTACCTTTAGCTCCAAAGTTAAAGGTTATAAACTTATCATTTCATAATAAGTTCGTATCATATTATATGTAAACTAGCTACTTTACATATAGCTAGCTCTAGGGTGTGCCCAACCTAGTTGAAATCCAGAATACCTTCGTAAGAGCTTGCGAAAAAAATTCTATAGACCTATCTCCCTATCTCCCTATACCGGTCGGACCCGAATTCAATAACTTAGCTTAACTGCTTAGCTTACAGGAAATGTAACAAGGATTTTGGGTCGCGGGTGTTTTTTCCCCTATGGCGCCTAGTCAGGCCCAATCAGGACGGCGAGCGCGGTGAGCGGCTTACTAATACACTTTTCGGCGCCAAAGATGGAGGGCATCATCATCGGAAGCGCACATCGACGTTGACGAGTTTTTGTCGTATGAGACGACGTTGCACCTGAACAACGAGACCGTCCAGAGATCGAACCACGAAATGACGGTTCAATTTATATGGCGAAATTCTTCATATCAATTAAACAGGCATTTCTTGAGTCGCAACCCTTCCGAACAGAGGCGTTGACTAATATTGGAACATACATGGTTTGAGTTCATTCGTTCGTTCATACGTTCATTCTGTACTTGCTTGTAACTCGTAGACCACCTTCGCAAAATAATAGCAGCTGCATTTCCCGTCGCTCCAGGTTTTTGGTGATTTTTTGGAGATTCTGATACACGATCGTCAAAAAACGGGTCGGCTCGCAACCAGGCGGGAAAAAGAAGAAGAAGAGCGGTGCCACTGGTTCGTGTAATTGTGTCCTCTCACACCAGGGAAACCATACCAACGCACTATATTTCTTAATGACCCATGTCACGGTCACACCAGAAATGCCCCGTGTGAACCTATGCAGAGGTGCCGAGACGCCGAATATTGTCTTGCCGGCTGAGGAGGACCTTATCTTTGAGGAAAAGCTACTGCATTCCCCTTACGACGTAAAGCTTTGGCTCGCATATCTATATTCAAAGAAAACTGCGCCTGTTTCAACACGACTGCTTCTTTTCGAACGAGCTGTTCACGTTCTCCCCGGCAGCTACAAGGTGAAATCCCTTTGTCACATTTTTCGGAAATAACTTACAGTTTTTACGAACAGTTGTGGTATTCGTACCTAAACGAAAGGTGCGCAGCGGTCCGGCCAAAGCACATCGCAAGTAAGGCCTTCGACGCTCTGGGTAGCGTCTTCGAGAGGGCTCTTGTTACTATGCACAAGATGCCAAGAATCTGGGAGTTGTACTTGAATATGTTGGCAGGCCAGCGCGTCATAACGAAGGTCCGGCACACTTGTGATCGAGCTCTTGCTGCCCTCCCTGTCACGCAGCATGGACGGATATGGAAGATTTACTTGGTGAGTCCATAACGAAATACCTTGTAGCACTCGCCGCATCTATAAATGCTTACTTTAGCTTTTCACACTCTGCACATTTTCAAACTTTTGGCTCAACTGCCGCAGGCCTTTGTGCGACAGAGCTTTGTGCCCATCGAAACAACTCTCCGAGTTTATCGGCGCTACATACGGTTTGAACCAGGCCACACTGAGGAGTACATAGAAATCTTGAAATCAAGGAATCTCTGGGATGAAGCAGCAAAACATCTCGCCGATGTGTTGAACGACGACGCGTTTCACTCACTTTCTGGAAAATCAAGCCACCAACTCTGGCTGGAATTATGCGAAATGCTCACAAAGCACGCGGCACGCGTCCAAACAATCAATGTCGACGCGATTGTTCGAGGAGGAATACACACCTTTAGCGACGAAGCTGGTAAACTTTGGACCGCGCTGGCCGACTTCTACATTCGCCGTGGCATGTTTGATACTGCATGTGATATCTACGAAGAGGCAATGGCGTCCGTAGTCACCGTGCGCGACTTTTCTTTGATATATGATGCGTACACAAAATTCGAAGAAAGCATGTTGAGCGCCAAGATGCGAGACGATATCCATCAATGCACTGAAGCGTCGGAAACGAAACATTCCGGAAGCAATGAAAATGACTTTTTACTGACTGATACCGGGGAAGACCTGGAATTGCGCCTTGCACGTTTGGATTTCTTGATTGGACGGCGGCCCGAGCTTCTATCGTCCGTTCTCCTTCGACAAAATCCGCATGATGTAATTGAATGGCAGAAGCGCGTATCTATCTTTGAAGGGAACCCCCGCCGGCAGGTATTTACTTTTACGGAAGCTGTAAAAACGGTTGATCCGTCTCGAGCTCTGGGAAGGTATCATATGCTTTGGATCGATTTTGCAAGATTCTACGAACGACATGGCGACTTTGCAAATGCGCGCATCGTGTTTAAGAAGGCCGTGAACGCTCCATTTTTCAAAGTAGACGATCTTGCAACTGTCTGGTGCGAATGGGCAGAGTTTGAGATACGTCAAAAAGATTTTTCTTGCGCACTTGCACTTCTTCAGCAGGCTACCACTGAACCAGCACAACAGCTCGACGCCAATTTGGATTTCATGAATCATACACGTATGCTCATGCGTGACCGCCTTTACAAATCTCCGAAGCTGTGGACTTTGTATTGCGATCTCCAAGAATCCATCGGATCCTTCAATTCTGCTCGAGCGTGCTACAACCGAATGATTGACCTCCATATTGCAAGTCCACAGACCATATTGAACTTCGCAGCTTATCTTCAAGAAAATGACCGCTTGGAGGATAGCTTTCAAGTATATGAACGAGGAGTCTCTCTGTTCAAGTTTCCTCACTCGCGAGAAATCTGGCAGACATACCTTATCCAATTTGTCACGCGATTTGGTGCAAGTAAGCTTGAACGATCCCGAGATCTTTTCGAACAGTGTTGCACTGTTGCACCCCCTGAAGATGTCAAACCGTTTTTCATTGAATACGCGCGCATGGAAGAAGACTTTGGCGCAGCAAGTCGTGCTATGGATATATACAAGCGTGCCTGCTTCAAAGTGCCTGTCGATCAGAAGTTAGACCTGTATAGAACGTACATTTCCTGTGCCATGCGATTTTTCGGCCCTAAAATGGTGAGATCAATTTATGATTTCGTCATTGCCCAGACCCTCCCAGGTGATGTGATCAAAGTTCTTTGCATGCAATACGCGCATTTTGAACGAAAGTTTGGCGAAATTGATCGAGCACGAGCCTTGTACACGCACGCGTGTCAAATTGCAAACCCACAAGAAGATGCAGAGCTCTGGGATGAGTGGAATGCTTTGGAAGTTCAGAACGGCAATGAAGACACCTTTCGAGAAATGCTACGAATCAAACGCTCAGTCTGTACGAGCTTGGGTCAAGTGCACTTTAACACGGTCGAAATAGAGCCGCCGTCTGAACCCATGCTTATCAAATCACAAGCCTCCTGCGCCGTCACCCAGCGTGAAGAGGATGATATGACGGAGATGACAAAGTCGCGAGACGGACTGAATCCTGCTAATGATACGTCTTCTGGACATTTGAAACTAAAGTTGGACCTAAATCGTTTAGTGTCTGCCAAAAGCAATCCCGACGAAATTGATATAGACGCGAACGAACTCTGCTTGGATGGTGGAAAGTTCTGATTGTGGGTAGACGATAGAGGGCGAGTCGCACGGTGTTTGGTGTCAAGAAAGCATTCTCCAACATGACGATGTGCGGGTGAATTTGTAACCACATTAGAAGACATGAGTTAGCCGAGCGAGAATGGAGCGAAGGTGTGCACAAAAAAATGGGTGCGTGTTGGTGGTCCACGAAGGCAACAAGAAAAAAAATGCTAGACCCACATGCTTTTGTGGAAGTCGCGTACGCTTTGCTTCTGGCGCGTGTATTAAAATAAGAGCCAAAAACATTACGAGGCAAGCAAGGTCAAAAGAATTGTTACGTTTGTTCGTTCGTACCTTCAAAGGTACCTTATTCTTACTTTGCTTGCTTCATTTATACGTTCGCACCACGCATGCATGCTTGCAGCATACCTCGGGAAATGGAATTTCTATGATTGACTATATATAGTATATCATGTGGTTCATATGATGGACACTGCTGGTATTATACCAGTAGAATACCTTCGTAGTAAACATGAGTCTAAAACAGCTCTATATACTCTAAACACTCTCTAAACCAGGATTTTATTTGAACCACACCCGCGGCCCCCGAAGGCAGCTCGTTTACTACGGCTACATCTCTCATCAAGCTCAAGCGAAAGGAAAGTAGTAATCAATCGCTTGGGAATCGCATCTGTCCACATCTTCCTTTGATGTACTGTCTGGAGAAATGCACCAGTTTATATCAGCGCCGAGGTGGACTGGACAGTGATGCTGATGCAAACACAAGCTGACGCTTGTGCTATATAAGGACCACAACTCTTCAAATAAAGAACTATGATGAGTTTATCAGGGACAGTCCAACAGCTCCTTGGGCTATGCGCATCTCGTCGACGCGGGCCTTTAAGGAAAAAACGCATAAACAGATACAGCACAAACAGGAGGAGGAAAGGAAACAACGACCCTCCCACCTTTGTTTTTTCTGTTTGGATGTATGCAATCATTAGGTCAAAGTCTAATGCCTTGCAGCACTTCCTTACGCGAACGACATCAGCGATCGCCTTATCAAAGTTTCCACGAACTATATTAGGGTCAATTCCGCCGACACAGCGACAAGGCTTCTTAGACCGCATGCACTAAAATTTTGCCGAAATCACACTCACAAAGTCCCTACATGTATTTGCACGTGCCCGTCGAAGTAATAGCTTCTCGTCATTCGGGAGCAGCTTGTTTGCCTCAGTTAGATGGCCGACCTGCTCACGAAACCTCACTCTTATCATGTTTGTTTCTAGGTTCAAGAATTTTGAACGTGTATTTGACCGTCCTCACCGCATCGCCATAACTGTGAGTTGCCATTGATGTGGCTGCCAGGTTCATCAAACATTTTGCGCGGTTTAACTCGAGTTCTGTTTGATCTCTTCTTGTAGATGCACGAGGAGTGTTCTCCATGAGTGCAAGTGCTTGCTTGTACTTCGCGAGGGCAGGGAGAAAGTACCCAGACACCATTAAAATGGTCATTCAAAATTAAACAAGACTGATTATGCTACAAACAGAGTGAAACAGACAGAAACGGAGGTTGATGTCATGCTGGGCACATTGTTTCGGCAGACGAAACTGCTAAATTCGTCTGTTAAAGCTGGAACTGTCTTTGCAGGTTTGTCACAATCCTACCATAAAGATGATTTCCCTGCGCGCGCAATTGAATCTGGCTGTTCAGAGTGCAGACAAGATCTTTCGCACTGAAGCTTAGTTTGTTTTCATCATGTGCACCACTTTGATTGGCGGCGGTTTTCCAATCCTGCATTGATCCTAAGATTAAGCTTTCCGCTTCTTCTTCGCTTAGTTTTCCATCGTCCAAAATCTGAGAACGCGGATGTCGGACTTTAGTTGAGAGGACACTGTGGAATTCGATTCGCTGCGGACCTTTTTGGCCTGATTCAGCATGTCAAGTACGCGGGGATTGGAGGCCAACGCGTCAAAGTTCCCTTCGGCACCGTTGGTAAACGAGCAAATTATATGCCGGAGCACTTTGTGCTTGATGAAAGGAGCCATATTTGTCTGAGCTTCGTTGTCTGCCGCGAGGACGACATCGCGAAACCTTGACGCCGAAGTTCTATCTCGACTTTTCTGAACATCCCGAAGCTCCTTTCTTTGCCTGCGAATGATGAAATGCCGATTTTCTGGGTCTTCGCAGAATTCTTGAAATGATGCGTCCTGAGAACATCCAGTTTTTGAGGAGGTAGGTAGTCTTCTGTCCCTGATCTTTATCATGACGAAAGGTAAAAAGCGGCAGCTACACATAAACGCGGAGTTCACTTCTCTGTCACGCACCAGGAAGAGGTCCCCAGTCGAGTCGCGATCCATGATTAGCACTAATTGAATGAAGACCAGCTCGTCCATCAACAAGTGTGAAGCCCGGTGTTCCTCCCTACTCAAGCTCACGATTCGAGCGTTTTCGGTCAGTTTTCTCGGAAAAAGTTTTTTTTTCTGACTGAACTTCATATGCCAAACGAAACGCGGATCCGTATGTAGACTAGAGTATGTCGCGAACTTAGTAACTATACTAGCTAGTGGGAGAACGTTATGTGACTAACTTTTATCGGTGACTATTCAATTTTTGTTTGTGATTACAGATAATTTAGACTAGCATTTTCGGGTTCGTGTTGAATAGTCACCGATAGTCAGACCTTCCGACATTAGTGCATGCCCGATGCATTAGTCTGCGCCTGATCTATTAATGCTTGGAGCTGGAACAGGTCTCAAGGAAAATGTTCTTTTTTGGGCATCTCTTGGTTCGATCGTTTGCATTCACACGGCGCGCAACCAGTCCATTCCATCGCGCGAGGGATTAACTCAAGAAAGTTCATATAAATTCGAGGGTCTAAATGTATCGATCTCTCGCGAGGCGCGCATCGGCCGCTCGGGCGATTCTGATTGTGAACGCCGCGTCGCTCCACTCCTCGCGACCAGCGGCGTAGGTTGTACCGTCAAAGTTTGTCGCGAAATGCGGCGAGCGCGACGGCAGCGGCGCGCGCAAGCGGAACCACAACCATACTATCTATTTGCCTATTGTGCTGCGTGAAAACGGCAATTGACGGTCGCTACTGACGGTCTAATCTTGAGTTAATTCCTGATTTTCCATGACTATTCAATAAATCAAAAAATTTAAATAATCAATAACGTTCCCCCACTAGCTAGCTAGCTAGCTAGCTCGCTAAGTAGCTACTTTATGGTAGAATAGTCCACACCGCACGTGGATGACGTGAACACAACCACGACAGGATCATCACCCACGGCAATGGCTATGGATAATTATAATCGTACAATATGACATGCACCAAGGACTTACCAAGTAAGGTATCCATACATCTTCAATTTATTATTATGTGTGACAGACAAGGTGTCGCCTAAACGTACTGATGATGTAAGATCTACTTTTCCTGACACTGATAGTGTGTCATCTAGAGTAAATGCTCCTTGAACTGAAAGATTTGATCCCATCTTCACTGCCCCAACCACATCTGTTGCCCCTAGTACTGATAAAGTATTCCCGAGGCGGGTGGCAGCAACAATATTTGTTTCTCCTGTGACAGACAAGGTGTCGCCTAAACGTACTGATGATGCAAAATCAAATCATATTTTTTATATACATCTCTGTTACGAATTTTTTTTGGGGCGTGGCACGCTTCAGGATATGTATAGGGAGTGGCCGACGAGCCGCTTCGCGGCTGTTTAGACTCTAAACCCTGAAAACCCAACCCCAAC
>MDSW01035836.1_pt1 | contig 14105 bp, 18 predicted proteins | sample 811171 | NCBI WGS metagenome assembly MDSW01 (sample SAMN05326641, study PRJNA326480) | marine metagenome | isolation source: seawater | place: Atlantic Ocean: North West | collected 2012 | reverse complement strand
TAATAATATTATATTATAAGTAGTTAAAACCTTGTTTTAACTCGTGATCTTGTGCGACGCATTTATACTCCCATAACTACATGACTCCTAGAAACTTTGAATTTATGAAAATCCTATCTAAATAAAAATATGAAGGAGAAATCTTTTTAAAACTTCGTTTATAGCGTACCGCTAAAGTATGGTATTTGATAATGACTAATCTATCCTGAATACAAAAGATATAAAAGTACTAATAATAGCGGAGGATGGATTTGAACCATCGACCTTCGGGTTATGAGCCCAACGAGTTACCAAACTACTCTACTCCGCGTATCTAATAATAACTATATACATATAACTTTATATAATTTCATTATAATTTAGTTTCGGATAATTAAAGAATAACCATTGGAACTTTTAAATATTTATGATAAAATTATTCTTATAAATTTTTGTGCAATAAATTATTTTATGGTAGTCCAAGATAAGAATAGCTATGCCATTGTCGAGATAGGTGGCACTCAAGTTTGGGTAGAAGAAGGACAACAGTTTATAACTGATAAAGTTCCCCTAGAGTCAATGGAGAAGATTTCATTAAAACGCGTTTTAATGGTAAAACAAGATAACGAAGTATTCTTAGGTTACCCCTACCTTACGGATGCTAAAGTTAAAGGAATAGTTATGGAACATATTTCTGGTCCTAAATTAATTGTCTACAAAATGAAATCAAAGAAGAAATATCGTCGTAAAAAAGGTCACCGCCAACAATTAACTAAAATTCTTGTTAGTCAGGTAAGCATCTAAGAATCTTTGCTAATATAGTGGCAAATCTAAATTATTTTTATGGAGAGTAATAAGTAATTTTCTCTAAGGGTTTTTAAACCTTGATATTATAGTATTCTTTATGGTAAGATGATACGGTTATTACATTTTGTAATGACTTAATAATGCGTCCTTAGTTCAGTTGGTAGAACGTTGGTCTCCAAAACCAAATGTCGAGGGTTCAAGTCCTTCAGGGCGTGTTTAATTATTTTAAACTAAGTAATACTTAATTTACTCATTACGTTATTTTTTTTAACTTTATAGTAATTTTATGGCTAAAAAAGTAGTTGCAATTATAAAATTAGCTTTACCAGCGGGTAAAGCAACACCAGCACCTCCAGTTGGTCCTGCTTTAGGTCAACATGGGGCTAATATTTCTGCTTTTTGTAAAGAGTATAATGCAAAAACAGGTGACAAAGAGGGCCTTATTATTCCTGTAGAAATATCGGTTTATGAAGATCGTAGTTATACTTTTAAGTTAAAAACTCCCCCAGCTTCAGTTCTTTTGATAAAGGCAGCAAGTGTTCAAAAGGGTTCTGGTGAACCAAACAAGAGTATCGTGGGTTCGGTGACAAAGAGCCAAGTAGAAGATATCGCGAAAACAAAACTTGTCGATTTAAATACTTCAAATATAGGTGCCGCTATGAAAATTATCGCAGGAACAGCAGCAAATATGGGTATTTCAATTACCGAGAATTAAAACTGATTTTTACAAAATTTTATGAAAACAATCTCTAAGCGTTTAGCACGTGAAAAAAGTAAAGTTCAAAAGATTAGCTATGATGTACGGGAAGCAATTGATTTAGTTAAATCTACAGCTTCAACTAAGTTTAACGAATCTATGGAAGCCCATATTTCTCTATTTATTGATCCAAAATATGCGGACCAACAATTACGTACTACGGTTTCCCTACCCCATGGTACAGGTAAAGAACGTCGTATAGCAGTTCTTCTTCCTACCGATAGTATAGGTTTAGCATCGGAGTCAAATGCTGATGTTATTGGAAGTGATGATTTATTTGAGGATATCAGTCGTGGGATATTAGATTTTGATCTCCTAGTAACAGTACCCGATATGATGCCTAAATTGGCCAAGTTAGGTCGAGTTCTTGGTCCTAAAGGATTAATGCCTTCACCTAAAGCAGGTACTGTGACAACTGATATTGAAGCAACTGTCAAGGAATTTAAAAAAGGAAAATTAGAGTATAGGGCTGACAAAGCAGGTATTGTCCATATTAGTTTTGGAAAATCTGATTTTTCAACCGAATCTCTGTTGGAGAATTTAATGACTTTTTATAAGTCAATTGAGGTTAACAAGCCTTCTGGTGTAAAAGGAAAATATATTAAAAAATTAAGTATCTGTTCAACTATGGGACCTGGTGTTACCGTTGATTTCACCACAATGTAATGATTTTGCTATTCCTCGATATTGGATTTTAAAAAGTGGTAAAATTTCTTTTAAAAAAGTTAAGTTTACCATTACTAGTTTTTTATTTAAAAAATTTATGAAAGTAATAAAAGAAAAGAATAATTATGAGACTAGGGTAATTTTTTCACCGCAAGCCTCTGAAGACGATTTAAAAACTTATTCACTTGATTATGCACGGCATTTATACCGTTTAGGTGCTTTACGTGTCTCAATAGTTTCACGTGGTCAACGTGATCTTGCATATACCCGAAAGACCTTTAAGACTGGACATTTTATAGAGATACGATTTGTTGCATCACCTCAAATTTTACCTACATACAGAAACAAATTAAAGTTAGATCAAAGTATTATTTCACATGTAATTTTAAATTTAGAAAAAATCTAGCTTTGTGGACCAACTTGCATTCTAAAACATGGAAGTTTCTTTGATCAATTATGATTTTAATAAAATATATACATACTAATATAAATATATGACTTTACTTGTTCTTGGTGCTACAGGTGCCTTAGGTCGTCAAATTGTTCTACAAGCCCTAAAACGGGGATATCCGGTTAAATGTGGTGTTCGGGAATTAAAGAAGTCTGCGTGGTTAAGGCGTGCAGGTGCTGAACTAGTTTACCTAGATTTACGTTTTCCAGATACCCTACCACAAGTATTAAAAAATGTTACCGTAATATTTGATGCTTCAACATTACCAGCGGAGGAAGAGTTAGGTACACTACGACAAATTGATTTAGTCAGTAAAATTGCTTTGATAAAAGCAGCGAAAAAAGCAAATATACAACGTTTTATATTTTTTTCTATCGCAAATAAGCCACTAAATTTTAATAGGATTCCTTTATTAAATTTCAAGAATTCCGTTGAAACGTGCTTACAAAATTCTGGACTACCATATACAATTTTTCAATTACCAAGTTTTTTCCAAGGTTTAATAGGTCAATATGCTATACCTATTTTGGACCAAGAAACAGTTTGGGTAACACAAGATGATACAGCTATCTCATATTTAGATACAATCGATATTGCAGAAATGTGTGTTAAAACACTAACACAAGAAGATGAGGTTAATAAGACGTTAGTTTTAAAAAGTTCAGGTGATTGGAGCCCATCACAAATTATTGGTTTATGTGAGACTTATTCGGGTCAAATGGCAAACATTAATACTTTATCTCCTTTCTTATTAGAATTTAGTCGTATTTTTGCTTCTTTCTTTATGTGGAGTTGGGGGATTCAGGATCGTTTAACTTTTTCTAATATTAATAATTCAGAGAAAAATAAAACATCTTCACAACATATTCTTTATATTAATAAAGAAAGTCAACTTGACCTTTATTTACAAGAGTACTATAGTACGATGTTAAAAAAACTTTCTGATTTAAAATATGATCAAAGCAAAGTTAAACAAAGAAAAGATTTAACTTTTTAACTCGAAAGTTAATAAAGGATATATTATATAAATCAGTTTTAAAACTTTTTATTAGACTCAATTATGTTCACGTTAAAAATATTGGTTTACGCCACGGTCATTCTTTTTAGTTCTATTTTTATATTTGGATTTTTATCAAGTGACCCATCACGAAATCCAAGTCGTCGTGATTTAGAATAATGTATTTTGAAGTCTGTTTTAATTACAGACTTCAAAATAAATTTTATTTTTAGAAATTCATTTCTGCAGCTTGAACTTTTTCAAATTGTTTCTTTTTGATTACTAAAAATATTTGTGTTAAAATGATAAAGAAACATATAAGCATATACCCATAAATACGAGCAGGACTTTGTAAAACGATTTCTGTTTCTGTTTGTCCAAAACCACCCACATTTGGATCTTTTGATATTAATTGATCTGTCTTAACATAGATACCTTTACTAACGGCTAAATCTAAACCTTTAGGTACGTTAATACCAACATCTTCACCTGTTGCAGTTTTTACTGTCACAGTAGTGTTTCCTTTCTCTGTTACACTAATGTCTGTAACTTGACCAGTTACCGCTGAGGTTATAGCATTATTATTTGTTTTATCACCTGTCGGGTTTACTTGCCCACGTCCGCGATTAGCACCCACATAAATTGGGTATTTTAAGAAGAATACTTCACTATTAGTTGCTGGGTCAGGAGCTAAGATAGGGAAAGTAATTTCCTGGTGTTTATCTCCAGAGATTGGACCAACAACGAGAATATTTTCTGCTTTTGCACTATATGCAGAAATGTAAACACCTTTGTTCTTTTCTTTTATCTCCTTACTTAATTTATCTTTTGGAGCTAATTTGAACCCTTCAGGTAAAATTACTACTGCTCCAACATTTAAACCACCTTTAGCCCCACTTCCTAGAACTTGTTTACTCGCTAGATCATATGGAATTTTTACTTCTGCTTCAAAAACACTGTTAGGAAGTACAGCTTGGGGAGATTCAATCTCCACTGGTTTTGAAGCTAAGTGACAGTTTGCACAAGCAATTCTACCATTTGCTTCACGTGGGTTTGCATATGCCTGTTGTGCATAGATTGGGAATGCTTGTGTATCTTGTACGTTTAAAGCAACCAATGTTAATATTATTGTTATAGAGTTTAAGACTGAGGTCTTAATTTTTGCCCAATTATAAAATTTCATGAAATTTTCTAATTCTGATTTTAAGCTATTTGAGAGAAATTTTTTTAATTAAGTATATTTAAAATTTATTTTTTCATTAGACGTAAAATACTCACCCCTAATAAATATAAAAGTATAATAACACCAGATAATAATAATTGTGTGATTGGGTCAGTTGAAGGAGTTAACACTGCGCCAATTATTGTCGCAATTAAAACAACGTATTTCCAATAATCGAGCATTTGTTTACCTGAAATTACACCAAGTACCCCAATAACAATTTGAAATATAGGAACTTGAAAAGCCAACCCAGTTGTGTAAAACAAAATTAAAATGAAGTCAAAGTATTGGTTAAATGACCAGAGAGGTTCAATAACATTTTCACCATAAGAAATAAAGAAACTTAAGGCGGCGGGTATTAAAACAAAATAAGAAAAAAACAGACTAAAGAAAAATAGTAATGTGGAACCTAGTAAAAGAGGTAAGATTAAATTTTTTTCACCTTTGTTTAAACCTGGTATTATATAAACAGTTAATTGAGTTAACAAAAATGGACTTGTTATCAAAAGTCCCGTGTAAAAAGCTATCTTTACAGTTGATATAAAATATTCACCAGGTGCAAGTTGAAAGAATTTAATATTTGTCACGGGTGTCTCTAATATTTGAACAATATCTTTTACATCAATAAAAGCTATAAGTGAGGTAATTAGGACTAAAACCAAAACATGTAAACACCGTTGTCTTAATTCTTCAACATGCTCAGTAAAAGGTAACTCTAATACAAGGTCAGCTTCTAATTCTCTTTTAAATTTGAATTTCATTATTTTATTTCTTCGTATTTTTAGAGTATCAATATAACTATAGATTAAGAATTCTAATGGAGTTTAAAAACTTATACTAATTAATTAATAAATAAAACTATTACTTTATTTTTTCGAGTAAAACTCAACAATGTAGAGCTCGTTAATTTTTAAATCGATTTCTTTTATATCAACAATATTTAAAATTTTCCCTTCATTTGTTTGCTCGGTAAAATCCAAGTGGGATTTTAAACGTGAATGCATATTTGTGGATTCAATATTTTTTGTTATCAAATTCTTTGAAGATTTTTTATCTGTGATTGATATAACATCATTCGGTTTACATTGAAAGCTTGGTATATTTAACTTTCTTCCATTTACTCTTATATGCCCATGAGATACAATTTGTCTTGCTGCTGATATAGTATTAGCAAAACCTAATTGAAAGACAATATTATCAAGTCTCATCTCTAGTTGTTGTAGTATCAAAGTACCAGTAGCGCCAGGTAAGCGCTTAGCTTTTTTAACATAGTTAAGTAGCTGCTTCTCAGATACTCCATAATTGAAACGTAATTTTTGTTTTTCTTGTAATCGAATAGCGTATTCGGATATTGAAGTCTTTTTTTCAGCTTTAGAAGGACCGTGGACGCCAGGAAGAAAAGAACTTTTTGGAATTTTATTCGTTAGACCTGGTAATTCGCCTAGACGTCTGACAACTCGAAGTTTTGCACCGCGGTAACGTGACATTTATATATATAATTTACTTACAGAGACTCCTAAAATTTTAGTACAGAACAATATAATGAACTTTATATATATATATATTCTGTTTATATTCGTTGATCTTTGTGATCTAACGTATATGATTTCATTTTATCATAAAATTAACTATTACGGAAGAAAATTGAGAATATAAAAAACTAATTTGTTTTATTTGGTTTTTCGTTATAATATTAATGTTGTGAAAACTAGTTAATTATCTTAAATAATGAATGGGGGAACAAAAAACGAGACAAAAATATGAGAAAAATATGTCAGCAACACAAGGAAATGGTTTTGTAACACAAATTATTGGACCAGTTATTGATGCAGTTTTCCCCGAAGGAAATCTACCGAAGATTTATAATGCTTTAACTGTAACATATTCTGGTAAAACAGTAGTTTGTGAAGTACAACAATTACTTGGTGATAATAAAGTTCGTGCCGTATCCATGAGTTCTACTGATGGTCTACAACGTGGCGTTGAAGTTATTGATACACAAGCTCCAATCTCTGTACCAGTTGGTACACCTACTTTAGGTCGAATTTTCAATATATTAGGTGAGCCTGTAGACGAAGGTACAACTATTGAAAACGATACGGATCGTTTACCAATTCACCGTAGTGCTCCTTCTTTCACAGACCTAGATACCAAACCATCTGTTTTTGAAACGGGTATTAAAGTTGTTGATTTATTAGCACCATATAGACGTGGTGGAAAAATTGGTCTATTCGGTGGAGCTGGTGTAGGTAAAACTGTATTAATTATGGAGTTAATTAATAATATTGCCAAAGCCCATGGAGGCGTTTCTGTTTTCGGTGGCGTTGGTGAACGTACACGTGAAGGTAATGATCTTTACATGGAAATGAGAGAATCAGGGGTAATTAATGAAAAAACATTAACTGATTCTAAAGTAGCACTGGTTTATGGACAGATGAATGAGCCACCTGGCGCAAGAATGCGTGTAGGACTTACTGCATTAACAATGGCAGAGTATTTCCGAGACGTTAACGGTCAAGATGTACTGTTATTTATTGACAATATCTTCCGTTTTGTTCAAGCTGGTTCAGAAGTATCCGCTTTATTAGGTCGTATGCCTTCAGCTGTTGGTTACCAGCCTACACTAGCAACTGAAATGGGTGGTTTACAAGAACGTATTACCTCGACGAAAAAAGGTTCTATTACCTCAATCCAAGCTGTTTACGTACCTGCAGATGACTTAACAGATCCAGCACCAGCTACTACATTTGCCCATTTAGATGCGACAACTGTTTTATCTCGAGGTTTAGCAGCAAAAGGGATTTATCCTGCCGTAGATCCTTTAGATTCAACGTCAACAATGCTTCAACCTGAAATTATTGGTGACGATCACTATGGGGTAGCCCAGGATGTTAAAGAGACTTTACAACGTTATAAAGAATTACAAGATATCATCGCAATCCTTGGTATTGAAGAATTATCTGAAGAAGACCGTATGGTTGTATCACGCGCTCGTAAATTAGAACGTTTCTTATCACAACCTTTCTTTGTTGCAGAAGTATTTACAGGATCACCTGGTAAATATGTTTCATTAGAAAATACATTAAAAGGTTTCCAAATGATTTTAACAGGTACTTTAGATGAGTTACCAGAACAGGCTTTTTACCTGGTTGGTGATATTGATGAAGCTATAACAAAAGCAACAGAAGTATTAGGAGGCTAAATGAGTCTAAAAATTCGTATAATTACACCCGATAAAATTGTATGGGATAAAACAACAACTGAGGTTATTTTACCTAGTACAACGGGACCAGTGGGAATTCTGAACGACCATGCACCGTTAATAACGGCATTAGACATTGGAGTTTTACGCATTAAAACCGGTGATAATTGGGAACCTATTGTTGTTTTAGGTGGGTTTGCTGAAATAGATGACAATAATGTTGTTGTTCTAGTAAATGGTGTTGAAGTTATAAAGAAAGGGAATATTCCTAAAGCATTTGATGATGTCACAGATGCATCTTTGGCTTTGGAAAATGCTAAAACAGATAAAGAAAAACTAAAGGCAGCGCAGAATCTGAAAAGAGTTGCTGCACGTGCCCAAGCTTTATCTTTCTACCCAAACTAAAAATTTAATACCTTAAGCGTAATTTTTTCAAACATATTGTTAAGTTTTGTTATTAAAACTTAACAATATGTTAATTATTTAAAAGAATTTTTTTTTTGCAAAAAATCTTTACATTGGACAAAAGATACAAGTATATGTTTTACTATATTATGGTAAATAACATAGACGTATGGTAATGAATTAGCTTTATAGATTAGGTTGGCAGGTTCGATTCTATCGTTATTAGTTAGTTTACTTATGTAACATGACTTTATAATTTTAAAGAAAAATACAGTATCACATTAAGCCCCCATCGTCTAGAGGCTTAGGACACCTCCCTTTCACGGAGGCGACAGGGATTCGAATTCCCTTGGGGGTAATCTGCTGCTAAAAACGTACCCTATAGAGTGCGTTTTTAGCCTTTATATTTCAACGAATACAATATTATTAGGGGGATTCATATTGAATAAATTTTTAATAAGTTAGGGTATTAATAGTTAATCTTTGTCAATAATATTATTATTATTGATTTTCTTTCTTAAAAATGACACTTCTATTAGTAACACAAGTAAGCTAGTCACAAAAAAAAATTGTGCAAATAAAACTCCTGGGTCTAATCGCCAACCATTAAAACTAATAATAATTGCGTAAAGATATAAGAGAATAAGATATATGCCATCATATAATCGTAAAGTTTGGGGAATCAAGCTTCCTTTTTGACTGAAATATTGGCATGTTATTATAACTAAAAGAACAAGAAAAGATGTTATATAAAAACTTGGGGAAAATAACATTATGAGGTTAACTTTTATTGATTTAAATATATGCTTACTTTAATTGAATAAAATTACTATAATAAGAAATATAAGTATTTAAAAACTAAATTAACATAATATGGAAACAGCCACTATACTAATTATATTTGTTGCCAGTTTATTACTGGGAATAACTGGTTACTCAGTTTATTCTGCATTTGGTCCAAATGCTAAAACTCTAACAGATCCTTTTGAAGAACATGAGGATTAACCGATATATTCTGGAATTAAAACATTTAACCTTTTTAACAGGTTAAATGTTTTACTAAATCCTGCTAAGAAATTCATTATCACATCCAATACCCCTTTCCAAAAAGTTGATGAAACCATATAAGTTTAAATAATTAAATAAAAGACAGTATAGTACAAATGATTCAAAAAATTAGTTACATTAAATTTCTTTCTCTATCCCTAATTTATAATATACTAGTTAATAATGTAATAATAATTCTTAATATAGTGTAAAACTTGTTAAGAATTTAGAGTTTACCAAAAACTAACAAATTCTCACTTGACACTTCAACTATTAAAGAGTTTAAATACCCTTATTTATTATACCCAAACAAAAAAGTAACCTACCATCCACAAACATGTATTTAAATATCAATAATTAACCGAATTCCAGGGGCTTAAATGTCTATATTTTATAAAATAAAGAGTTTATTTTATCATAAGTAAATTAATTGTAAGATTATGGGTTATGTAGCCTAAAGTATTAATGATGAAGATTTTAAAGAAAGTTAAAATACTTTTTTATCGGGATGACAGGATTTGAACCTGTGACATTCTGCTCCCAAAGCAGACGCGCTACCAAGCTGCGCTACATCCCGTGTTTAAAACAGAATATGGTAAATAAGTTGATTTGTCTAGCTTAAATTTATTTTACAAAGTAAATAAGATAAATGATTTGTAACTAAAGGAGAGAGAGGGATTCGAACCCTCGGAACCGTGAGATTCATCTGATTTCAAATCAGACGCAATCGACCAACTCTGCCATCTCTCCAATATTTGAATTCAGGTGGATTTTTGAACGTTATCAAAAAATAGGATAGTTTTTCCTAACATAATCCTGTAGGCAAATTATAGAATTGCCTTCCATACAATTATAATAGTTTGATTGGAACATTGACAATATCTTAAGTGTTTTAAATTTAAGATATTGTCAATAATAGCACCTATAAATTAAAAATGTAATATATTCAAAAATGTTACCGGTAAATGTATGAAAAACATAACTGTTTGGTACATGAAGTCACCTATATAAAAGATTATATCTGTAACCGGGTGTAAATTTAACGGTAAACCAAAATTATCAGGAGTTATAGTTGAATCAAGACGTGGATCAAGCTCGGGTTTAAACCGTTCAGTCGGCGGTTTTGGAGGAGCACCCGGAACCCTATAATTATAGATATCCTCATATGACCAAGTTTTTAACCACGATTGTTCATCAGTGGGTGTACGTGCTTTCATCACTTCTCGAGCCGGTAACGTATATTTCCGGTTACTTCCGGTTACCGGATTCCATCGTTCACCAGATAGGGCCTCTATATTCATTTCATTGATATTAAATAGAAACATATCTAAAGCCTGATCAAGAAGTTGAAGAAAGAAAATATTAGCCCAAGGACAAATATCGAACCCAAACATTTGGGGATAATAGTATCTGCCAAAATTAAAAACCGGATCAGTAAACTCCCAGAGGGTAAGGTATGGTTGAAAATAAGGATTTACTTGCAAAAACATACCTAACATTGTGCGTATCTCAACAGCGATTATTAAGATATTATTCCAAAACCAAAGTCCTTTTATACAGGTTGTAATTAAAACATACGACCAAACATTTGTTGCACTATTGGGGTCTACAGCCATTTTGTATATATCATGCTTAAATTTTAATTAATCATCGAAAGTACCTTTACCAGTAAATTTTACTTTAACAGGATTTGTATTTTTCCCAATTGAGAAGTTTTTATTATTAACACCAACTCTCCCAGAATTAACTTTTTCTGGAAACACACCATCAGCAGGGTGAAGGTATTGTACTTCGCCATTAGGGAATATTCTATATATTTTGTAATCTGTAATTTTAAATGTACGTAACTGTGTTCCTAGTGCTAAACATTGCTCTTTACGAGCTAAGTAAAGTAAATTTTCTCCTTTACGCATGATAGCTGCACCACCTGTGGGCATTTCAAAAAGTTGTTCTTTCTTACTAGTCCACGTGATGCTGTATTTTTCTTCTATCTCTGCAGCGCGTAACCAACCACCGGTACTACCGCCGAAGATTGGAGAAAGTGTGTCGATGTTAAGAGTCATTTTTGTCTTTTAAGATTAAAAATTTATTTTTAGAATAATACTATATTTTTATATTTTATAAACTATCTTCTCAATATCTAATTAGCCAAGGTATAATATTGAGCAACTATTATTGTTATTAATAGTTACAAAACAACTTACCTTGCATTAGCTTGATAGAATATTTTGTTTAAATAATAAATTTTTTACTGATTTTGTAGGTTGAACACCATTTTTTAATTGATAACGGATATTTTCAACATCTAATTTAAGTTCTTTTGTGATAGGATTATAAAATCCTAAATCTTTGATAACTTTTCCATCACGAGGTGAAGTTGATAACATAACAACGACCCTATATGAAGGTTGACGTTTTTTTCCTTTTTTCTTCAAACGCAGCTTTAACATCTATGTGATTTAAGGGTCTTTCTAATTTCATATTACAGAATAATATTTCAGAAGATATAATAAATGTCAAGTATAGCCATCATATTTCTGGTTAATTCTTACCTAATATTTATTATTACAGCTTCGCCGAAATAGGGTTTTAGCCGATTTTTATTTTCTAACTGAATTTATCCGTGAACCTTTTAATAAACACCTGCCCAACTTACATCAACATTTTCAATAATCAATGTTGAATTATAAATTTGTAGAATTATTACAAGAAAGACTAAAAATAAAGCCATAGTTACTGCCATGATTGGAGTTGTTCCCCACCCCGGTGCAACTTTTCCATATTCTGTGTTAAAAGGGCGTAAAATTTCCCCAAGTTTCGTTCTTAAAGCCATAATTTAATGCTATTAAAATTAATATCTATATGTATGTATTTTGTAAAGGATCTAATTAAAGAAGAGTATGACAATAAGAAAATAATTTATTAAATTAAATACTATTTTTGTCAAAATTTTTATTCACTAAGAATTATTCGAGATTAATCATTAGTTAACCATATCATACATTATACTCTATTATTAATAATAGTATATATAATTTCTTAATCAAATGTAATTAACAATTGATTAATATTATAGAATGGTCAAATATCTCGAACCAAACTATAATGTTTTTGTTATATATATAATAAAACACAAGGATACGTTTAAATGGATGTTTTAAGTTTAGGTTGGGCTAGTTTAATGACCGTTTTCACCTTTTCTTTAGCTCTAGTTGTTTGGGGTCGTAACGGATTCTAACAAAACTCAAAAATTTAATTAGGTAGATAATAAATATGGTTGTTCTTAGCGAGATTCTTACGACAGCAGCGACATGTTTCGCCATGACGCTTTTTGGGCTGGCTCTAGGTTTTGGATTACTGAAAATTCAAGGCGAATAAAATAACAGGAAATAATGGTAGATAATATATGGTTCCTGTGTAATGTTAGTTTAATACTTTTAATATTATTCCGGTTACCAAACAAAGGTAGTATGCAAAATTTTAGTTTAGGTACTGATGTTTTAGGTAGTCCACAAAGTACATCAGATAAACTAAATCAACTAGTTTGGTTTTTAACAATTGTTTTTTTACTGTTGTCTGGTTTTAAAGCCTTATAATTACTTAGATTTTTTAAAATTTATAAAATTTTATTTATTACTAAAGGGTTAGAATTAATTTATTTAACCTTACTTTTGGACCAAAAGTCATAATAAAATGTTGGTAATTAACTTAAGGTAAATTAGATAAAGAAAAATTATTTCTAAACTCTCAAAAGGTTATAGAATCGTGTCAGATTCGAATTAATGTAAATCGAAAAAAATAAGAGAAAAAAAATCTTAATTTTAAAATTAGTACAAATGGAAGCCTTAATATATACTTTTTTATTAATTGGTACTCTAATGGTTCTTTTCTTTTCTGTTTTCTTTAGAGAAACACCTAGGGTAATTAAAAAGTAAAATTTTTAATTAGCTTATTTGCATATATGTCTTGCAGTGAAAAACTAAACCCCCTTACACTAACTCAATAATGAAGGGGGTTTTAAAGAACTAATTACTCTGTTTTTAACATCTAGAATTAAACAACACCTTGTTTACGTGTTGAACTATCCCCAAGCTTAACATAAGCACCGAATTCCACTTGATCAGTAACTTCTGCTCCAATACCCGTGAAAACGTCTCGGAATAATGTACGAGCCCCATGCCATAAATGACCAAAGAAGAACAGTAAAGCAAAGTTTAAATGACCAAACGTGTACCAACCACGTGGACTACTTCTAAATACTCCATCAGATTCTAAACTTGCACGGTCGAATTCAAAAACTTCACCAAGCTGTGCTTTTCGTGCGAATTTCTTAACAGTTGGAGCATCTTTAAATGTTTGACCATTAAGTTTACCTCCATAGAAATTCACCGTTACACCAACTTGTTCAATACTGTATTTTGATTCAGCACGTCTAAATGGTATATCAGCACGAATAATACCATCTTTATCGATAAGAATTACAGGGAAAGTTTCAAAGAATGCTGGCATTCGACGAACACTTAGTTCACGACCTTCTTTATCTTTAAATACTGGGTGCCCTAACCAAGCTTC
>MDSW01194373.1_pt1 | contig 14106 bp, 11 predicted proteins | sample 811171 | NCBI WGS metagenome assembly MDSW01 (sample SAMN05326641, study PRJNA326480) | marine metagenome | isolation source: seawater | place: Atlantic Ocean: North West | collected 2012 | reverse complement strand
TAAATCTGGAAGAAGTCTAAATATACTCTCTGATGCAAGGTATCGTTTTGAAAGAGGAGTGGACCCCAATTTTGTGGATGAAGGAATAAACATAATGACTAATTTAGTTTTAGAAATTTGTGGGGGAGAAGTAAGTCATGAAGTAAGTTTTGGAAATAATAAATTTAAGAAAAAACAAATAGAATATGACTCCTCTAAAGTAAATAAAATAGGAGGAGTTAATATAGATAAAATAGACCAAATAAATATTTTAGAAAAACTAGGCTTTGAAATAGAAGATAAAAATCAAAAACTAAAAGTTAGTATCCCCTCTTGGAGGCACGACATTGCAGAAGAAGTAGATATAGTTGAAGAACAATTGAGAATAAAAGGATATGATCAGCTTCAAGAATCAGCACTAGATAGTAATTATTCATTAAAGAATAAAATATTAAACTTTGATGAGTACAGGAATAGAATAACATCAGCAACTTTGGCTAAAAGAGGCTTGTATGAGTCAGTTACTTTTTCTTTTTTGTCTATGAAAGATTTCAAAATGTATTCAGAAAATATAAAACCCGTGATATTAGATAACCCTATCTCTGAGGATTTATCAGTAATGAGGCCCTCTTTATTGCCCAATTTAATAAATAATTTTATAAAAAATAATAATAAGGGACTCAAAAATTTTGGTCTTTATGAAGTGGGGGCAGTATATTTAGGAGATCAAGATCGAGATCAAGTTTTGTGTTCTGCAGGTATTAGGTTTGGACCTCTTTTAGAGAGACATTGGGCTGTGAAACATAGAGAAGCAGACATATATGATGTCAAAAAAGATTTATATAATATTTTGGAAGCTAATGGGATAAATTTAAATAGTCTAAGTATTATTGAAGAGACTCCAAAATGGTATCATCCAGGAAGATCTGCTTCAATAAAATTGGGTAAGACGGTATTGGGTTACTTTGGAGAATTGCATCCTAAGTATACAGAGGTATATGGTATGAGAATTAAGAGTTTTGAGCTCTTTCACAATAAATTACCAAAAATTAATAAAAATAAATATAATAAAGAACATACTTCATATAGTTTGATGCCTCTAAAAAGAGATTTTGCCTTCTTAACTGACATTAATACTTTATCTGAAAAAATAATAAAATCTATTAAACAGTCTTTAGATTCTTTTACTCAAGTTCAATTATTAGAAATAAATTTATTTGATGTATATATGGATAAATTATCTTCTGGAAAACATAAATCTATTGCTGTAGAAGTTGTTATGCAACCTTTAGAAAAAACTCTTAAAGATAGTGAAATACAGAATATTTGTAGTGCTATTATAGATAATGTGAAAAAGAATACTAACGCTGAATTAAGAGAATAATTTGGAGAGGTGGCCGAGCGGTCGAAGGCGCACGCTTGGAAAGCGTGTATATAGGAAACTGTATCGTGGGTTCGAATCCCATCCTCTCCGCCATATGCACTTTTTCATTATCTATTGACCATTAGTGTAAACCTATATATTTTCTCCGGTAGATGTTTTGATCTTATTAGGTAAAATAAATATATGGGGTGAATGTTATGTGTTTTGGTAATAAAGCTATCCACTTATGATGGGTTTATATTAAATGATAAGAGTTTGCATTCAAGGATTAGGTTTTGTAGGTTCTGCAATGGCAGCAGCTGTTGCTTCCGCAAAAGATCAAAAAGATAATTTTGTTTATGAAGTTATTGGGGTTGAATTACCAAATAAAGCCGGACAGATGAGAGTAGATTCCATTAATAATGGTAAGTTTCCATTTTCTACGGATGATAAAAACCTTAAGCTAAGTTTAAAAAAGGCAAAAGATAGAGGTAATCTATACGCAACAACAGAATCAAATTGTTATGCTAAAGCGAAGGTTGTTGTTGTAGATATTCATTTAGATATTCCTTACTTAGATGAATCTCCTACACTAGAGTTTAAAGGTTTTATATCTGCTATTAAAACCATAGGACGAGAAATTCGTCCTGGGACTCTTGTTTTAATAGAGACTACAGTTCCACCAGGAACATGTGAAAAAATAGTTGTACCAACTTTAGAGAGTGAGCTTATTAAGAGAAGAATCGATCCAAAAAGTATCTATGTAGCTCATTCATATGAACGCGTTATGCCAGGAAAAAACTATCTTAAGTCAATTACAGATTATTGGAGAGTGTTTTCAGGACACACTAAAGAGGCAGGTGATGTTTGTGAAGAATTTTTAAGTAATATAATTAATATTGAAGATTTTCCTTTGACTCGCCTATCATCGACAAACGCATCAGAAACAGCAAAAGTAATGGAAAATACTTACCGTGCAATGAATATAGCTTTTATTGATGAGTGGACAAAGTATGCAGAGAGTATTGGCATTGATTTATTTGAGGTTATAAAAGCAATAGGTAAGAGACCTTCTCACTCCAACATTCGATTTCCTGGATTAGGCGTTGGAGGTTATTGCTTAACTAAAGATCCAACCTTCGCACCAGCTGCTGCAAAACAATTATTTGATAAAGATATTCATTTTCCTTTTTCACAGATGGCTGTAAAAACAAATAATGAAATGCCATTGCATACTGTAAAAAGGCTAAAGTCGTTAATGAATAATAATTTTTTTGAAAAAAAAATATTAATTTGTGGAGTTAGCTATAGGCAAGATATTGGAGACTCTCGTTTTTCCCCTTCAGAAATTTTAGTTAAAGAGCTATTGCATCAAGGTGCGAAGGTAGATTGTCATGACCCTTATCTAAGCTACTGGGATGAATTAGACCGTGAACTACTTAAAGACCTCCCAGATCCTAGCATTTATGATGCTGTAGTTTTTACAGTTCCTCATAAGCAATATAAAGATCTAGATATCGCTAGTTGGGGTAATCAAAGTATAGTAATTCTAGATGCAAATGGGCTTTTTAATAACAAAAAAAGAGCTTTATTTCGTTTAGCAGGGATTAATATTGAAAGTATTGGCGTAGGAAATGGATTATGAATAAGAAAGTATTAATAACTGGAGGTGCTGGATTTATTGGATTAAATCTAGCAAATAAATTGCTAGATCAAAATTATAGTGTGCATATTGTTGATAACTTTGCCAGAGGGGTTATGGATGATGAGTTTGAAAATACTGTTGAGAGAGAGCGAGCTAGTTTTTCTAATATAAACCTTCTTAGTATTAAGGATATAAATAATCTAGATTTGAATTATGATGTAATTTTCCATCTTGCTGCTATTATTGGAGTTGCTCATGTTATGGATCGACCATTCAACGTTTTATATGATAATATTAAAATGCTTGGTAATATGATAGATTTTGCTAGGAATCAAAAAAAACTTAAAAGGTTTTTCTTTGCCTCAACTAGTGAAGTTTATGCAGGAACTCTTAAGCACTTTAGTTTAACTATTCCTACTCCAGAAGATTCACCTCTTGCGTTAAGTGATATTTCACATGCACGAACATCCTATATGCTATCAAAAATTTATGGTGAAGCTTTATGTCATAATTCTGGTATTCCTTTTACTTTATTTAGGCCCCATAATATTTATGGGCCTCGTATGGGCATGTCACATGTTATTCCTGAGCAACTCTATAAAGCCCATTATGCTAAAGAGGGCCAAAGTATAGAGGTTTTTTCGACAAACCATACTCGAAGTTTTTGCTATATTGATGATGCCATTGAGATGATTTTTCGGATGATGAATCTCCAATCTTGTGAAGGTATGACCTTAAATTTAGGAACTCAGAGCCCAGAAATTACTATGAAAGAAGTTGCAGAAGCTTGTTTTAATGCAGTAGGTAAACGCCTATTTGTTGATGCACAGCCAGCAGCATCTGGATCACCTGTAAGAAGAGCTCCAGATATGAATCAAACAAACAAATTAATTAATTACACATCACAATTTAACTTATCAGAAGGTATAAGACTTACATATGATTGGTACAGTAAAAATATTTTTGATGGCAATGAAACTACTGCCAAGTAAATTTTTAAATTATTAATTGTCATGAATTGATTAGGAAGTTAAACATGAAAAAATTAGGAATTAGAGATAGAATTTTAGGAAATTACGAATTAATCCTTTTAGTTTTTGTAACTGTTATTTATTTAAAAGGGTGTCATACTAGGTTGTTAAGAATAACTCTTCTTGGAAGTATTAATGATAATAATACTTTTAAATTACTAAAGGTAAAATAGTGGAAAGACTTTTTATTATCACTGGTTGGACTGGTTTAATAGGCGGCTCTCTTGTTGAGTATTTGGTTTCTAATAACAAACGAGTCTGTTTAGTTGAATTTAATGATAGGCCTAATAGTAGAATTTTTAAAGATGTTGAATATGTAAATGAGTTAGAGCTTAATAAAATAGATGATATTTCTGAAAATAGTATTTTAATTCATACTGCTTATAATGCAAATGCAAGCAGCTGCATGAATGATCCTGTTTCTGCGGTTGATTCAAATATTAATCTTACTATTAAAGTTTTAGAGTTATGTAAAAAATTTAATATAAATGAATTTATATTCTTATCTACAGGGTTTTTGTATGGTGAAGATGATAGAAAGGCGCATTTAGAAACTGATCAAATAATTGCAAATAATATATACTTGGGAACGAAGTATATTTCAGAAGAAATTATAAAAAATTATAGTAAGAATTTTAAAATAAAATCATTAATACTTCGTTTAGGAAATGTTTTTGGTTCTGAGTCTAGTGATAAAACTGTTATTGGCCGGATAATTAATCAATTAAATAGTGGTGCAACAGAAATTAAGCTGTTCTCTTTAAAACCTTCTAGGGATTTTATATATATAAAAGATGTTGTTGAAGCTATTGGAGTGGTTTCTAAGGATAAGCTTGTTGATATGACAAATGTATTAAATGTTTCATCAGGCACTGAGACATCTATCAAGAAGCTATCAGAAACTATTTGCACCTTGATAGATTCTCCTTTATCCATTCTAGAAGAAAGTAGCGAAGTGAAAAATTATAATTCAAATATATTATTGGATATCTCCAAAATAGAAAAACTTTATAAATGGAAGCCAAAATATACTTTGCAAAATGCACTCAAAGAAATTTTAAACTTATGAATAAAAGAATAATAGCTATCTATACTGGAAATAGAGCAGAATTTGGAATGCTTTCCCCAATAATTAAGTCTATCAGTAAGCACCCAAAATTGGAATATAGGCTCATAGTTTCTGGAGCACATTTAGATAAGGATTATGGCCTTTCAAAGAATGAAATATCTCAGGAGGGCTTAGAAATTTATCAAGAAATTGATTTAGAATTTGGTTCAGAAAATGAAGTTTCAGTTGTCAAGTCAATTGGTGAGGGAATTATTAAAATAACTGAAGCCCTTATAAAAATTAAGCCTGATATAGTGTTAGTAGGCGCAGATAGATATGAAGGTTTTTCTGCAATGATTTCCTCTACTCAATTAAATATTCCAACAGCCCATTTTGAGGGAGGGGACGTCACACTCGGCGGTGCTTTGGATGATTCATTGAGGCATGCGATGACTAAATTAGCTCATATCCATTTCACAACAAATAAGGATTCAATGCAAAGAGTATTAAATTTAGGTGAAGAGGCACATAGAGTTTTCAATGTAGGTTTCCCAGGAAATTCTAAGCTGCAGGCTAATGAATTAATTCCTCCAAAAGATTTATGCGAAGAGCTAAGTCTTGATATTAACAAACCATTAATATTATTTACGCAACACTCTATTTCAACTCAAGCTGATAAATCTGTTGACCAAATAATTCCATCTTTAGAAGCTTTAAATGAATTAGCTGATGAAAATAATATTCAGACTATTATTACATACCCAAATAATGATGCTGGAGGAATTAAAATTATACTAAAGCTAAAAGAGTTTTCTGCCTACTGTAATTCTAATATCAAGATTATTCCTCATTTGGGGCATAAAAAGTATCATAGTTTATTGAGTTTATGTGGCCATAAAGGCTTAGGAGTATGCGTAGGAAACTCATCAAGCGGTATTAAAGAAACTCCTATATTTTCTTGTCCTTCAGTTACAATTGGTAAAAGACAGGATGGAAGATTAAGGGCGAAAAATGTAATAAGTGTTGATTATAATAAAGATCAAATAAAAAATGCAATTATAAAGTCGTTATTTGATAGTAATTATAGAAAAGAATGTACAAATGCTATTAATCCTTATGGAGATGATGATGCTGGCGAAGTTATATCAAATATTCTTTCAGAGGTTTCCTTGGAATATGAATTATTAAATAAAAAAATAAAATATTGATAATGAATAGATATTTTGGTTACTTATTCTTAAGCATATTTAAGATAGTGATAGATAGAGGAATATTATATGCAATCGAATAGCAATGATGAGGGACCTCGGGGTTCAGGAAAAGGACCTTTAAATAATAAAGGTTCTGGAGTAAATAATAGCCCTGTATTAGCACTTATACCTGCAAGGTCTGGCTCTAAAGGAATACCCGGTAAAAATATGGTTAAAGTAAAAGGAATTCCTCTTATTGGTTACACAATTGAGTCTGCTATCCATTCAAAATTTGTAAGTGAAATTTTTATATCATCTAATGATAACCTTGCCTTGCAATATGGAAAAGAGGCTGGCTTACAATTAATAAGAAGACCTGAGGAATATTCGAGTGATACTTCATCTGCAAATGATGTTGTTCAGCATTTTATATCAGTAATACCAAAAAAATTTATTGAAAAAGATCCATATATTATTTATTTGCAACCAACATCTCCATTAAGAACATCAGACCATATAGACCATGCGTTTGAAAAAATGATAGATGCAGGCCTTCATAAACTTGTTAGTGTTGTTGAAATGAAAATGACTCCATTCAAAGCATTTAAGCTTGATGATAAAGGCAATTTACAAGTATTGTTTAATGAAAACATGACTAACAAAAGACGTCAGGATTTACCTCAAACATATTTAGCTAATGGAGCTATATACATTTTTAAAGTTTCTGATTTTATTAAAGATCGTGAATTTCCTTCAAATGGAAGCTATCCATACATCATGAATGAATTAGATAGTCTAGATATTGATACTAATAATGATTTAGAAATTCTCAACCAAATTTTATAATTGTTTTATAAGAAAGTAAACAATAAAACTGGAGACCTAAGTAATAATGACTCTAAATATTACTCTTTAAATCCCACTATATCGTCTGGGATAATCTGCTGATCTGTATTAATATCATTTTTAGCTATCATACCTAAGATGTTATTAAAATTATCAGCCAATAATTTCCCATTGCCAGGCCTTTTAACCCATATATTATCAAGTGAGAAAACTTCTCCAATCTTAATAGGCTTAATACTTACTATAGAAGCATAAGCGAAATCTATTACTGGTTTTTCTTGCGGTAAAATAGTTTTTTTTCCTCCTCTAGCTTCCCACACTTTAATTGAACCATTGATTAAATTCTTCAATTCTTCTGGCTCTATTGATATGCCTGTATCTGGACCTGGCCATTCTCGACTTATAGTAAAATGTTTTTCTAGGATGCAAGCTCCTAAAGCGATTGCTCCCAAGCATGTTTCAATTCCCATAGAATGATCAGACAATCCAATAGGATGATCTTTAAAATTATTTTTTAAGTCTTCGATAGCTCCTAATCTAACATTGGTATAAGGAGTTGGGTACATACTAGTACAATGTAATATTGCAAGAGGACATTGATAATTTTCAATTATTTTCACTGTTCTAGCAATAGAATCTATATCATTCATTCCAGTTGATAAAATAATAGGTTTTTTTTTAGAAGCTATATGGTTTATTAAAGGTAAATTATTACATTCTCCAGACCCAATTTTAAAAGCGGGTACTCCCATATTTTCAAGTCTATCTGCAGCTTCTCTTGAAAATGGTGTAGAAAGATAAGTTATATTTTTTGTCATACAGTATTTTTGTATTTTTATCTCTTCTTTTTCAGATAGCTCACACCTTTTAATAATATCCCATAAAGGCTCATCTGAAATATCTCCCGGCGGCATATCTGTTTTAAGCATTTCTTTATCAGTAATATGTGTTTGAAATTTAACTACTTCAGTACCTGCATTAAATGCTGCATCAACTAAAGATATAGCTTTGTCAAAATCACCTTCATGATTAATTCCTACTTCAGCAAGAACTAAAGGGGGAAAATCAGGACCAATTTCCCTATCATTAATTTTAATAGAAATACTCATATTATTCTTATTACTTTATATTTTATTTTAATAAATAACAAAAATAGTTATTTAAATTATTAAATATAATAAACTATAAATTTTTAGAATGAAAGGCTTTAAAAAAAAAAGTAAATAATTCTTCTAATGAATGGTCAAGTGATATAGATTATTATCATCAATTTTTAACGATAGAAAATATTTTCAAAGATACATTAAGCTAGTAAGAAAGCAAATTATATGAATGTTAATCCTAGAATAATAGCTCGTCTGGATGTAAAAGGTGAGTTCGTAGTAAAAGGTATTAATCTAGAAGGAATCAGACCTGTTGGAAAACCAGATGCATTAGCTAAAAAGTATTATGAGCAAGGAGTTGATGAAATAATATATATGGATGCCGTAGCATCTTTGTATGAAAGAAATTCTTTAATAAAGCATATAAAAGAGGCTGCAAAGCATATATTTATTCCTCTAACAGTAGGTGGAGGGCTAAGAAATTTAGATGATATAAAGCAAGTGTTAAATAATGGAGCAGATAAAGTATCTCTAAATACTGCAGCTATAAAAAACCCTGGTATAATAAAAGAGGCATCTGAATTAATAGGCAGTCAGTCTATAATAGTATCCATAGAAGCTAAAAAACAAAAAAATAATACTTGGGAAGCATATTATGATAATGGTAGAGAAAAATCTGGAATTAATGTCGTTGATTGGATAAATGAGGTACAAAAACTAGGCGCAGGCGAAATACTTATAACTTCTGTTGATCATGAAGGTTTACAAAGAGGAATGGATTTAAAATTATTAAATACTATTAAAAATAAATCAAAAATTCCATTAATATTTTCAGGAGGTATAGGAAATATTAACCATATTAAGGAAGTTATTGAAGATGTTGATGCTATAGCAATAGCAAATTGCCTACATTATGATAAATTAAGTATAGGTGAAATTAAAGACTATTTTAATATCAAAAGTCATTTGGTAAATTAAATGAGTAAGATTGCTATAGTAGATTATGGTTTTGGTAATATTTTTTCCGTAACTTCTGCTCTTAAAACATTAAATTATAATGTAATACTTACTAATAAACCTGAAGAAATTATAAAATCAGATATTTTACTTTTACCAGGAGTAGGTGCTTTTAAGCCAGCAATAAATAAGTTAATTATCATGAATATAGATCAAGCTATCTCGCAATTCTTAAGAAGAGGAGGTCTGTTAATAGGTATTTGTTTAGGGTATCAACTTTTATTTGAAGAAAGTGAAGAATTTTCTGTTACAAAGGGGTTAGGTATATTAAAAGGAAGAGTAATTAGTTTAAATAATTTTAAAAATGTTACTGATAAAATTCCAAATATTGGATGGAGATCTCTAATAAAGCCAAATGGATTTTCTAGCTTAAATTATAACACAGGAAGTATGGTTTATTTTGATCATTCTTTCTCACCTGTTTCTTCAGATGAATCAATAGTAAGCTCTTACATATTATTCGGGGAAAATAAAATCCATACTTCTGTTGATAACGGACAAGTAGTAGGGTTTCAATTTCATCCAGAAAAAAGTGGAAATACTGGTTTACGTATTTTAGATTCTGTAATTAAAAAATTTTAATTAATAATTATTGATAGATTTTTTTAAATTGTGCCATTAAGGATTATTATTTACTTGATGGGTTAATACCCATTTATTATTTTCTTTTTTCCATAATTTTTTTGACCTATTTTTGTCAATAATTTCCCAAAAATCATCATTAGATATATCCATATAATTAAGCATATCTTGTAAATATTTTTTAGGAGGTTCTGCATCATATTTTTTTACTAATGCGACACCTTCTTCCCTAGTAATTTTTTTATTTCTAATTTCTTGAGAAGCATCGTAACTCGCCCTGCCTAATCCAAATTTTATAAAAGTCGTAAAATAATGTAATGTATCCATTTTATCATCTATACTTGAATATTTTGAATAGCTCCCTTCTGTTCTTTCTGAGTTAGGCCTAAAACCAGTATTTTCTACAGCATAATAATACATTTCTTGAGGATCCCATTTTAAAAAATAGCCTAGGTAATGCATATTGAGATCTATATTTTGTTTATTTTCTATAGGTTTATATATACTTAAATCACTCTCTCTAATTTTATAATCTGTTATTAATTTATCAGCAGGTACACCTCCTATTAATAAATCTTTATTGTCTTGAGATCCATGAAAAAACTTGTTGTTCATAATTGATGTTTCATTATCACTAACATCATTACCATATTCTGCTTGATTTTCTCCATAAAAAATTAATGGAATTTTATACTGTAATGCTAACCTAGGACCTACTATTTTTTGACCTATAATAAAAGGTTGAAAAGGGTGACATAAATTCTGAAAAGCTAATTTTGTAAGTAATCTATGAACTCTTCCATTAGGAGTAATTAATACATTATCAAACCCTCCTATTTCTATCCATCTTTGAAAATTTTGCCATCCAATTTCAGTATATTCATGGGGTGCCCATGTAACAGTTAATGGATTCATATTATATTTATACTTTAGAATATGTGAGGTAAAAGCGCTATCTTTGCCTCCACTACCTGGTATTACACAATCATATGAACCGTTTCTACTTCTGTATTTATCACATAATGTAATTAATTCCTGCTCTCTCTTTTCCCAATCAATATTTTTATTTTTTTTCTCTGCATAATTACAAGCTGAGCAAACACCCTTATCATCCATTATGATAGTTTGTTTTTTGTTTATACTATCTTTATTAAACTCTACAACAGAAGAAGGTCGCTGATTAGAAATTACACATTTTTTACAAAATACTACTGGTGTTTCTATATCCATAATACATCCATTTATAAAAATAAGTTAAAAATCTATAACATTAATTTAAATTATTTTCTATAATCTTTTCTCGTTAGTTCAAGTATAGTTCAGTATGAGTTATTAAGCTTTAGGAATTAGATAAATTTATTATCAATATGGCGACTTATTAAAAATAATGATGATGATATAACTCTCTGAAACTCTTTCTAAATTTATATATGGTCTTAACTCAATTGGAAGAGTAGTCTCTTGATCTTCATCTTAAATTATTACTAAGCTTTTAAATGGCTTTTATAGTACACCTTAGCATACTTTCTAATTACTTCACCACAACCTGGGGTCCCATAAGTCATTATTAAATTTTCTACCTAGGTCGATAGCATGATTTACTATAGTAGAATCTATATTTTTATTACAGATTATTTTTAGATGTTTAAGTTGTTCAATATTATCACATCCAATAACAGGCGTCATACTTGGACATAGTTCCTTTACTACTGCAATTGCTAATTCTTCTGGTAATACTTCAAATTTTTTAGATAATTCTTGAAATTTTTTTACTGGATTTTTGAGGGGAGATAAGTGACTAGGGATACTGTCTATATCCATAAGAATAAGTCCTTGAAGAAAAATGGACCGTACTAAAAGGTTGCCTCCATTATTTACAAAATTTAATATTTTTTTTGATGTAAGTATAGATTGATTAAATATATTACCAGGAATTTGTAATAAATTAATATAGTCATTCTGAAATATATCTTTTTCATCATATATGGATAGTCCAAACTGATTAATTTTATTTTTGTTTAATAAGTTTTTAATATAAGTATCAATATTATGTATATTTCTATTGTTAGGGTGATGTAAAAAAAGACCTTCAATATTTTTAACATTTAAATCATTCATTGATTTAGAAAAGTAATTATCCATTTCTTCAATATTTAATTTTTTTAGTTTAGGTATTTTAGTAAATATTTTTATATTATTTACGTGTTTTCTTTTTCCAATTATTTTTTCAGAATTACCATAAGCTTGTGCAGTATCAAACATAGTGCAACCAAGTTCTATCGCGCTATCAATAAATTTTACACCTGCTGTATCATTGTTTAATTCAGATGCTTTATTTAGGCCGTATATTTGCCCAATTTGGGCAGTACCGATTATAAAATTTATATTATTATTATTCATTTATGTAAGTGTTGCCAGTCTTTTGTTAATAGTTATTTTTAGGAGTTATGGAATACCAAACTGCAGAATTATTTTTCATTATTTCTCTCTTTATAACTATACTTTATTCAAGTTTATCTATATTTTCTAATGAAAATATAATTATTTTAATATTTAATAATAAAAATAGATAATTATATTATCTTTCTAGGATATAAATAGAAGTATTTAATAATATAAATTGTTTATTATTGGTGTGTTGGATGGTTGATAAAAATAATATTAGAAATTTTGCTATTATTGCTCATATAGATCACGGAAAATCAACTCTATCAGATCGTATAATAGAATATTGTGGAACAATAAGTAGTAGAGAAATGAAAGCTCAGATTCTTGATTCTATGGATATAGAAAGAGAGCGGGGCATCACGATAAAGGCTCAGACAATTAGACTTGAATACAAGGTGCCAGACGGACAAGAGTATATTTTAAACTTAATTGACACTCCTGGCCATGTTGATTTCTCTTATGAAGTTTCTAGATCGCTTTCTGCTTGTGAGGGAGCTCTTTTATTAGTAGATGCAAGCCAGGGTGTTGAGGCCCAAACGCTTGCTAATACTTGGCTTGCACTAGAGGCCAATTTAGAAATATTGCCAGTTTTAAATAAGGTGGATTTGCCAGCATCAGATCCAGAAAAAGTTAAATATCAAATTAATGATCTCATAGGGTTAGAGACTGAAAATATTACCCATGTTTCAGGGAAAACTGGAGAAGGAGTAAAAGATTTATTAGAAATTTTAGTAAAGACTATACCGGCTCCAAAGGGAAATGTAGATAATCCATTAAAAGTTTTGTTAATAGATGCATGGTATGATTCGTATTTAGGAGTGATGGTTCTTGTGAGAGTTCATGACGGAGTTCTCAAAAAAGGAATGAAAGTATCTCTTATGAGGTCAAAAAGAGAATATCAGATTGAGCAAGTAGGTATATTAGATCCAAAGCCTAAAATTGTAGACAGTCTTTCAGCAGGTGAAGTAGGCTTTATTACTGCTGCCATTAAAAGTGTATCAGATGCGTGGGTAGGGGATACAATCACAGATATGAAAAAACCTGCTTTAGAGGCTCTTCCTGGTTTTAAGGAAAGCGTTCCTGTAGTTTTTTGTGGATTATATCCTGTAGATGCAGGAGAATTTGATAAGTTAAGAGAGTCATTATCTAAATTAAGGCTTAATGACACTTCTTTTCATCATGAAGTAGAATCTAGTGCAGCTTTAGGATTAGGTTTTAGATGTGGTTTTCTGGGTTTATTACATTTAGAGATAGTTCAAGAAAGGCTAGAAAGAGAGTTTAATCTTGATTTAGTTACAACAGCTCCTAGCGTTATTTATGAAATAAATATGCGGAATAATAAATTATTAAAAATACATAATCCTGCAGACTGGCCAGATGTTACTAAAATAGATTCTATTAAGGAACCATGGATTCGAGCTACTATATTTAGTCCAGATGACTATTTAGGAAAAATTTTGAGTTTATGTAATGATAAAAGGGGGATTCAGGTAGAGCTCAGCTATGTAGGTAAACGAGTTATGTTAATTTATGATTTGCCTTTGAATGAAGTTATATTTGACTTTAATGATAATTTAAAATCTATTAGTAGAGGTTATGCAAGTTTTGACTATGAGATCAAGGGCTATAAAGTAGGTAATTTAGTTAAGGTAAGTATGTTAATCAATTCAGACAGTGTAGATAGTTTATCTTTTATTGTACATCGGGAGTCTGCAGATACTAGATCAAGAGCAATTTGCGAAAAATTGAAGGAGTTGATTCCACGACAGCTTTTTAAAATTGCTATTCAAGCTGCAATAGGAGGAAAAGTAATTGCAAGAGAGACTGTTAGTGCGTTAAGAAAAGATGTTACGG
>MDSW01057891.1_pt1 | contig 14106 bp, 15 predicted proteins | sample 811171 | NCBI WGS metagenome assembly MDSW01 (sample SAMN05326641, study PRJNA326480) | marine metagenome | isolation source: seawater | place: Atlantic Ocean: North West | collected 2012 | reverse complement strand
TTAACAACAATGATAATATGGATGGCTCAAAATAAAAATATATCTGAAGATTTAAAAAACAAAGCGAAAGAATCATTATCATCAGGTTTTAAATATGGAATTTTTACATTGGCTTTTGTTGCGGTTTTTAGAGAAGGTGTTGAAATAATATTGTTTTTATACGCAATAGGAATTAAAGATGGGGTATCTGTTATTCCATCTGTAATTGGTTCTCTTTTAGGTCTTTTTGCAGGATATATAATTTTTGTTCAAGGTGTAAAAATTCCACTTAAAAAATTCTTCAATGTAACATCAGTATTTCTGATTTTTGTTGCAGCAGGTATGTTGACTTATGGTGTTCATGAATTAGAATCTGGCGGTGTGATACCATATATGGGTGGTGAAATACAAATTCAAGAAGATTCAATTAATGCTACAAGAATAAATGGAGATACTAAAGAATTTAGTATTAATGAGAAAAAGAAAGCGCAAAAATGGGCTTCAAGAATATGGAATATCAATCCGTCTAAAAATGATGATGGTTCTTATCCAATTCTACATGATAAAGGAGCTATTGGAGGACTTTTAAAAGGTTTCTTTGGTTATAATGGAGACCCAAGTCTTATTGAGTTTATAACTTGGTTAATATCAATTATTGGACTTAATTATTTGTATCAAAAAATTGGAAGAAGAAAGGTTTAAATAAATGAAGAAATTATTATTTATTATATTACTATTTAATTTTATATGTTTTACTCAAGAACTTATCATTGGTGAAAAAAGAGTTGAACCTGGAGTTGTATTTATTTTTGAAGGTGCTGTCAAAGATCATGTTATGCCTTTAGAATTGCATTTACCAGAAGATCAAACTCATATTCATATTGAAGCTCGAGTAAATTGGGATGAAAATAATATACCAGATGGAACGCCCAAAGGTGGATTTGTTCCATATTTAAATATTACAGCTGTTGTTAAAAATCAAAAAACAGGATTACAAACATTTGTTGATTTATTACCTCACATTAATTTAATTGATAATTTTCACTATGCAAGAAATATAACTCTACCTGGTGATATTGATGATTTATATACAGTAATGTTTAGTGTTACGTCACCTTCTCAACAAGATGTTGCTTTACATAAGGATTGGCTCACTAATTATGGAGAAGAAATTTTTTCTGATGTAAAATTTAGATACAAAGATATATATTTTGGAGAAATTTGCAGAGCTAGAAGAAATTAATTTTCTTTATTTAATACAATCAATTCATATAGAGACACAAATAACATCACATAAAAGCATATATACATAAGTACTGAAGATATTATAACTATATAGCTAAATGTTGTTGTTACGTATCGAATTATAAAAAAACCACCAAATGTAATAATAATAGATAGAAAGGGTTCTATCATTAAGAATCTTTTCCAAAAGCCATTGATTATACTGTTATATAAAAAAATGAGCCCCAATGATAAAAAGATAATGGAGAACATCGTTATATGTTCATGGGTATGAGAAACTAGATCTTTTAAAGTTTTGGGTAATTTTGGTTCCCAATCATCATTGTTCCCTAGATATTGTTCAATCATACCTGAATAAGAAAATTCAGAATTTAGGTATACATACAATACTCCCAGACTAAATCCAACACCAAGCGTTATAAGGTAGTATATTAATATTTTCTTTAGGTTTTTATCTAATGTTTGTAGAGTCATTCTATGATATTATTTAGCCATAACATAAGGTAATAATAATGATAATTTACTAATTCCTTTAGTAAAACTTTTAACTGAAAGTGTAGCTCCAGTTATACCATCAATCTCTTTCCCATGTTTATATAGAGAATCTTGTTTCATGCCAATAAATTGGGCTAACCAATTTTTACCACTAATTTCACCTCCATATGCCTCTCTATATTTTATAATTGAAGAATGTATCACTTCTTGATTTTCATTAAATATAACTAAAAATGTAATAGGCATAGTTTTTCCAATTGTATTGTCCATTAGTGCATAATGTGTTTTATCATCTATTTTGATGGTCCAATAATAGATTTGATCTCTATAAAATTTTTGTTTAATTTGGTTTTGAATTTGTTTTTTTATTTTTTTTGAAATTTTAATTTTAAATTCTTTAATTTCAATTTTTTGTTGATAATAGTCATTGATTACTCGTAGTGTTTTTTCTTTTATTTCACTAGCGATTAGTAAATGTAAAAAGGATAATATAATAATTAGTTTTTTCATAAAGTTAAAATAAGATGAGCGTAAATCATGCCCAATCTACGCTCATTTTCCTGTAATTATAAAGAGAGAAATATTCCAAGAGAGAAAAGATGTTTATATTTATTGGTAAAAACTCTCCTTATTCTTTATTACATATTTTTTAGAACATATAACCAAGTCCTACTCTCATAACATTATCATCACCAGCTGTTCCTGTTTCAAACTTAAATGAAATGTTATTCATAGGCTTGTATGTAACTCCAAATAATGAAATTTCCTTTGCATCATCATTATCATCTTTATTATATGCACTAGTTCTCATCCATAGATAAAGGTTAGTGTCATCACCACATCCAATAAGACCTGCAATATCATAACCTAAATCAAGGTAATAACCTGAAGATGACTCAACTTCATAAATTTCACCAGTATAATATTCATCACCTTCTACATCTTCATCTGGATCGACCATTACTTGATGCAGATTATCAGTATAATTAATCATACCATATTCCATTCTTGCATAAATGTTGTTAGCTGCATAAGTTGCATTAAATTCAGCTAAGTTTACTCCAACAGCTTCTCTTGTAATTGCATTATTACATGCTTGGTCTCCACTTGCACCACAATTATCTACTCCAGTTGCAGCTAAAGCTGTAGCAGGAGCATCATTCATAGTCATTGAACCACCAACTTTTAACCCTGTCATACCTGTCCATGAACCTTGAACTGTTTTTGTCCAGTTACTAGCTGTTGAATAGTGCCCTTTTTTTCTTGCGCTTCTAATACCTTTAGCAATATCATCTCCAACAAGATCACCAGTGATTGTTGTATTTAAGTGAAAATCACCCATTTTACCATAGAATGCAAAACCATTATCAAACCATGTTGTTGGAATGATATATTTAGAATATTCCGGTCTTTCAACACTCATAAATGTTGGAGGCTCGTGATATTCATTAGTAATTCCTGCAGGAACTAATAATACACCACCTTTAAAACCCCAAGTACCATTCCAATAATTTAGGTGAGCTTGTTCCATAGCCACGTATCCGCCTTCGTATCCTAAAGCATCAGATGAACCAACCATATTATGTTCAATTTCAACTTCAGACATCATTGACCATTTTGAACTAAATTGGTGTTTGATATAAAAGATAAATCTATGGAAATCAAGTTTTCCATCACCATCATTTGCTTCCATATCAAAATGCATTTCTCCATAACCGCCAAGACTTGTTATTGGTTCAAAGAATTCATCTTCTGCTATTACAAAGCAAAACAGAAGAGCAAGTGTTAGTATTTTTTTCATTTTTTAACTTCCTTTTTTTATTTTAAATGAGACTCAGTATCAATAATGTTAATTTAAATGAGACTCAGTATCAATTACAAATAAAAAATATATAAAAGTAATATTTTTTTTAAATTTGAGCATGAAATATAATTTTTATATCATCTTTTGCATTATTTTTAATTTAATTTTATCGCAATGTGATGATAATATGTTAATGTTTGATTGTGATGGTTTAGAGTTTTGCAATAATGAGGCTACTTATGGGTTTGATTGTTATGTAAATAATGAATTTTGTGAAGACTTTAATGGAGATGGAATTACAGACTCATGGGTTGGTGACGGTTGGTGTGATGATGGAGAATGGGGATTTGATTTTCAATGTGAAGAATATAGTTTTGATTGTGGAGATTGTGGAGACACCTTTACAGACACCTATGGTTATTGTCAACATGTTCCACAAAGCTTTAATTTTGTTCATGATGGTCAAAATAGGCAATATTATTTATATCAGCCAGAATCAATACAAGAAAATGCCCCTTTAATTTTTGTTTTACATGGATATAGCGGTTCTGCTAGTGGAATTATAAGTTATGCGGGCATGAATATGCTTGCTGATGAGCATGGTTTTGCTGTTTGTTATCCAAATGGCACCACCGATCAATCTAATAATAGATTTTGGAATGTAGGTTACGCTTTTCATCAGAATCAAACTGTTGATGATGTAGGCTTTTTATCTTCTCTTGCTTATTATCTGCAAACAGAAAATGGTTATAGTTCTGAAAATACATTTGTTACAGGCATGTCAAATGGTGGAGATATGTCTTATATGCTCGCTTGCCAAGCTGATGAAATATTTAAAGCTATTGCTCCAGTAGCTGGCTGTATGATGGAGGGTATATACAATACATGCAATCCTAACCCTATCCCTATTTTTGAAATTCATGGAACTGCTGATGGAGTAACCTTATGGAATGGAGATATGGAAAATAATGATGGTTGGGGCTCTTATTTAAGTACGCTTGATGGCATTTCTTTTTGGGTAGAACAAAATGAGTGTCAAAATAGTGAAGAAATTCAAGGCCCAGCTCTTAATACTATTCATCATCGATATTTTGATTGTATGGACAATACAGAAGTATGGCTTTATGAAATTGTGGGCGGTGGACATGATTGGCCAGCTTATTCAAGTCAAGAGATTTGGAATTTCTTTAGTCAGTTTATTGTTTCAGGTGACATTAATAATGATGGTTCAATAAATATTCAAGATATCATATTATTAATTAATATTATTCTTGAATCAAATTTTGATAGTAATGCTGATATCAATAATGATGGTATTATTAATATTTTAGATATAGTTCAACTTGTAAATATAATTTTAGATTAAAAAAAGGATGGTAATTAGTATGAATAAAATTTTAATGATTTGTTTGTGTGTAGTAATTATTTCAATTGTTTTATTTTATGCGATAGGGTTTAACGTTGAAAATATTTCTACAACTGAAATAAAACAAAAATTAAATAATTCAAATAGTAGTATTGGAATTATTGATGTAAGAACAAAAAGCGAGTATGAATCAGGTCATATTGAAAACTCATTATGGATTCCACTTAACCAATTGGAGTCTAATATAGATAAAATAAAATCTCAAAATTATGATGAAGTTTATACTATTTGTCTAAGTGGAGGAAGATCTGCAAAAGCAGTTCAAGTATTAAAAAAACATAATATTGATGCAGTGAATATTCGAGGAGGGATGATTTCTTGGAATTCATTAAAGTAGAGTTTTTAAAAAAATATATGTAAATTGTTTAGTTGATTATTAATTAATAAAGGATAATAAAATGGATATTAAAGATAAATTAAATTTAGCATGGAAATTTTTATTTCTTGCAGTTTTTACTTATGGTGTAATGAGTTTGACGTGTTGTTCAAGTGATTGTAGTAGTGATGCTTCATGTTGTAAATCACAAACTCAATGCTCAAAATCAGTATCAGCTGATAAACCTTGCACAAAAGACAAAAAATAAAAAAGGTTTTGAATATATAAATTTAGGTGTAAATTCCCCCGTTGTATAACAAATAGAAAGGAAAACAACGAATGAGTGATGCATTAAAAGGTACCGTAAAATGGTTTAATGATCAAAAAGGTTTTGGTTTTATTGAGCCTGCTGATGGCGGTAAAGATTTATTTGTACATATGAGTAGTATATTAATGGACGGTTTCAAAACTTTGAAAGACGGTCAATCTGTTGAGTATGAAGTTGGTGAAAGTGATAGAGGTCCTGTAGCAAAAAACGTAGTTCCTAAGTAATATCAATTTAAGATAGTCCGCGTATAAATTTCCCAAATATTATAAAATCTATAAATACATAATAAAAATCCATTATATTACATAACATATTATAAAGGATAATATTATGCAATTTGCGGGTTTTATGGGCGGTTATGAGTGGGTTATAATTGTTTTAGCTGCGCTTGTATTATTTGGTGCTAAAAAAATTCCAGAGTTTGCTCGAGGTTTAGGCAAAGGAGTTAAGGAATTTAAAAAAGCAAAAGATGATATTAAAGAAGCAAAGACTGACGTTAAAGACTCCCTTGATGATTAATGTTTAATTTTCATCAAGGGAATACTACTTATTTATCTAAGATATTGTTCCAAGATTGAATAAGCTGTTCTATATTTTTATCATTTGGTAAGTCGCCAATAATTTCTATTTTCTCTATCATATCTCCTTTTGAGATATTATTAACAACATCTTGATTTTCATCATTTAAAACTTCTCCAAAAACAGTATGATTATTATCTAACCATGGTGTTTCAATATGGGTAATAAAAAATTGACTACCGTTTGTTCCAGGCCCTGCATTGGCCATTGATAAAATTCCAGGCTTACTATGTCTTAATTTATCATGAAATTCATCTTGAAAATTATATCCGGGCCCACCTGTTCCGGTTCCTAAAGGGCAACCACCTTGAATCATAAAATTATCAATAACACGATGAAAAGATAAATTATCATAATATCCTCTTTGAGATAGATTTACAAAATTAGATACTGTAATAGGTGCATATTCATAGAAAAGTGTTAATTTAATTATTCCTTTATTAGTTTTAATATGTGCTTCCATTTTTTTACCCTTTTTATTCATTATTTATTATTGCTTTGCTATTCTTATATTATGTAGTTTATCGTAAGAAGGATTAAGTCAATAATTAAAATTAAGTGCATTCTTACCCTATAAACAAAACATTTTTTAATAAGGTTTAATATGAGTAGTTCAGATTTAGAAATATTGAAAATAGTAAAAGAAAAATTTGAAGATCAAGGAGACGGTCATTCGATGACTAGCATAGACACTCCAATGAGAGATGATGCATTTAAATTAAATGATGAAGAAAAAATTAAAAAAATTGAAGGTTATTTTGAAAAAATTATGATAACACTTGGACTTGATTTAAATGATGATAGTCTCAAGGGGACACCTTATAGAGTAGCTAAAATGTATGTTAAAGAAATGTGCTCAGGCTTAAATCCAGATTTAAAACCAAAAGTATCATTATTTGATAATAAATATGATTACAATAAAATGATAATTGAAAAGAATATTAATTTTTACTCTAATTGTGAGCATCACTTTTTACCTATCATTGGTAAAGCTCATATTGGTTACATTTCATCTGGAAATGTAATAGGTTTATCAAAAATGCATCGAATTGTGAATTATTATGCAAAAAGACCTCAAGTACAAGAGCGTATGACTGTGCAAATTTTTAATGAATTAAAAAATACTTTAGATACAAAAGATGTTGCTTTATTAATAGATGCGGACCATTTATGTGTTGCTTCAAGAGGAATTCAAGATATTACTAGTAGCACCATTACTTTTGAAGCTGGTGGCGAATTTAAAGATGAGCACAAGTGGTCAGAATTTTTATCATTAGTTAATGTTGAAAAATAATTATTAAAAAAGGGCAAAAAGAAAATGCCTAAACTTTTTATTCATAATACATTAAGTAGAAAAAAAGAAGAATTTATACCTGTAGATTCAAATCATATCAGAATATATACGTGTGGTCCTACAGTTTACAATTATGCTCATATAGGAAATGCTAGACCTGCTGTTGTAAGCGATTTATTGGTTAGAGTATTAAGACAATTATATAAAAAAGTAACTTATGTTTCTAATATTACTGATATAGATGATAAGATTATTCAAGCATCCATAGATTCTGCTACACCTATTAATCAAATAACTGAAAAATATGAAAAAATTTACAATGAAGATATGGCATCTTTAGGTAATGCAAAACCAGATATACAACCACATGCTACTGATTTTATTCCTCAGATGATTGATTTAGTACAAAAAATGATTGATAATGGTACAGCTTATGAATCAGAGCAACATGTTTTATTTGATGTAACTAAATATTCATCTTATGGTAAGTTATCTGGAAGGGATATTGAAGATCAGCTTGCTGGAAGTCGAGTAGAGGTTGCTTCTTATAAAAAAAATCCAGGTGATTTTGTTTTATGGAAACCAAGCACTGAAAGTCAACCAGGTTGGGATTCCCCATGGGGTTTTGGTAGGCCGGGATGGCATTTAGAATGTTCAACAATGTCTGAAGAAAGTCTGGGCTTACCTTTTGATATTCATGGAGGAGGAATGGATCTTACTTTTCCGCATCATGAAAATGAAATTGCTCAAAGTTGTGGTGCACATAATGAAGATAAAGATCCTTCAATTTTTTCTAAGTATTGGTTCCATAATGCTATGCTTAATATTGATGGTGAAAAAATGTCAAAATCTCTTGGAAATATATTTTATATTAGAGATTATTTAAAACAATGTAACGGAGAAACTTTACGATTATCACTTCTATCAGGTCACTATAGACAATCTATTAATTGGACAAATAATACAATTGAACAATCAAAAAATACATTAGATAAATTTTATAGAATTCTTAATAAAGTATCAGATATAGAAATAGATAAAAAAACAATCAACAAATGCCCAGAAATGGTTTTAAATGCATTATGTGATGATTTAAATACTTCAAAGGCTTTAGCAGAAATTAATGAAATTGCTAAGAATTTATCTTCTGCTATTGATTTAGATGATAAAGTAAAATATAAAACGGAATTATTAGCTGCTAGTCAAGTTTTTGGTATATTAAAAAAATCACCAAAAAAATGGTTGGGAATAGGTCAAACACAAGATAATTTAAATAGTGATTTTATTGAAAATTTAATCAATGAAAGAAATGAAGCTAGATTGTCAAAAGATTTTAATAAAGCAGATGAAATACGGAATAAATTATCTGATATGGGTATAGAAATTGAGGACACTCCAAAGGGAACAATATGGAGAAGCAAGTAACATATGAATAATAAAATAGTTAAAATAACTTTGCCTGATGGAACAATATTAGAGAAAAATTCGGGTGTAACTGGAATGGAAATTGCCGAAGGAATTTCAAGTGGATTAGCTAAACAGGCTATTCTTATTGAATTAAATGGTCAATTACGTGATCTATCTTTTTCAATACATCAAGATTCAGAATTAAAAATTTTAAAGAAGGATGCTGATATTGCTTTAGAAATTATTCGACATGATTGTGCTCATGTAATGGCAGAAGCTGTTCAACAATTATTTCCAGGCACTCAAGTTACGATAGGTCCTGCTATTGATCATGGCTTTTATTATGATTTTGCATTTACTAAACCCTTTGCATCAGAAGATTTAATAAAAATTGAAAAAACAATGATAAAAATTATTGATAAAGGTTTGCCGTTTGAACGTGAAGTATGGAAACGTAATCAAGCTATTGATTATTTTAATAATGAAGGTGAAACTTATAAGAGTCAAATTATTGAAGATTTACCTAAAGATGAAGAAATTACTATTTACAAACAAGGAGAATGGCTTGATTTATGTAGGGGACCTCATCTACCTACGACCAAGCATATTGGAAAGTCATTTAAATTAATGAAAGTAGCAGGAGCATATTGGAGAGGTGATGAAAACAATGAAATGCTTACTCGTATTTATGGTACTTGTTGGAGGACTGATAAGGAGCTTAATAGTTATTTAAATATGCTTAAAGAAGCAGAGAAAAGGGATCATCGAAAAATTGGAAAAGAAATGAAACTTTTTACTTTTGATGAAGAAGTTGGTCCAGGTCTTCCATTATGGCTACCTAATGGATCTGTTATTATTGAAGAAATTGAAAAACTTGCGAAAGAAACAGAACAAAAAGCGGGTTATGATAGAGTCAAAACTCCACATATTACTAAGGGTTCATTATATGAAAAATCAGGTCATTTATCTCATTATAAAGATAGTATGTTTCCAGCAATGGATATTGATGGAAACGAATATTATTTAAAGCCAATGAATTGTCCTCATCATCATAAAATCTATGCAAGTTCTCCTAGAACTTATAAAGAATTACCTTTAAGATTAGCTGAATATGGAACTTGTTATAGATATGAAAAATCGGGCCAGTTATTTGGTTTAATGAGAGTTAGAAGCATGCAAATGAATGATGCTCATATTTATTGCACAGAAGCTCAATTTAAAGAGGAGTTTTTGGCAGTATGTAAAATGTATTTAGAATACTTTGAAATTTTTGGAATAGAAAAATATGAAATGAGATTAAGTCTTCACGATCCTGATAAGTTAGGTAAAAAATATGTTGATGAACCAGAGCTTTGGATTAAAACAGAAAAACTTGTACGTGAGTCGTTGCAAGATGGGCAATTAAATTTTGTTGAAATTCCAGGAGAAGCAGCATTTTATGGCCCTAAAATTGATGTTCAAGTTTGGAGTGCTATAGGAAGAGAATTTACGCTTGCAACCAATCAAGTAGATTTTGCGGTACCACCTAAATTTGGTTTAACCTACATTGATAATAATAATAATAATAAAACACCTCTTTGTATTCATAGAGCTCCTCTTGGGACACATGAGCGTTTTGTTGGCTTCTTAATTGAACACTATGCTGGTAATTTTCCATTATGGTTAGCTCCTGTTCAAATGGTTATTATTGCTATTTCTGATAAATTTAATGATTATGCTAATTCTGTATATGATGAACTTAAAAATAGAAATATTAGAGTTACAATTGATCAAAGAAATGAAAAAATGGGAGCAAAAATCAGAACAGCTGAACTTAACAGAATTCCTATTATGATTATATTAGGTGAACAAGAAGTAAGTAATAATACTATATCTGTCAGACGTAAGCATCAAGGAAATCTTGGTTCATTAGATTTAAAAACTTTTATTGATTCTATTGAAAATGAGGTTAATAATAGATTATCTTTTAGTGATAAAAATTAATTACAATTTTTAACATTTAGATACATTCATTTACAAGCTTAATTCAAAATTTTATTTTAATTTAATATTAAGAATAGATTTCTCCCTTTCTATTCTTTATGTAGTAAGCATTCAATGGCTCTATAATTAGAGCCATTGAAAATTTATTATTAAATTAGTTTTTTAAAATTAATATATTTAAATAATTGATTATGAAAGAAAGATTATGGTTTTGTTTCGGTATCTATATTTAATTTTATTTTGTTCTTCTTTATTATTTGGAGGCTTACTTAAGCCTTTTAATAATCAAATTATACCTTATATACATATTTTATTTGAATGGGAACAACAACCTGATGCTATTGCATATCAAATACAATTATCAGATTCAGATTCTTTTGAAAATAATCCTAATTTATTATTAGATGCTCAGACATCCAATTTGGTATATATATATCAAGATAGTATTGATTGGAATAATACTTATTTTTGGAGAGTTAGAGATATATATGAAGATAATTCTTTTGGCTCTTGGACGCTTCCTTTTTCATTTACAATTGATGAAAAAAAATATGAATCTGATTCAGGTTCATTATATATCGATTTTTCAGATGAAAATTTAATTGATAATCAATTAATTTTGTTAGGCGATTTAAGTGGAGGCTTATTTTTAACAAGTTTTGTTTTTGATAAAGATGGCAATGAAATTTGGAATGGTGATATAATGGTTAATCATATAAATAAATACGGGCAATTATTTGGTTTTAGTTATGATGATTTTCCAAGAAAGACGGGTGTAGAAATTAATTATAATAATGATATTTTATGGTCAGGCCCAAATGATGTTTACATAGATATTCATGAAGTTAAATCAATTCCAAATGGAAATTATATGGGCTTTGTTTGGGAATTTCAAAATGGACCTATACCAATTGGTGAATGGACCAATTATTTCAGGCTATTAGGTTATGAAGCAGATGGTGTAACCAATGAATTTTCTTGGTTTGGTCAGGCTGTTGTTGAATGGGATCAAAATTCAAATGAAATTTGGAGATGGAGTCCATTTGATCATTTTAATATGAATGATTATGATGCCTATGGAGGTACATGGTGGAATGCAGCTTTTGATGATAATGGCTATGATTGGATGCATTCAAATGCATTTCATTTTGATGAAGAAGAAAGTGCTATTTATTTCTCTTCAAGACATTTATCAAGAATTACTAAAATTGATTATCCAAGTGGAGAAATCATGTGGATGATTGGCCTCCCTAATGAATTTGATGGATCTGTAAGCGAGCATATTTGTACTAATTTGGGTATTACTTGGCAGCATAATGTGCAATTACTAGATAATGGAAATATTTTATTATTTGATAATGGTAACTTGAGTCCATTATTTGGAGATGTTAATCCAACTACTCGAGCTTTAGAATTTAAAGTAATCGATGATGCTTACTGTGAAGTAGTCTGGGAATATGATTTACCTAATTATTTATATGGTCCATGGATGGGAAGTGTTCAAAAATTAGATAATGATCATTATTTTATTAATACAGTAGGTTCAGGTGGTCATGCGATTGAAGTTGATGAGAGTCAAAATATTCTTTTAGATGCTCATTATTCATTAAGTGATAATCCCGATGATCCAGCAGGAAATTACCGTTCTTATAAGGTTCCCTCAATACATCCTAATGCTTATAGTGTAATATTTAATAATTATATTACTGATAATATGGAAGAAGGAATTTATTTTTCAGATAATTTAAGCATTTTGATTTCTAATCAAAGCGGCTATGTTCAATATTATGATTATCATTTATTTGATTCAGAAGGATGGTTTGGCGAAGAATTAAATTCTTTTGTATTAAATCCATATAGTACTATTGAGCTTAATTTCAGTCCTTCTAATATTAATAATGATGTATCAAATTTAACATTCAATATTACTCCTATGTATCATAATTATGATTCAAAAAATTACAATTTTCAAATATATGCTCCTCAAATGAATGGAGATTTAAATTTTGATGGTATTTTAAATATATTGGATATTGTTATTTTAATAGAAATTATATTAGATGGTGATGAATTTAATTTTGCATCTGATGTTAATAGTGATGGTATTGTAAATATTTTAGACGTTATTACGCTTCTTAATCTTATTCTTGAATAAAATCATAAACTAAAGTTGTATGAGCTGATTGTCCTAATTCTCCGTAATATTGATAAGGCCATAATTTTATATACCCTCTATTATTTGATAATTTCACAACAAATTGTTTATGAGTATAGTAAAAATAATAATCATTATCTATATCAAACCAACCCCAATTTTCTAGAACTGTATTTCCAGGTGCCTCTGTATAAGCTTGTTCTGGATCATCATGTGCCCAAGGTTGATAAATATTAGTTAATATAGAATCAGATACAAAAACAGCATTTTCAGGTACTTCATTAAATTCATTGAAAATTTCACATGTCCAAGTATTTTCTATCATAAATACGCCCGCATCTCCAGGTCCTGACTGCCCGCTATTTGTTCTAAAATGATTTCGCATCATGGCTATATCCCAAGTAGTATCATTTTGAGCTTCATTTTCGGTTATATTTACTTCAACAAAACCTGTATCTGTAATTGACATATAAATCCAATTTATAAAACTAGTAGCTTCTATTGTTTGCTCAATTCCATCTAAACATATTTCATCATCATATTGATCTTCTTCACAAGAAATAAATAGCGCACCTATTGTAATTAATATAAAATATTTATTTAAAATCATAATTATAAGACATCTCCATTATGTAAGTTAATCCGGGATTTTGGAAAGTTGTATCATCAAAATTTGTGTAATCTAATAAATTGTTTATTCCTATTTTTAAGTTGGTATTTTTTAATAAGAAATTTTTTAACATAGCTGAAATATTTATTTGATAATATTCAGGAATAAATGTTTCAGTTCCAGATGTTGGTGCGGTAATTGTTTTTTCACTGTAATAGTTTAAATTTCCAGATATAGTAGCAGAATTAAATAAATAATAAGTTTTTTTAAAATTTTTAAAAATATTTAGATTAAATATATGTTCACTTATGTTAGGCAATCTTTTATATTCTATTTCATCTTTAATTCTAGTGAAATTATATGTTAATTCCATATTTATAGAATTTAATTTTACTCCAAAATTAGTTTCTATAGAATTAATGGATGTTTTATCATAATTATCATAATAAAAATCACCAATATCATTTCTTTCTTCTGCAATCATG
>MDSW01162601.1_pt1 | contig 14107 bp, 14 predicted proteins | sample 811171 | NCBI WGS metagenome assembly MDSW01 (sample SAMN05326641, study PRJNA326480) | marine metagenome | isolation source: seawater | place: Atlantic Ocean: North West | collected 2012 | reverse complement strand
TCCTTTCATAATTGTTAAAATAGAATTTAATTTTCCGTAATTAATTCCAGTTCTTCCTCTAATAAGTTCTGCAGGATCAGGATTTTTTTTCTGAGGCATTATAGAAGAACCTGTTAGCATTTTATCATTAAAACTAATCAATTGGTAAGCGTCTGAATTTAGTATTATAAAATCTTCAGCCAGTCTCGATAAATGCATTGCACAGACAGCACAAGCATAAAGAAAGTCTATAGCGAAATCTCTATCAGAGACTGTATCAATTGAGTTATTTGTCGGTTTCTTAAATCCTAATTTTTTAGATGTAAAATTTCTATCTATATTGTAAGAAGTTCCAGATAATGCTGCAGCTCCTAGAGGTGACTCATCAATTAACTCAAGATTATTTTGAAATCTTTTTTGATCTCTTTTCAACATTTCATAATAAGCTAAAAGATAATGAGCAAAAGAAATTGGCTGAGCATTTTTTAGATGAGTGAAACCTGGCATTACAATGCCCACATTTTTATCTGCTTTATTAACAATACTTTTCATAAGTGAATTTAATTCTTTAATTAAAATAAGAGATGAGTCTTTTACCCAAAGCTTAAAATCAGTAACTACCTGATCATTTCTTGATCTAGCGGTGTGCATATAACCGGCTGAGTTGCCAATTATTTCATATAATTTTTTTTCGATATTTAAATGTATATCCTCAAATTTTTCTTTGAAAATAAATTTACCTTTTCTAATTTGGCCTTTGATTTTTTCTAATCCTTTAAGTATTTTTTTACCTTCTTTTGCGGGTATAATTTTTTTTTTAACTAACATTTGAGTATGAATTTTTGATGCAAAAATATCTTGTTCGTAGAGTCTTTTATCTACGTTAATAGAAGCTCCAATTCTTTGAAATGACTTAGAAGTTGAGCTTTTGAATCTGCCTGACCAAACTGTCTTATTTTTATTTGTCATAAACTGTGTTATTTTAATTTAAATTAATATGAAAATTAGTAAATCTTTTAAAATCTATATTAACATAATTTTAGCTTTATTTTTCCTCAATTATCTCAACGCTAGCACCAATACACCTAAAAATTTAATAGTTCACGAAAAACCAAAATTAATCCAAAATATAAATTTTAAAGATATCAATCTTCAAAACGTGGATTTATCTAAAAATAAAGGCAAGATCGTGATTTTAAATTTTTGGGCTACCTGGTGTGCACCTTGCAAGAAAGAAATGCCCTCATTAGATCAGTTATCACTTAACAAAAATGTTAAGATTTTCCCGATAAATATGGAAAAACCGAATATGAAAAAAACATCAAAATTTTTTGAAGATTTGGGTATAAGAAATTTAAAAATATATTTTGACCCTGAATTTGAATTAGCAAAAAAATTTAAATTGAGAGGTTTGCCAACTAGTATTATTATAAATAAAGAGGGTAAAGAATATGGAAAGGTCATCGGAGAGATCAATTTTCAGGATGAAAATTTTTTAAATTTGATCGATCAGTTGATTAATCCTTAAAAAAATAAGCTAAAACCACTAGAACAATTATCGCTATAAATTGTAGAAGAACCCTTAGCTGCATTAATTTATTTGAATATTTTTTACTGGTACTTCCACCCTTAAATAAAGTATAAATACCTAGAATTAATACAATGGCAACTGCGCCTAAAAGAAAAAAACCTATGAAATTAAAGACTAGTTCAGACATTTAATCGTTTACTATCATGAGCCAATCACTAAATACAACAATAATTAATCCTTTAAGTAAAAAAAAACCTCAAAATGCTGTAATACTTTGCCACGGTTACGGTGGGGATGGAAAAGATATTTCAATATTAGCTAATTATTGGAAGAATTATTTACGAGATACTATTTTTATTTGTCCTGACGGTCCTGAGAAATGCGCAGTAAGTCCAACTGGATTTCAATGGTTTGACTTGATGGATCAGAGCCAAGATCAAGTTTTAACAAAATCTTTTATTGCTGAAATTAAACTTAATCAACTAATTGATGAAACTAAAGCAAGATATAATTTAAAATCATCTGATATTAGTCTAAGTGGCTTTAGTCAAGGATGCATGCTATCTTTACAAACTGGTATCAAACGAAAAGATAAGATAAATTCAATAGTTGGATATTCTGGAAAAATCTTAAGCACAGACCACCTAGAAAAAAATATTAATTCAATGCCTGAAATTATTCTAATGCATGGCGATAAAGACGAAATTGTTCCAGTAAATCACCTGCTTGAAGCTAGAGATTTTTTTCAAAAAAATGACTATATAATTCAGACGAAAATACTCAAAAATTGTGAGCATAGAATACCGCAGGAAGCGTCAAGTTTGGGCTTAGAATTTTTAAAAAAAAATTTATATAAATAAAAAAGAGCTATATGCCACAAAAATGTAACTTGATAAATATAATTCTTTCGGATAACTTTTAATTATGATTATTTCTGCAAGCGATAATGTTCCTCTTGAAAAGTGCCCTGCGTTAGTTTTAAACGCTGACTTTAGACCTTTGAGCTACTATCCCTTATCTTTATGGTGCTGGCAGGATGCAGTAAAATCAGTATTTCTAAATAGAGTAAGTATTGTATCAAATTACAAAAGAAAAATTCGAAGTCCATCTTTTGAAATGAAATTACCTAGTGTTATAGCTTTAAAAAACTTTGTCAAACCCTCTGAAAATCCAAACTTTACAAGATTCAATGTCTTTTTAAGAGACAAATTTACATGTCAGTATTGTGGTGATAAAAAAGATTTAACATTTGATCATCTTTTACCAAAATCAAAAGGTGGTGTCACAGATTGGGAAAATGTAGTCACGGCATGCTCAACATGTAATGTAAAAAAAGGTGGAAAACTATTTGAACAATCAGGGATGAGACTTTTTAACAAACCTTTCAGACCAACAGTAGATGACTTGCATAAAAATGGAAGAAATTTTCCTCCAAATTTTTTACATGAGAGCTGGATGGATTATTTATATTGGGATATCGAACTAGAACCTTAGTTAATATTTTTCTGAAATTGCTATAGCTATCCTTGAAGATGTTTTGATCACCTTATCTAAAATACTATAAATTCCCTTTTTGGTTGCTCCTTGGTCATAAGCAAAATCTTTGTGATCTAATTCGTCTTGTCTAAATTTTTTAATTTTTTCTTTTAACTCTTTTTCATCATCTCCTAGCTGATAAGTTTGATTCTGATAGTGCCCATCAATTACCTCTTCAACAGATGCTGTACAAAGCATGGCGGCCTTCTTTCCCAAGATAGCAGTTCCAAAACCTAAAGATACCCCAAGCAAGTCCCATATCGGTAAAAATTTTGTTGGTTTGATGTTTCTTTGTCTGATCTGTTCCTCAAAATATTCATAGTGCTCAGTTTCATGAATTTTCATTTCCTCAATTTGTCTTTTTAAGGCTTCATCTTGTTTTAGAGTTTTTAAAGCCAAAAGCTGACCCTCGTAAATTTTAATAGCCCCACGTTCGCCAGCATGATCAACTCTTATAATTTCCTCTAGAATTTTTTTATTGGTTTTTTTCATTTTGGTATAAAATTAAATAAATCATTATAACACTTATAATTAACGAAAAAATGGTATTTAATGTAGCAAGAGATTGTCCAAATATCCTGAAAGTAACATCTTTACAACTTATTATTGATCTCTTTAAATATTTTAAAAGTTCCTGAGCATTTTCAGCATTATTTGTTTCATTTAATTTACAAATGACACTTTCTTCGAATAAGCCATATTCTATTCCGGAATGATAGAATGATATAATTGATCCTGCCACAAATGAAATGAATAATGCAAATAAGATAGGTTTTTCATAATTTTTAAAAATTAAAAAATAAGAAATTAAAATAATTGAGACCATATAGGGTATTCTTTGTAATTTACATAGCGCACAAGGTTGGTGTTCAAGAATATATTGAATATAGTAAGCTGACAGCAGAGCAATTAAAGAAAAAATTAACAAGGAGTTTAAGAAATATTTTTTGTTCATTTATTTTAAAATAATATATATGACAAAAGCTATTAACACTAGCAACACACCCGAAACAAAAAAATATTTTGAACCATCTTTACTCATCTGATCAATAAATTTTTGCCCAAATTTCATTGTAAAATAAGATACTATAAAAAATCTTAACCCTCTTGAAACCAAGCTAATAACTATAAACAATGGAAGATTAAATCCAATAATTCCACTGGTTATTGTAAATACTTTATAAGGTAAAGGTGTGAAGCCGGCTAAAAAAAGAGTAACCAACCAAAAAAGTTTGCCTTCATTATTTGAAAGTTTTTCTTGCAGGTAATAAACCTTATCTTCGTAATTGTAGAATTCTATTATTGAGAGGGAAAAATCAAAAAACAGGGAACCTAACAAATATCCAAATAACCCACCCAGAACAGAAAAGAATGTAGAAAGAAGAAAAATTTTAAGATAATCCTCTTTTCTGGCCATTACCATTGGAATGATCATCACGTCAGGCGGTATAGGAAAAAAAGAACTTTCAATGAATGATATAAATGCTAGAAATTTCTTAGATAATTTATGACTAGCTAAATAGAGACATCTATCATATAATTTTTTTAGCATTTTTCTTTATACTAGTATGACAGACAAAATAGAACAAAAAAAAAGAGGTAATTTAACTTCGATTGATTTCACCAAAAAGAAATCAAATTTACCAGATGATTTTATAAGTAGAATAGAAGTACACTCAATACTATCAGCAAACCTCGGACGTTTTATTGATCAATGGTTTAAATTCATAATTGAATGGAATAGAAATGCTTACTCCGTTTTTCAAGATTTGGATAAATATTTTATTTTGATACATTTAATTCAAAAGTCATTTAGGCATTTCGCTGACATTTTTGTTATTTACTCTGAGGAAGAATTTTACTCAAAAGCAGAATTCGAAATTGAAAAGATCAACCTAATTGAAATATCTCAAGAACTTAATATACCTAAAGAAACAATTAGAAGAAAAATTAATGAAATGCATAGAGATAATATTATTGCAAGAAAAGGGAAAAAAATTATTATCACACCAAAAGCTTTTACTTATCAAAGACCTAGACAATCTATAAAAAAAATGTCATCTTTTTTATCAATTTGCTCCAAATACCTATCCACACAAGATTGGTTTGGCCCTTCAATTAATGCTGAAGCGATCGAAGAATTTACAAGAAAAAATTTTACACTAGTTTGGAGGTTTTTTTTCAGGCTCTGGATACCTTTTTTAGTAAGACAAAGATTATTTTACGGTGATCTAGAAACATTCTTTGTTTCTGGAATTATTTATGCAAATCAATCTGCAAAAGTAAGAGAGAGTTATCTTCATAATCCCATTACATTAACATCGACTAACACCAATATGGATTTGGGCTTAGACTCTTATAAAAAATGGATGCGAACAGTTATAGATTATCCAAATAAAATTATCGGGGTTAATGCATCATCAATTTCAGAAATTACAGGTGTGCCTAGGGCAACTGTTATAAGAAAATTAAATATTATTGAGAGAAAAGAATTAATATTTAAAGATAAAAACCAGCTTTACACTCTTGGAAAAAAATACAAAAAACACTTAAAAGAATTAGAGCAAATTTTTGTTACAAATCAGATAGAATTAGCTAAATTTGTAGCTACTTTCTTCGAATTATATAAAAACGAAAATTTAAATAATAAATTCAACAAATAATATTATTTTTGTAAAAATTATATATATTATTAAAACAAAATGGGCGAATGGTGGAACTGGTAGACGCGCCGGACTCAAAATCCGGTGGTAGCAATACCTTGAGAGTTCGAGTCTCTCTTCGCCCACCAATGTATGAATATAAATAAATTAAACAGTCTTGTAGAATTATACTTTGAGAAACTTAATCAGGTTGACTCTAAGAAACCTTTATTAAAATGGTTAAAAACTGAAAAGCCTTTTTACACCTGGGGAGATGTATCAGAGAGAATCTTTAAACTAACAAAAAAAATAAAATCTATTATTAAAGTAGGAGATAGGTGTTTAATCTTATCTGAAAACAGACCAAATTGGTTAATATCTGATATAGCGATAATGAATGCCGGAGGTATATCAGTGCCAATTTTCACGACTTACTCTCCCGATGATTACGAATACATTTTAAACGATTGTAAGCCGTCAATAATAATTGTTTCAAATAATAATCAATTTAAAAAAATTGAAAAATATATAAATACTGACGTAAAAAAAATTATTTCTTTTGAAAAATTAGACTTTGAAAGTTTACTTATTGATGACATATTTAACGAAAACACCCAGGAAAAAATTATAAATAAAGAACTTAAAAGAGATATGCCCGCTTGTATAATATATACGTCAGGCACATCTGGGAGTCCTAAAGGAGTTATTCTCAGTCATGGAGGTATTTTAAGTAATTGTCAGGGTGCCTACGACATACTAAAGATTTTAATTAAAAAAAAGAATCCAGTATTTTTGACATGGTTACCTTTGTCCCACTCATATGAACATACTGTTCAATTCGTACAAATTCTTTTAGGTGCAAAAATATTTTATGCAGAAAATCTTGAAAAACTTTTATCAAATATGGCTATTGCTAAACCAACCATCATGACCGCTGTTCCAAGATTTTATCAAAATTTATATAATAAGATTTCAACTAATTTTTCTAAGCAAAAAGGCTTTAAAGGAAAGCTCATAAATCTTACAATAGAATTAGGAAGAAAAATTTTAAATAAAAGTAGTTTGACTATTAAAGAAAAAATTATCAATTTTTTTTGTGAAAACCTAGTTCGTAGAAAAGTGAGAAAGCAATTTGGAGGAGAACTTCAGGCTTTCGTTTCTGGAGGGGGTGCCCTAGATAAAAAAATAGGTGAATTTTTAAATTCAATTGGGTTACCAACTTTACAAGGTTACGGATTGACTGAAGCATCACCGGTTGTAAGCTGTAACATTCCAAATCAAATACAGGTAGAAACAGTAGGGCCTCCATTTAAAACAAACGAAGTTAAAATTGCTGAAGACGGTGAAATTTTAGTCAGGGGTGAAAACATAATGATAGGTTATTGGAACAAGAAGAAAGAAACAGAAGAAATGATTATTAATGGATGGCTACACACTGGCGATATTGGAAAATTTAACGAAAAAGGCAATTTGATTATTACAGATAGAAAAAAAGAATTAATTGTAAATTTAGGAGGTGACAATATTTCTCCAACTAAAATAGAAAATTTATTATGTTTAAACGAAAATATTAAACAAAGTTATGTTTTTGGTGACAAAAAAAATTATTTAGTTGCTTTAATAGTAACAGAAAATCTTGTTAATGAAGATAAAATCAAAGAATATATAAATAAATTAAATAAAAGTTTATCTTTAATAGAAAAAATTAAAAAATTTAAGTTAATCACACAAGAATTTACAATTGAAAATAGAATGTTAACACCTACTTTAAAATTAAAAAGAAAAGAAATTTTAAAAAATTATAAACAAGACATAGAAAATCTATATTAAAATTAATCTATTCTAAATAAATTATACTTAAAAAACATTGATAATACTTAACTTTTTAAAGTTTTTAAATTTAATAAAAAAAATTAAAATTTTTTAAATTTTTAAAAAAAATTACGTTTTACTTTGTGTTTGACATCAAAGGAAAAAAACTTAAAGATAAATAATCAAAACGAATCATAAAGATTTGTTTATAAACAGGGAGATAAGATGGCTAAAAGAAGAAAAAAAGCTAAAAAAAAGAAAAAAGCTAAAAGAAGAAGAAGAAGAAGAAGATAAGTTTTTCTCCTCTCTTTTTTAAAAACGCCCTTTTTAAAATCTATAAAAAGGGCGTTTTTTATTCAACGTCTGATAACTGAGTTCGTCCTAAAGCCTTATCCATTTTTTTTTGGACATCTTCCGGACTAATCTTAAGAACTGCTTCGAATTCAGACTTTAATCGATCATATGCTTTCTCAAATAACTGCCTTTCAGAATATGATTGATCTGCCATTATGTCTGTATTTTTATTTAAATCCTTAACGACCTCAGCCAAATCGTAAATTTTGCCTGAATTAATTTTTTGGTCATATTCCTGAGCTCTTCTGCTCCACATGGTTCTTCTAATTTTTGGCTTTGTTTTTAAAATTGAAACACATTTATTAATTTGGTTTATTGAGGAAATTGGTCTGAGGTTAGACTGTTGATTAATTGGTACAGTTAAAGTTAGTTTTTCTCTCTCAATAAAAATTTTATAAAATTGGATTTCAATTTGTCCAATTGTTGCTTTCTCAATAGCCGTAATTTTTCCTACACCATGTTTAGGATAAACTACATAATCTTTCACTACATAAAGCTTTTTTTCAGTTGGTTGTTTTTTTACTTTTAAAATTACTGGTTTTTCATCTTGCCCAACACGTAAAGGTTTACTTGACTCTGCTTGTTTGGATGTTTTATTTTTTGAAGGTTTTATTTTTGCTACTCTTTTAACTTTTTTAACTTTCTTTACTTTCTTCTTTTTTTTTGGCATTTATTTTCCTGGTTTTTCTGAAAAATGATCTTTAAATTTGTTTTTTAAATTTTTAAATTTTTCACTTTCTGGCATTGGATCTTTTTTTTTTGTAATATTAGGCCATAATGCAGAAAACTTTTTATTTAGCAACAACCATTTTTCTTTATCTTCCGTATTTTCATCACTATCAGCTACTATTGCATTAATTGGGCATTCAGGCTCACAAACACCACAATCAATACACTCGTCAGGATTTATAACTAACATATTCTCACCCTCATAAAAACAGTCCACAGGGCATACCTCTACACAATCAGTTAATTTACATTTGATACATTCATCTTTAACTATATACGTCATAAATTATTTTTAACTCTCAATTTTATCTCACCACTTAGTTTATCATCAAAATATATTAATCCACAAATTCTTCTCATAAAATTTGATTCATATTGATCAACACTATTATCTGAAATTATAATCTTCCACAATTGCTCAATTATATTTTCTTTAAAATTAATTGTCTCACTTTTGATTATTTTTGTGAAATTTAATAGTTGATTAGACTCTTTTTCTAAGTTTTCAGCCTCAAAAAGTATTTTATCATGATCCATATCTGAATTATTTTCTTTAATAAATTTAAGTATCAGATTTTTTTCACTGTCGGTGTAATTTTCATCAATTTTTGCTGCATGAACTAATAAAGCGCTTACACCAATTAAGTCAGATTTTTTTAGTTTGATCATGATTGCTTCAAATTTAGGTTTAATAACTTACTAAAAGGATTTTCACTCTTTTTAGAGTCAAATTTTTTATTTTTAGGCCTTTTTTCACCTAAAAATATATATGTATCTGTCTCCTCTTTATCTTTCCTATAATTCATCAATTTCATCAGATTATAAAAATTTTCTTTTGTACATCCAAGCAAATTCATCATTTCTGTATCAACTTTAAACTTTTTATCCTTAGTTTTGTCTATAATTTTTATAAATAGCTTTTCTAGGATATCTATTCGAACAAAATAATCTTTAAATTTTTCAAAACCACAAAGAAGTAAAAAATCTTTATTTAAAGATCTATCAGAAAGAAAATTCAATCCTGATTTTGGAATCTCGTTAATTTTAGACTTCTGGTTAAAGAGCTTCCATAGGGCAATTCTTAAACTCACTGCCTTTGGTTTTAACATTTTTGGTAAAAATACGTGATACCTCCCAATTTTTATACCCATGCCCCATAATTTCTTTCTCTCATTTTCTGGTATTAATTTAACTATATGATTAATTTCAGAACGTTTCATAACTCCATTTTTTTCAAAAAGTTGAAAAACTAAAGCCCTTAAATATTGGTTTTCGATATGAATTGTGGTCAGATTTATTAAATCTCCAAGTATTTCTCTTAAATACGATTTAGTCCAATTTTTCAAAAAATCCTCGAGGTTAATTTTTAATTCATCATTTAATGAGTCATCTGCAATTAACTCAATTTCTGGGTTTAAATAATTATTTCCCTTTTTTAATCTTGCTATCGGATATTTTTTCCATAAAAATTTATTTTCACTGTTAAGCTCTATATTTCCATTTTCTACGATCTCTTTTACTCTTTTATCTAATTCCTCTTGAATTCCTTTTCTAGCTGCTTTTTTTATTGATTTAATGTCAGTATCTAAAGTTTTGGAGGTTAAAGCTATAATAAATCTTAAGCCTTTTAGTTCACCAATTAATTGACCATCAATTATGATCTGATTTTTTTCATCAATTTGAGTATTTAATACTAGATCTTGTTTCAAGTTTCTCGACAAAATACTTATTTTTTTATCAATGAAACTTTTAGTCAATTCTTCATGAAGTTTATCTGATAACTTATCCTCAATATTTTTTGTCGCTTGTATCCAATAATCAGAATTTTCAACCCAATTTTTCTTATTAGCAACATACGACCAGGTTCTAACATTTGAGATTCTATGAGAAAGCAAATCTATGTTACCATGATCTTTTTCTAATCCCTTTAATTGTTCTTTCATGTAATCATTTGGAATTCTTCTTTTACGAGTTGATAAAAATGTAAAAACTTTATCAATTATATTGGTATGCTGCCCATATGCCTTTTTCTCAAAGTCTGGAATTTGACAACATTCCCATAAAAGCTCAAGATTTTTATTGTATAGAATATTATTTTCACCTTTTTTTAGAAAATATCTTAAAACATTTTCGTCAAGAGAGTCGTGTGTTCTTTGTAAATACTTATTATTTGGTCTTAATTCTAAAGAGGCCACTAATTTATTAGGAGTTTGAAAATTTAAATTATGGTTTCTCCAATAAAGTGTTTTGGCCTCAGGTAAGTTATGTTTTTCAATATTTTCTATTTCATCTGAGTTGAGCGTATCGCAATCTCCCGTGGTTCCAAAAATCCCATCATTTTTAAATCTTCCCGCTCTTCCTGCTATTTGTGAAATTTCAACAGTATTTAACCTTCTAGTTTTTTTTCCATCAAATTTTTTCAAATTAGAAAAATATATTTCGTTTATATCCATATTTAATCCCATTCCTATGGCATCAGTTGCTACAAGGTAATCAACATCACCGGATTGATATAAATCCACTTGTGAATTTCTTGTTTTAGGACTTAAAGACCCCATCACAACTGCAGAGCCACCTTTTTGTCTTCTAATTAATTCTGCTATTGCATAAACTTCCTCTATAGAAAAAGCTATAATTGCGACTTTTCTCTCTAATCGAGAAATTTTTTTATATCCACCATAACTTAACTTTGAAAATCTTTCTTTATTTTCAAACTCTACTTCAGGTATTAAGTCCTTGATAATATTTTTCATGATTTGCGATCCTAAAAACATTGTTAATTTTTCTCCTCTCGAATGGAGTAGTCTTTCGGTAAAAATATGCCCTCTCTCCTTATCACAGCACATTTGAATTTCATCAATAGCTATAAATTCTACATTCCTATCTTTAGGCATAGACTCAACTGTACAAATAAAATAGTCAGCAGAACTAGGCACTATTTTTTCTTCTCCAGTTATCAGAGCGACCCTTTCTAAACCGACCTTAGAGACACACTTGTCGTAGACTTCACGTGCGAGTAATCTTAATGGAAAGCCAAAAATACCAGATTCATATTTAAGCATTTTTTCTATGGCCACGTATGTTTTTCCAGTATTTGTGGGTCCAAGTAAGGCAGTAATTTTTTTTTGGTTTTCCATATTTGTGTAAGATTTTCTTTCGTATACTACATGTAGATATCAGTCGAGAACAAACAAGGATTAAAACATGACCGAATCAATTTGTCAAATGTTCTAATTATAAAAATTGGATTGACTATGAGACCCAAGTCCCCGTATAGATTCTTGTCTTAGTATCAAAAATATTAAGATGAAAAATATTATAAAAAAGAATATTGAGAAAATAAAACCCTCAGCAACTTTAGTTATCAATGAGAAATCTAAAGAATTATCTAAACAAGGAAAAAAGATTTTCAATTTTGGTTTTGGTCAATCACCGTTTCCAATACCTAGCTCTGTAGTAGAAACACTGAAAAATAATGCTCATAAAAAAGAATATTTACCTATTCAAGGACTCAAAGATTTAAGATGTGCTATCTCAAAAAATCTTACTAAAAAAACTGGAGTAAAATATTTAGAGGAAAACATAATAATTACACCAGGTTCAAAAGAAGCAATGTTACTTATGCATGTTGCTTTTAACGGTGATATTTTACTACCTGTGCCAAGCTGGGTTTCGTATGAGCCACAAGCCTTAATTGCTAATAATAAGGTTCACTGGATTCAAACATCACGAGAAAATAATTGGTTTCCTACAGCTACAGAATTAAAAAAAAAAATAAAATCAATAAAAAGTAAAAAAATGATATTAATAATAAACTCCCCAAACAATCCATCTGGAACAGTATGTAAAAATTTAAAAGAAATTGCAGAAGTTGCAAAAAAAAATAAAATATTAATTTTATCTGACGAAATTTATACAGATTTAACATTTAGTAAAACATACGATTCAATTTCAAACTTTTACCCGGAAGGAACATTTATTAGTGGAGGACTAAGTAAGTGGTGTGGTGCTGGAGGTTGGAGACTTGGATTTTTTGCTGTTCCAAAAACACTTTCAAATTTTATGGAAAGATTAAAAACTCTTGCGAGCGAGTCTTACTCAACAGTAAATAGCCCTGTTCAATTTGCTGCTGTTAAAGCTTATAGCGACGATTTAAGTGATTACAAAAATAACACAATTAATATATTAAAGTACATTGGAGATTACGTATACTCAAACTTAAAATCGAACAAAATACTAATAAACCCACCTCAAGGTGCATTTTACCTAATGCCTGAATTTATTAACAAAAAATTTAAGAATTCCTCAACCTTATGTAAAAAAATATTAAATGATACAGGCGTTGCTTTGTTGCCTGGTTCAGATTTTGGATTTAAACCCTCAAAAATGATAACAAGACTAAGTTATACGGACTTTAACGGTAAAGAAATACTGGAACATGTTTCAAGTGGAAATAGTTTAAATACAGAATTATTGAATAAATTTGCACCAAATGTAGTGGAGGGAGTTAAAAAGCTATCTAATTGGGCTAAAAATTTGTAAAGATTCCCTTTGACCTGAGCCATTTTCAATAGTTAAATTATTAAATAAACAAACAAGGGAGATATATGAAAAAAATAATATCTACTATCTCTGCAGCACTAGTAATTTTTGCTGTTTCAACACCATTTACAACAATTGCAAAATCTGCTGAGTTCTTTTCTATAGGAACTGGTGGTCCAACGGGAGTTTATTTCCAAGTTGGTAACGCAGTATGTAAAATGGTAGCAAAACTTCAGTCTGCGGATCATGGAAGAAAAAAAGGAACTGAAAAAGCTTATAGATGTTCAGCTCCTTCAACAGGGGGATCTACTTATAATATAGGTCAGATCATGCAAGGTGAACTTCAGTTTGGTGTTGCTCAATCTGATTGGCAATATCATGCTTATAACGGTACAAGACCTGATAAAGTTAAACCTTACGACAAACTAAGAGCAGTTTTCTCTGCACATCCGGAGCCGTTCCAGATAATTGCAAGAAAAGGCTCTAAAATAAAAGACTGGAAGTCACTGAAGGGGAAAAAAGTAAATATTGGTAACCCTGGCTCAGGTCAAAGAGGTACTTTTGAAGTTTTAATGGAAGCACATGGAGTCGATACCGGTTATTTTGGATCAACTTCAGAACTTACTTCTTCAGAACAATCAGGTGCGCTATGTGATAAAAAGATTGATGCTTTTGGATACACGGTTGGTGTACCCAACGCAGGTGTAGCGCAATCTACTGATGGATGTGGAGCAAGTATTATTAATTTAAATACAGATGCTGTAAAAACATTAGTAGCTGATAATCCATTTTATGCTTTTGCTACGATTCCAAAAGGAACATATAAAACATCAAAAAAAGATGTAACAACATTTGGTGTGATGGCTTCTTTTGTAACAAGTGCAGACGTATCAGATGATCTAGTTTACGCAGTTGTGAAAGCTGTTTTTGAAAATCTTGACGATTTTAAAAAACAACACCCAGCATTTGCAAATCTTGATCC
>MDSW01071607.1_pt1 | contig 14108 bp, 13 predicted proteins | sample 811171 | NCBI WGS metagenome assembly MDSW01 (sample SAMN05326641, study PRJNA326480) | marine metagenome | isolation source: seawater | place: Atlantic Ocean: North West | collected 2012 | reverse complement strand
TTTGGTGGAGGGGGAAAGATTCGAACTTTCGAAGACCGAAGTCAACGGGTTTACAGCCCGCCCCATTTGACCGCTCTGGAACCCCTCCTAAAGTCTAGGGGTTACCCACTAACTTAAAAAGCTTTTAACAACAAGCGTTTTATAAGCATTTATGTAATAATTGCAATAAATGATTTTACCTTAAAATATGCTAAAAAATGGAGTAAATAGCCTTAAAAATCATGAAAAAAAGCACTTTTTTAATTGTTGGAAAACATGCTGTTTTAGAGGCTTTAAAGAACCCTTCTAGAAAAATTGAAAGAGTCTTTTTAACCGAAGATGCTCAGAAAAAACTTAATAAAGAAAATCAATCACTAAATTTATTTAAAAAAATAAATGTTTTTTTTAAATCAAAAAAGGAATTGGATAATATGTGTGGAAAAGATGATACCACGCATCAAGGTTTAGTTGCTGAAGTTGAACATTTAGAAGAAGTAACGTTAAAATCTTTTTTAATAGAAAATAAGAAAACAAATGTCAATTTATTAGCTCTAGAAGAAATTACTGATCCTAGAAATATTGGCTCAATAATAAGAAGTGCTGTTGCATTCAATATTGATGGGATAATAGTTAAAGAAAGATCTTTTCCTGTAAGAAGTAAACTCTTATATAAAAGTGCTAGCGGTGGAGCAGAACATATTAAAATATTTAAAGTTTCCAATTTAAACACTGCATTAAAATATTTAAAAAAAAAAGATTTTTGGGTTAGCGCATTTGACTCGAACGGTAAAAAAAATTTTACCAAACATGATTGGAAAGGTAAAAATGTTCTACTTTTTGGTTCTGAGGGAAGTGGATTGAAAAATCTAACAATCAAGAATGCAGATTTTTTATTTAATATTAATATAAATAAAAAAATAGAAAGTTTAAATGTATCTAATTCTGTTTCGATAGTTTGTCATTACTTAAATAATTTAAAATAATGAAAATCAACAATTATAATAAACTGCTTTATTTTTTTTTAAGTTTGACTTTATTCATAGACTTATATTTTAATATTGATACAGCTGGGAGTGGGGGTTATATAATCGACTTTAATAGTACCTGGCCACTTGTAGAAAATCCACTTAGTTATAAAACAAATTTAGATTTTAAATTTCCTTTACACTATTATATTGCAGCAGCAATTTATAAATTAGTCAATAATAAAGAGTTATTAAGATTTATATATTGTTTATTGGCACTACCTATTCCATATTTATTTTTTTTGAGTTTAAGTATCAAATTTAAAAAAATAGATTTGAATAACTTATTTCTTTTTTCATTAATTATTTTTTTATTACCATCTTTTAGATCAGCTGCAGTTTGGCCAAACACTCAGATAACTGGAATTTTTTTCTTTTTAGTTTCATTATATTATTTTTTGAAATGGGAAGAAAAAAAAAAATTCAATATTCTAAATAAAGAAATTTTATTAACAGTTATATTCATGTCTTTAACTGTTTATTCTAGACAACTTTATGCAATGATATTTTTTTATTTTATGATTATTTTTTATCAAAAACTTACAAAAAAAATATTCTTTAAATTATCATTTATTGTAAGTTTGTTTGCTATACCAGGTATTATATTTGTAATTTTTTTACCAAAAATTTTAAAAGTTACTTTTGAATTTAAATTATACAATAGTTTGTTAGTAAATTCTTCTATAATATCTTTTTACTTAATACCTTTTTTTTTAATTTTATATATTTTTGAGAAAAAAATTAATTTATTTAAAAACATAAAATTGATATTACCATTAATAATATTTTTTGTATTTATTTGTTCATTTTTCTTTAACTATAATTATTTAATGGGTGGTGGATATTTTATTAAACTTTCTAAGATTTTGTTTAATAATTTTTATCTTTTTTATTTAACGTCAATAGTCGGATTTTACTTAATTTATATACTTTCAAAAGAAGATAATCGTAATCTAATTTTAAATTTAATAGTTTTATTTTCAATTAGCGCTTTTATAATTTTTATGAAATATTTTGAACCAATGTACCTTTTAATTTTATTTTTACTATTTAATACCAAGTTAACAAGTTTATTTTTAAAGAATAAAAAATATATTTTCTTATACTTAAGTTACTTTTTATTTTACCTTGCAACAGCAATATTGAACAACTACTATTTGTTTTCAAAAAATATTTAAAATATGAAATTTCTTTATAATTTTTTTAGGTTTCTGCTTTATCCGTTAATTATTTTAGCTAATTTTTTACAAAATAATTTTACCTCAGTTTTTACACCAATGAATATGGGTCCCACATCAGAACACTATTACTCAAATTTTATCAAAAAAAATTTTAAAAAAAAAGATTTTATTCTCGATTTTGGATCTGGAGCCGGTTTTTTTTCAAAATTATTTCATCCTAAAAAATATTTGGGTGTTGAAATTAATAAAAGTTTTTTAAACATTTCAAAAAAAAGAAATTTAAAACACAAGTTTAGACTCCTAAATAATGATTATCTCAAAGGTTATGAAAATAAGATAAATTTTATTTTTATTAATAATGTATTACATCATTTAACGGATGAGCAAATATTGAGTGTTTTTTCTTTTTTCAAAAGAAAATTAAATAAAAAAGTTAAAGTATTTATAATTGAGCCTTTGCTTCCAAAAACTTTTTTTTCTCTTGAATTTATTATGAAAGTTTTAGATATAGGCAACAATATTAAAGACAAAAAAAATTACATAAAAATATTAAAAAAAATTCTTAATATAAACTCCTATAATATTAAGAAAGTAAGCATAGGTTCTGTCTTAGTTATTAAAGGCCATATAAAGAAATGATTGAAATATAAAGTTCTTGAAGATTGCTTTCGTTTAATTTATTAAAGATTTATCTTAAGCCCTCATAGCTCAATTGGTAGAGCAATTGATTTGTAATCAATAGGTTCGCGGTTCGAGTCCGTGTGAGGGCACCAATATATATTAATGTTTAAAGTTTAATTTTTTAAGTTTTGCATTTATTAATTGCAAATCGCAAAATAATAAACCGTTTTGAGGCGTTGATGACTTAAATTTTGGTTTAATCTTAATCTGTTCATGCTTTAAATTTAATTTATCTGAAATATTTTTAAATTCATTACCTGATTTTTGTGGCTTAATTTCAATTATTTTAACTTTCTTATTACAAAACGCAATCATCATCATCGCTGCTCCAAAAAGGCTAATTACAAAACTCGCATTATAAAAAATTTTTATTTGTTGTTTAAACGAAAAATCTTCAGGTTTTAAAATTAAAAAGCCCTTGGATTTCAAAAATTTTTTAATTTCATTTTCATTTAATAACACTCTCCAGGATGCATAATTTTTTATTTTATTTTTATCAATTAATTTTAATTGATCTCTATCTATAAAAATATTTTTATATTTATTATTTTTTTTAATATTTTTAGGAATGTATATATTTCTCAATTCTTCTAAGGACCATTTTTCCATTTTAGATGGATAAAAATGACAGGGGTGACTTGTGTAAAAGATTTTTTTACCTTCAACATGGTTTATTAATTCTGAAGAAATTAATTGATTAGATTTTATTTTTAATAATTCTAAACTTTCTTTTTGAAAATTGTATTTTATACTCGGAACGTAAAATTTTTTTATAATTTTCAATTTATATTTTTTTGTAAATAGAAAAATTCTTGGAATTACATCTGTAAACCAATGTGTAAAATTATCTCTGGCAGCACCCCCAGATAATAGACTTAAAATATTTCCATTAATTTTTCTTTTAAAACTATTTGTTCCATCATGAAGCGTTGAATTTTTCTTTAAAAGTTGATTTTTACTGTTAATGTTATCAAATTTTTTAAATTGCATTGACCCATCAACAAGAACATTATTTTTTGTAATATATGCCGTTATATCATTTTTATTGGTAAATACTCTCCCATTTTTAATTTCATATATTTTATAATTTTTTTTTTTAATCTTTAAATTAATTGAATTAAAATAATCATTTTTGAATTTTTCTTTATAAGTAGGCTTGCCATAAATCTTTAAAAAAAAAATTATGATAATTCTTTTATAAAAAAATTTTAAATAACTTTTAATTAATTTTAACATTTAATAAGCTTTGATTTTGAATGTAAATCAACGAGTAAATGCTTTTTTAAATCTTTTCTTGATATTAAGGGAGACAAATCCTCTAAAGGCGGTGAAACGATATTATTTTTATTATCAATAAAAGTTGATAGTTTTGGGTGAAAATTTTGCTCAGGATCCATAAAAACTTCACACAAAAAAGCTTTTTTTTGTTTAAAATCTTTTTTTATAAATTTTTTATAGTCATTCCAAGTTTTAATTTTGAAATATTTAAAATTAAATGCTTTTGCTAAAATCTTAAAATTAGGAAAACTTATTCCTGTATTTTTATCTACAGAAGTATATCTGCCTCCAAAAAAGTTTTTTTGAGTATGTTTAATCATTAAGTATCCATCATTATTAAAAACAAATAGTTTTATTGGTAGTTTGTATTGGTCGATAGTTTGAAGTTCTTGAAGATTCATCATTATGCCTCCGTCGCAATTTAGACAAATCACGTCTGATCTATTTTTTGCTACTGATGCGCCTATTGCTCCCGGTAATCCAAAGCCCATTTCTCCTAAACCTTGAGAGGTAATCATTTTTTGTTTTCCATTAAATTTCATTATTTGATGTCCACTTAATAATGCGGTACCCATATCTGTAACTACACAATCATCTTTCCTTAAATCAGAGGAGAACTTTTCTAAGAAATTATAGGAATTTATAAAACCTTTTTTATCTTTATGAGCTATTTTTTCTAAATGAGGAAAATTCTTTAGGGTTTTATCACAATAGTCGACCCATCGCGAAATAGAATTAAAGTGATTGTGATTAATTAATTTTTTTTTAATTAAAATTTTAATAAAATCGCCTGCATCTGAATTTATTTTAATATTTATTTTTTTTTTAAGCTTATCGGTCTCTTTTACATCAATATCTACACAAATTATTTTTGCGCTTCTGGCAAACTCATCATGTACATAACCAATCATTGGGATAGATAATCTAGTTCCAATTGAGATAATTAAATCACTACTTTGCAATATCAAGTTTGACGCTCGGTTTCCGTAGACACCAGGTCTACCATAATTAAGTCTATGATTGAAGGAAAGCAAATCTACAGCAGACCAAGATAAAAAGAAGGGTATAGGATATTTTTTTAATAATTTTGGCATTAATTTTTCAGCTTTTGAAAGTTTTATTCCATTTCCGAACCAAAAAACTGGTCTTTTTGATTTTTTAATCAGTTTTTCAATTTTTTTAATTAATGATGCACTCAAGTTATTTCTTTGTGACTTTTTAGGCTTATATTTTTTGAGTTCAGAAATATTACAACTAGTCCCTTGAATATCTAGGGGAACATCAATCCAGACTGGTCCAGGACGTTTATCAATTGAAATATCATAAGCTTTATTTAAATAAAAAAGAATATTATTTGAATTTTCAATTCTTTTTGAAAATTTTGTTACTTTGTTAACCATTAAAGTTGAGTCAAAACCTTGAACTCCCCACATTCTCATACCTTTATAGGCTTTGATTGCAGTTAATTTTTCCTGGCCTGATATAATTATACCAGGTATAGAGTCTGCCCATGCAGATATTACGCCTGTAATTCCATTAGCACTCCCAGCTCCAGCAGTAAGTATACAAGCACAAGGTCGACCATTAACTCTGTAATAGGCTTGCATTGCCATAGTAGCAGCTTGTTCGTGGTGAACATTAATTATTTCTGTATATCTAAGTTTGTTTATTGAGTCAAAAATATGCGAGTTAGCTGAACCAATAATTCCAAAAACGTGCTTTATTTTTTTATCTTTTAAAAATTTAGCAATTAAGTCACTTACTTTTATTTTCTTTTTGTTATTTTTTGTTTGTATTTCTAATGACATTATCTATTTTTTTTTATACTCAAATTATGGGCAATATTCATTAATAAATCATCTTGTCCTGCAGCTAGTTGTTTTTCGCTTGCCAAATCTGATATATCAAAAGGATCAACTTTATACTTTTCGGCAAATAATTTTATTTTAGGAGAAAATCCTGAAAATAGACCATTTAATCCAGTACTAATACTTAGTGGATTAGTAAAAATATCCTTGTATTCAATTTTATTTTTTTTTAGGACACCAACAAAATTATCTGACATTTTATAAAACTCCCGAACATTAAATTGTTTAGAAATTTTAAGTTTATTTAATAATGCAATTATGACTTCAAGTTGTGTATTTCCAGCACCTGCCCCAAAGCCTCTAATGGCACAATCTAAAATTTTTCCTCCATATTTTACTGCCTCGATGGAATTAGCAACTGCACATCCTAAGTTGTTATGCCCATGAAAACCCGCTCTAACATTTATCTTTTTAAGAGTTGTAAAAATCTTTTTAACATCCTCTGGCAATAAAATACCGGCTGAGTCCATTATAATAAAAGTTTTTACACCAATCTTTTTTAAATTTTTTACGATAGATATATATTTATTATTTAGATATATTTGATGAAACATCATAAATACGCACCAAGACTCAACCTTGTTTTTTTTGCAATAAAGAAATTGTCGTTCAATAATATCTATATCAGATGAGTTGCAACCAACTCTTATTATATCTACCCCGTTATCAATAGCTTGTTGAACATCATCTAAGGTAGAAAAACCTGGGATACTATGAACACTTAGTTTTGTTTTTTTCAAATTTTTTTTAGCAATTTTTATTGAGTCCAAATTAGAAACTTTTGATCTTCCTATAGTAAGACTAGATGCGCCTAAACCATTACCATGACCGACCTCTAAAATGTCTATCTTGTTTTCCTCTGCAAATTTAGAGTATAAATTGATAACATGCTTGTTTATTTGATGTTTTACAGCATGATTTCCATCTCTTAAAGTTACATCGCTAATAATTATATTTTTCATTTAAAAGCTTTCCTATATATGCTGATGATGATGTTATAATATCTAAGTTCCCTGCAAAAGTTGAGAGATAATCGCCACTACCCACAACTCTAATGGTAACTCTAAAAAAATTCTCATTATTTCGATAAAATAATTTTGCGTTATAACCTGGAATATATCTTTTTATTGTCTTGTTGATTTTTTTTAAAACTGAGCTAGCAATTCGTATTTTTTTAAGATTTATTCTCTTACATTCAAAAAAAATTGAGTTCATCATATTTACTGGTGGGTTAGATGGATTTAAATTTATAATCACTTTATTTTTATTTATATCAGAAAGTTCTCCAATAGCACGCTGGGTATTGATTATATATTCATTAATATTTTCTCTAGTTGCTTTTCCTGCACTTTGTGAAGCTATACTTGAAATTACTTCAACATATTGAATATCTTTGATGACCTTTTTCATTTCAATTATTGCTGGAACAGAAGATTGACCACCACAAGTTATCATATTAATAGACTTTGGTATCCTTGCTTCAGAAAAATATGGAATAAAGTACTTTCCAATTGGTGCTGGAGTTAAATTAACGTAAAAATTTTTTTTTAATTTATTTTTAATTTGAGAGTAAATTTTTTTACTTGCTTCAGCTGAAGTACAATCAAATATTATATTTCTCCCACTTTTCAGATATTTTATTAAATGTTTAACCCCACCTGAAGAGTAATTAAATTTTCTTTTTTTACAATACTTTGCTCCTACTGAGTTTTTATTTCTGTTAAAAATTAAAATTTCCCCAGATAAATTAAGTTTTTTCAACTTTATATATAGATCTATACCAATCTTACCTGAGCCAATTATTAGATATCGCATAATTTAATTTATTATTTTTTAAGATATTTTACTATTTAATCAAAATTAATTCTTTTCTTTTCTATTACCAAGGGCATATTTCGATTGTGATATAAAATATTCATTACATATTCTCCAATAAAACCTAATAAAAAAATCTGGATTGATGCAATCATAAAAAGTCCAATAATTAACGGTGCAATTCCAACATCAAATGAATTCCAATTTAATAATTTTCTAAATAAAAAAACTATTGAAATTATAAAAGATAGTAAACTTGCTATTAAACCTATAAAAGTAATTATTCTAAGAGGCATCTTTGAATGTTTAATAATTCCAAGGATTCCTAAGTCATATAATGTATAAAAATTATTTTTTGTAATTCCTTTATTTCTTTTAGGTTGATGAAATTGTAATAATTTTATTTCACTTGTGACTTCTGACACCAAACCTCTAAAATAAGGATATGGATCATTAACTTTTCTTAATTCTTCAATAATTTTTCTGTCAAACAGGCCTGCTCCTGTAGTATCCATTAACAAAGGGAATTCAGAAATTAAATTTATAAATTTATAATACAATTTTTTTATAAAATGTTTAAACTTGCTTTCTTCTGAAGTAAGTTTTTGACCCATGACAACAGGACTCCCTTTTTCCCATTCCTCAATATATTTTGGAATAAGTTCTACAGGGTCTTGAAAATCTGCACTCATTAAAATCACTGCATCACCATTCGACTGTAGCAAACCATGAATTGGTGATCTTATATGACCAAAATTACGACTATTAATTATTACTTTTAAATTTTTATCTTCCTGTGTTTTTTTTTCTAAAATTTTCACAGTAGAGTCTGTTGACAAATTATCTATTACTATATGCTCGTAATCGTAATCCAATTTTTTCATTTGAGAGGCTATATCATTACATAGCTTGTCGATGTTTAATTCCTCATTAAAAGTTGGAGTAACAATGCTAATTTTTTTTTTCATATTTTTAAACAAATTTTAAACTTTTTTTCAATGATTTGGTAAGATTATATAAAATTTTAACTTTTAAATCATTTTTTGTTTTTCTAATGATTGGTACATATTTATCAATTTTTTTTGATTCGTATCTTTCTTTTGAAATTAATACTTTATTTTTAAATAATTTAGTTATTTTTTTTGCTAAATCTAATAATTCAATTGGCCGGTCTGAGCCCACATTATAAAGAACTGTTCTTTTTTTTGAATTTTTTAGAATTTTAATAAGCCATTCTACCATGTCATCTGCGTACAAATAACTTCTGATTACTTTATTTTTTTTATGAACAGTTATCTTTTTATCGTATTTAGCCTGCCTTAAAAAATTACCTATAGCATAGTGATTGTTTAATGGTAGATGTGGTCCAACAAAACTATAACATCTTGCTATTGATGTTTTCACTTTATTTTTTTCTAATTTTTTTATTTTATTTTCAGAAAAAATTTTTAATTTAGTATACAAATTTTTATATGTACCTTTTTGATTCATTTTACCTCTGGAGTTAACTGATCCAGAACTTATATATAAGATTTTTATATTATTTAATTTGGTTACTAGTTTAATAAAATTTGTAATTGATTTTTTATGATGAGTTATATTTTTGATATTATCCTTTTTATTATAAAAATTAAGATTAGTAGACTCAGCTGCATATATATAAAAATCACTTTTAGGTAATCTTACTAAATTTTTTATATCTGAATATATTAAGTTTACTTTTTTAAGATTTAATCTTTTTTTTTGGAACTTGATTTTTTTTCTACATATTATGTTTAATTTTTTTATTTGATGTTTTCTTAATAAACCTCTGTTAAAAGAATCAATTATTGATTTACCTATAAAACCGCTACCTCCAACAATAGTAAGTGAATGATTATTATTTGTTTTCAAATATTTTTCTTTATCTTTTTAAAATTTTTTATAATTGAATGTATGTACAAAATATCTTTTTTAGATAAACCCTGATGACAACCTATTAATAACCCATGTTTCATAATATAATCAGAACTCGAAAATTCATTCAGTTTGTTTTTTTTAGAAATTAATGATGTGAACGCTGGGTGCCTTAATATATTACCAGTAAAAATCGGCCTTGTTTGAATATCATTTTTCTCTAAGTAAATTTGAAGTTCTTTTCTAGTAAAATTAATCTTTTTTTTTAAAATTATTGGATATGCAAGAAAGTTAGTTTTTACATTTTTACTAATTTTCGGTGATATAAAATATCTATTGAATTTTTTAAAAAAATCATAATGTAGCTTAAAATTTCTATTTCTTAATTTTGTAAAAAAATTGAATTTTTTTAGTTGCTCTAAACCAAATGATGCGCCTATTTCTGAAGGCTCAAAATTATAACCTGCTTCTGAGAAGACAAATTTTCTATCATAATCAAAGCCTTTTAATTTAATACCTAACCTTTTATTAATATTTTCGGAGTCTTTAATTAGAGTAGACATTCGACCCCAGCTTCTTAAAACTTTAGCTCTAGTATAATAATTTTTATTGTTTGTTAAAAATATTCCTCCATTACCAGCACAACTAATAACGTGTGAACCATAAAAACTTGTTATTGAAATATCGCTATAGATGCCTGTCGGTTTATTTTTAATTTTTGCTCCGAGTGTATCAGCGGAGTCTTCTAATACTTTCAAATTGTATTTATTTGCTATTTTTTTAATTTTTTTCCAATTAGGTACATTTCCAATTAGGTTTGGTACTAAAATCGCTTTTGTTTTTTTTGTTATTTTTTCTTCAATTTTATCCTCATCTATTTGTAGAGTATCAATTTTACAATCAACCAAAATCGGTACACAGTTACTCAACATTATAGATGAAACGGCTGTTCCAAAATTTAAACAAGGTGTAATAATCTCGCTACCATTTTTAAAATTCATAACTTTTAGAGCTAATATTAATGCAGATGAACCAGAATTAACCATTAATCCATATTTTTTTGAAAAGAATTTTAAAAGTTTATTTTCAAAATTTCTCACAGCCACACCCATTTGAGTGGAGTTTCTTAAAGTTTTTAAAACAGCAGATATTTCTCTGTTATCATATACATTTTTTCCGTAAGAAATTCTTGAAATATTTTTTTTCATTTTTTTTATTTTATTTATCTTTAATATAATCTTTAATTTGTTGGAAACATACTTCTGCACATTTACTTGTTTTTACTTTGTTATTCCACTCAATTATTTTATTCAATGATTTATTAATTGACCACTTTGGATGCCACTTAAGTAAATTTCTTGATTTGTAATTACTCAGTCTTAAAACACTTGTTTCTGGTTTAAATATTTTTTTTGAATTTTTCTTATTAATAACAATTTTAAGTTTCAAGTACTTGCTCAAATATTTTGATATATACAATACAGATTTGCAACTTGAAATATTTGGTCCAAAATTCCAATTTTGAATGATTTTTTTTATTTTTTTGTTATGAATATTTTGAGCAAGTAGTAAATAACCACTTAAAGGTTCCAAAACATGTTGCCAAGGTCTTATAGATTTTGGATTTCTTAATACAATACTTTTATTTTTATGAGCTGATCTATAAATATCTGGAATTAATCTATCCATTGAATAATCACCTCCTCCGATAACATTTCCAGCTCTTACAGTAGCAATCATTTGTTTTTTTTTTTGAAAAAAAGATTCATTATATGAATTAAAAAGGTATTCCATACAAACTTTTGAAGAACTATACGGATCTAGACCACCTAGAGCATCTGTCTCTTTAAAAATTTTATTTTTTTTAATATCATAAACTTTATCTGTAGTAATAATAATTCCTGTTTTTATCTTATTAATTTTTTTTATAATTTGTAAAATATTAAGTGTGCCACTGAAATTAATATCAAAAGTATCTTTAGGATGAATGTAAGACATTCTGACTAAAGGTTGAGCAGCTAAGTGAAAAATAATTGATGCATTCGATTTTTTAATCTCTTTATGTAATTTGTGGTAATCTCTTATGTCTGCAATTATAGACTTCTTAATTAATTTTTTGATATTCGCTAAATTAAAAAGACTTGGTCTAGTTAATGGTTTCAAAGAGTAACCAGTAACTTCAGCTCCAAGATAAGTTAGAAAAATGGATAGCCAGCTTCCTTTAAATCCAGTATGGCCAGTAATGAATACTTTTTTTTTAGCCCAAAACCTTTTGTTTATATTATTAATCACAAAATTATTTTTTAATTAATTGTTCAAATTGAATTCGTTTATCAAGACTTTTATTTTTGTCATACAATAAAGAAAAATTCAAACGTTTACTAATTTTGATTTGAACTTTTTTGACATCCCTGATTTCAATATTATCAGCAACAGCAGCAATAGGTCTTTTTTTAGTATTTAGATTTGTAATATAAATTATATTATTTTTTTTTACGGTTTTTCCTTTCCACCTTCTTGGTCTAAAGGGACTAATAGGTGTTATCGCAAGTTGACTGGAATTTAATGATAAAATTGGTCCATTAACTGATAAATTATATGCAGTACTACCTGCTGGAGTACAAACTAGCAAACCATCTCCAATTAATTTTTTAAGAAGTATTTTTTTATTTAATTTCACCAGAAGAGAAACTGTTTGTTTACTTTGTCTAAAAAGTGATAATTCATTAATTGCTAATAAAGTTTTTGTTTTTTTTTTACTATCAATTTTTATTTCTAAGGGGCTAAGAGATATTTTTTTGGAATTTTTAATTCTTCTTTCTAAGTCTAGTTTTTTATTATCATTCATTAAAAAACCGAAAGTTCCACAGTTTATCCCAAAAAAAGATTTTTTATGTTTAACAAATTTTTTTAAAGTATTGAGCATGAAGCCGTCTCCACCACCTACAATAATTATATCTGCTTTATTAAGAGGAAAATGATTATATTTTTTTAGAAACTTCTTTTTTAAAGCTTGGGCTTTTGATGTTTTATCAAAAGTAAAAAAAAATTTACTCATATTTATTTAGTTTCTGGTGCCCTCGGCCAGACTCGAACTGGCACTCCCAAAAGGGCAAGGATTTTAAGTCCTTTGTGTCTACCAATTTCACCACGAGGGCACATCGTTTTTGTTGTTATTGTTATTATATTAATACACAAGAGTTTTAAAGAAGTAAAAAAAAAATTATTTTCCGTCTCTATTTTCTAGTCTACTTTGAGTTAAAGTATAAATACCAAATGAAAAAAATCTTAATTTATAATTCTGGTGGAGGTTTAGGTGACTCAATACAGATCATCCCAATAATATTAAGTCTTAAAAATCATTATAGACGCTCTAAAATTTTTTATTTAGGCGCCCATCCAAATCATTTTGAGGGAAAATTGAGGGAATATAATATCAATGTAGATACACTTGACTTGAAATTAAAATATTTTGGTTTCAGATGGTGGCATCTATTATTCGTAAAAAAGAATTATAAAAAAATTAACCAGGATAAATTTGATTTAATTATTGATCTGCAATCTAAATTAAGAAATTCTCTAATTTTAAAGAGAATTCCACATAATCATTTTTATTCAACTACATTTAATAATTTATTTTCTAGTAAAAAAATAAAATTTAAATCAAAAAACCACATAGATAATCTAAGTGTTTTTTTAGAGGAAAAAATAAAAAAGATTAATTTCAATTACAATAAATTACCAAAAATTATTTTAAACGAAGCTAAAAGACTATTACCAAAAAGTAATTATATAGGTTTTTCAATAACACAGGGGAATGAGTATAGAAAAAAAAGTTGGTCAATATATAAATTTATTTCTCTTGCAAATAAATCTTTAATTAAAAATAAGATTCCAGTTTTTTTTATTGAAAAAAATCAAGAACACATTATTGAAAAAATTAAAAATCAAGTCCCTGGTGCTTTATTTCCTGAGTCAAAGTCTGAATTATCTTGTCCTGCTTTAGTAACAGCTTTGTCTTCAAGGCTTGATCAAGCAGTTTCTATAGATAATGGTGTGATGCACATGATGGGGCTCGCTGATATTCCAATGATAGTCTTATTTGGACCAACAGACTCTGAAAAGTTTGCTCCAAAAAATAACTTCACTAAAATATTAGATAGTAAAAAGCTTCATGATACTAAAGACATAGAATCAATCTCAGTAGAGGAGGTTTATAATTTAATTTAAATTTTTAAAATTTTTATTTTTTTTAATTTTGCTAATTTAATTAATTCCTTATTTACACTTTTAAGTTTTGTTAAAGAAGTTGATCTCGTAACAATTGCCACACCAATTTTCCCTAATCTAAAAAAAGGGTAGCTTCCTATTTCCACAAATTTTTT
>MDSW01155232.1_pt1 | contig 14110 bp, 9 predicted proteins | sample 811171 | NCBI WGS metagenome assembly MDSW01 (sample SAMN05326641, study PRJNA326480) | marine metagenome | isolation source: seawater | place: Atlantic Ocean: North West | collected 2012 | reverse complement strand
GAAGCGAAGTTGAAAGGCGTCGAGGGCGGGGATTGAAAGCGAGGTGTGGGCGGAGAGATGCGCCGGGAAAAGTCCTTAAGGATCGGCGTTCACCACGCGAACGCGGTCGTGTGGGGACCAGGGTACAGAACGCACCTTCAGACACTCCAACGCGCGCGTCAACGCCGGCGACGGCGACGGCGGCGGGACCAGCAGCACCGACGCCCCCATGGCGACCAACTTGATGCCGATCGCGTTCTTCCCGCGCCGTCCCGGATCATCCGAGTCGCGGAACGCCTCCGCGGCCGCCTGCGCTCTCGACGCCAAGTGCAGCGGCCCCTCCGTGATCAGCCGCTTCCGTTCCATCGGTTTCTCATCCCCGCCGCGCTCGAGCGTGGACACGACGAGGACGTTCCCGGACATGACCAAGCCGACGAACTTCCCGTTCGGGTGTTCGCGCGAGTCCGCGAGGACGTCCCCGGGGCGCGCGAACTTGAGCTCCAGCTCCGCGACGAGGACGTCGATCTCCGCCGCGGTCGCGACTTTGACGCTCGGCCGACGCGTCCACCCGTCCAAATTTTCCCGGCGCCACGACGACTGGAGCGTCGGCAGGGACACGCCCACGTCTTTCTCGATCTTGTCGATCGCGCTCTTCGCGAGGCTCATCACCGCGGAGAGACCGACGGAGCGGACCTCGCACGGGGACGGTCTCTCGTGCGCGAGCGCTTCGAGACCGAACCAGTCGCCCTCGCGTATCGTCCGCATCCTGTTGTCCGTCGGCCACGTCTCGAGGAACGAGCCTTGGTCGACGAAGAACAACGCGTTCACGGCTTCGCCCTGCCGGACGACGCTCGCGCCGTCGCTGAACTTTCGAAGCTGCAGCGCTTGCGCTAACTCCTCGATATGTTCCTGCGACAGCGGCGCGAACAGAGGCACCGTGGACAGCCTCGGCCCGTTGATCGCCAACTTGAGCGGACCCAAGATGTTTTCGAAATTCTCTCGCGACACGGACAGGAGCTCGCACTTCCCGTCGGGGACGTCCGCGGGGACGATCGCGTCCGCGGTCCTCGCGGTGCCGAAGTTCATGAGCGCGACCTCGCCGAAGCAATCCCCCGGACCGAACCTGCGGACTTCGTGCCCCTCGACCTGTATCGAGACCACGCCGGCCTCGACGAGGAAGAGCTTATCCCCGAAGTCGCCTTTTTGGAAGATGACCTCCCCGGCGGCGACCGTCTCGGAGTCGGACATTCCCACGATCGTTCGACACGACGTCTTGTCCATGCTTCGAAACAGCCCGACTTTCGATACGAGATCGAACCGGCGCTTGAAAATCTCCGATTTCGCAGCGAGGACGATCGACTCGTAGTGACTCCTGCGAAGTTTAAACGCGCGGCACCCTGGCGCTTGCGATCGAATCGTCGCCGTCCTCGCCGTGTTGAACAGCAACGAGACCTCGCCAAAATACGCCCCGGGCTCTAGAACCTTGATGAGCTTATCTTGCGACGGTTTCAAGTCGAACACGCCGTCCGCGACGTTCATCCCCTTGTGGCTCTTACCCCCCTTGGATATCCGTGGCGCGCTCTCGTCGGGTTTTGAGTTTCGACGCGGAACGCTCTCCAAAAACTTCGTCATGTCCGCGCCCGCTTCCAATCGCAAGTCCGCGCGCTGGAGGACGTTCACCTTCCCTTCCACGAGGACGAAGAACGAATCGTCGTTCAACGCGCCTTGCGTTATCAGATCCACGTTCGCGTTCACGGTGACCTCCTCCATCGCGCGCGCCAGTCGCTCCGGGACGTCCGGCGGCGCGTTTTGCATCTCTTGGAGGAAAAACGGGCAGCTTCGAATCGACCGCGCGATCGTCGCCGCGTCCTCGTCTGACTTTTGAACGTTCGGCACCGAGCTCGCGTCGCGCGTGGACGGCCGCGACCTTCTCCCTCGCTGGATGACCTCGTCGCGGAGTTTATTGCCGCCGCCGCCGTCGCCGCTTCGCTTCGGCTTTTCTCTCGGCTTGACGCCGCCGCCGCCCGCGCGTCTCGCGCTCGACGGTTCGTCGCCCCCATCGCGCCTTCGGAGCACGCCCTCCGGTCCTTCGCGCTTCTCTTTCGCCCTCGGCGCGTGCGCGTCCCCCTGCGACATCCGCGGCGACGGCGAGAGCTGACGAGCGATGGAATCGTCGGAGTCGAACGCGCGACGCGGCGACGGGGCTGGTCCGCCCGCTCTCTCTTTGTCGCGCTTCTTCGCCGCCGCGCGCTCTTTAACGCTGCGTCGTCGCTCGACCGCGCGCTCTTTCGCTTTCCTGCGATCGCCGACGTCGTCCTCGGGGTCGGAGTCGGAGTCTCGGGGCGCGTCCGCGGGCCCGGGGAGGGCGTCCACGTCCTCGCCCTCGGACTCGGGATCGGACTCGGCGAGTTGTTGTCGCTCGTCCCCGGGCTCATCGGACGCGCTCCTCGCCTTGACGTCCGCGGTCTTTCCTTTGTTTGGCTTCTTCCCCGACTCGGGCTTCTTGTATTTGTCGCCCTTGTCCGCCTTATCGCCGCCGCCGCCGAAGCACCCGCACGCCATTTTCTGGATTACGTTCGGGTGCGTCGCTTCAAATTGGCGGTGTCCACAACTACAATGGATCGACGCACCCTTCCTCTCCCACCGCCGCCCGCGCGCGCGCCCGTCCTCGCACCGCGGCCTCCGCGCGGCCGCGTCTTGGAATCGCCCTCGCGGACCGGCGCGCCGGTCGATATCCAAGGAGCGCGCGCCGCGCCACACTGCTCGGGGACGCCCGAACGAACCCTTCCGATGTCTGACCTCCCAGAAAAAAAGTCAGCGCGACGCTTCGGCAAAACGAAGCGAGCCACGAGCACTGCGCGGGCGCAGAGGCTCCGCGCGCGCGCCGCCGAGACCGCGCGAGTCCGCCGGCCGCGCTCGCGATGGTGAACATCACGATGGAGGAGCTCCTCTCCATCCCCGGGATCTCGCTCGCGACGGACGAGGACCGCCCCGGCGGCGACCGCGGCGACGCGACGGCGCCCGGCGCGGACGCCGCCGAGGCGGTCGTCGTCGCGGACGCGGGGACGAGCGCGAGGGAGACGCGCACGAGGAAGCGCGCGAGGAAAGACGCCGGCGACGCCGACGCCGCCGCCGACGCCGACGACGCCCCCGCGCCCGCGCCCGCCCCCGCGCCCGCGCCCGCGCTCGAGCGCGTCGAGACGAGAGAAGCGGTCCTCGTCCCCGCTCGGCTCGTCGGCGCCATCGTCGGCGTCGGCGGGCACGGCGCGCGCGCCATCTCGGGCCTGACCGCGACGACGCTCACGTTCGAGCGCGACGACGGGATCGTCAACGCGGGGTCGTCCACGCGCGAGGTCGTCATCGAGGGCGTCCCCGACGCGGTCGCCGCCGCGAAGGAGATGCTCCTGAGACGCGTCGAGGAGGAGATCGAGGACGAGCGCGGGGGTAATGAGGCGTCGCGAGAGATGGGGCCGATCGAGCCCGACGGCCTCGTCGCCGCGATCATCGGCAAGGGCGGGGTCACCTCGCGCGCGATCGCGACCGTCTCCGGCGTGGACGCGTTCAGGTGCGTGGACGAGGTCGACCGAGGCGTCCTCGCGAGGTTCGGGGGGAGCAACGGAGCCGTCGCGCGGTGCGTCGGCGTCGTGCAGCGATTCTTGGAGCACGGCGCGGACGTCGACGGCGCGCACGCGTACGCGGCGACGATCGTCGCGGAGGCGGAGGCGATGCGACGCGCCGCGGAGGATGCGAGGATGGGGATGGAGACCGCGAGGAAGAGGGAGAGGGGGGCGGGAGAGGGAGACGGCGGCGGCGGCGGCGGCGGCGGCGGCGGCGGGGACGGCGGCGGCGGCGGCGGCGGGGACGAGCTCGACGATCGGTGGGGAGGATGGCGGACCGTGGCGACGAAACATCCCGACGGGAGCGACATGACGATGTACACGAACGTCGTCACGGGCGAGACCACGTACGACGCGCCGAAGCCGCGGGCGTCGTAGAGAGAGAGAGAGAGAGAGCGGACGCGAGTAGCCTTAGACGAACGCGTCGTGAAAACCTGACTGATAATCTCTCGCTGCGTGTCGGACACGTCATCATACCTATCCGCGCGCGCCGCGCCGGCCGGCGACGCGGCGTCATGCGAGTGTGCGTCATCGGCGGCGGCGCCGCGGGCGCGGCCGCCGGGTGGGCTCTCGCCACCTCCGGCGTCGCCGACGTGGAGGTCATCGAGCGCGCGTCCTCGCTCGGCGGCGTCGCGACGACCGAGCGCGTCGGCGACGGGTCGTCGACGAAGGTACCAATCAACGACGGCGTGCAGGGCGGTGCGCTGTCGTATCGCAACGTGATGCGCTTGATGCGCGCGACGGGCGCGCCGGAGCCGAAGTGTTTGGACGTCGCCGTGAGCTTCGGCAAGGGCGAGCACAACTGGACGAACCACGGCGAGAGCCGCGCGAGGGTGATCGAAGCGCACGCGAAGGAGGTGGAGCGGTTCGGGAGAGTCCTGAAAAAGTTCACGCGATGGGAGGTCGTCTACGCGTTCGTGTCGATCGAGCGCGCGCTGCGATGGCACGGGTTCTCCAAGTCGTTCGCGGAGCGCATCGTGTACCCGCTCGTCGCGCTGTTCTTCGGCACGGGGAACGTCACCGCGAGCGTCCCCGCGGCGGTCTTCGCGAGGGTGTTCACGGATCCGAAACTTCGGCTGTACGACTACTGCCCGGAGCGCTTCCTGTCGCGGCGGCCTAAGATGTTCGCGTTCCCGCTGTTCGAGACCGTGTACGACCGGCTTCAGCGCGCGATCGAGGACGCCGGCGGCGTCGTGACGACGCGCGCGACGGTCGTCGCGGTCGAGCGAAGGAAGGACGAGGTCGTCGTCGTCGGACGACGACGGGACGGCGACGGCGACGGCGACGGCGACGACGCGAAGGGCTTCGTCGACTTCCGCGAGACGTACGACCACGTCATCTTCGCGTGCAACACGGAGACGTCCAAGGCGCTTCTCGACGCGGGGACGGGGACGTGCTGGATGGAGCGGAAGGTGTTCGGGAACGTGAGGTACTACGACGACGTGTCCGTCACGCACACGGATCTCGAGTACGTGCGAAAACACTACGAGAAGACCGAGGGAGACATGTACTTGGTTAAAACGTACGACGCCGACCCCGGGAAGATCGAGATGACGTTCGACCTGACGAGCTACCAGCCCGACGCCGCGGCCGCGGTAAGTAAGGAAGGTCCTGGCGCTACTACTGCGAGGGTGTTCCAGACGATCTTCCTCGACGCCGCGGGAGAGAAGAGACGCGCGGAGAAAAGCGGACTTCCGACGCGATGGACGAAGGACGAGATCGACCCCTCGAAGATCCTCCTCACGAAGTGGTGGCGGCAGTTCGGGCACAGCGTCCGACACTTCACGCGCGCGACGCCGCTGTGGCGGTTCGTGCAGAAGAAGCGCCGGACGTTGTACGCGGGGAGTTACACCGCGGTGAACACGCACGAGATCGCGGTCATCTCGGGACTCGCGGCGGCGTGGCGGTTGGGGGCGCCGTATCCGTTCCCGGAGGACGCGCTCGCGGCGTCGCAGTTCGACATGTACTGCGGGCTCGTGCACGGGAAGAAACGGTCGAAGAGAGAGAGGAAGGCGGCGGTGAAGACGGGGAAGCGCGTCTCGTTCGCGGACGAGACCGAGAAGAAGACGCGCGCGTGAAGCGTCCGACGAAGCGACGGAGTAACAGTTTCTGTTAGTTTTCAACCCGCCGCGGATTCGACGTCCGATCGCGCCCCCCCCCTCCCCCGCTCACTCGGGACGCAGCGTCGGCAGCACGTGCAGCAGCGCGTCCACGGCCGCGGCCCCCAACGCCTCGCTCCTCTTCGCGGTCCACCCGTTCTCCCCCGCGAGCTGCACGTTGTCCTTGAACGGCATCTCCAACGTCATCCCGACGCAGTCGAACCGCGCCGACACCTGCGTCTTCGCGGTGACGACGTTCCCCGCCGGCGCGCTGCCGTACTCGAGCGGGAACACGCACTGAAAGTCCGGGCACGCCCTCGCGTACGCGCGCTTGAATTCGCTCTGCACGCCGGCTCGGCGGTCGTCCCACCCGGGCGTGCCCTCTCCGCCGACGATGAAGCAGTACGGCTGAGGGTCGTTCCGTACGAGCGAACGTCGGGGTGGAGTTGAAAGGCGTCAGACGGAGTTGAAAGGCGTCGAGGCGTGTCGGGATTGAACGCGAGGGACCCTGGGCGGAGAGATGCGCCGGGAAAAGTCCTTAAGGATCGGCGTTCACCACGCGAACGGGGTCGTATGGGAACCAGTGTGAGGAGAACGCGCCTCAGCCTCGTCGCCGTGGACGTCCAGCATCAGATCCACCGGCCCGGTCGCGTCCATCGCGTTCCGAACGTGATACACCTCGGGCGAGCGCTCCAAGCTCGGGGTCTCCCACTCGCGGTTCAAGTTCGCGCCCGACGCGTTCACGCGCAGGTAGCCGCGCGCGGCGCCGTCGGGGTTCACGCACGGCACGACGCGGACGACGGCGCGTCGCAACGCCTTCTTCGCGACGGCGTCTTCCGGGTCCAACAACCTCCCCACGAACCCCTCCATCCACCACGACGCCATGGACTCCCCCGGGTGTTGCCGCGCGATGATCCACACGTTCCTCTTCACTCCGCCGTCGCGCTCCCACGCCGGCGCCGACGCCGTCGACGCGACGACTGCGGCGGCGTCCGCCGGCGACAGCCCCGCGGCGCGCGGCTCCGGCGTCCAGACCCCGGGCTCGCCGAACCGAAGCGCGTCGATCGCGCGGCCGTCGAGCGTGAGTCCCAGCGTCTCGTGCGTCACGATCGGACCTGGCGCGGCGGACGCGCACGCGCGCGCGACGAGGTCCAGGTGCTTCTCGTGCGCGTACGGGACGAAGTACGCGAGGTGGACGCAATCGGACGGCGTCGGCGAGAGCCGGATCGTGAGCGCCGCGCCGTCGTACGACGTCTCCTGGACGCGCGTCCACGTCTTCCTGTCCGCGGAGATGAACGCCTTGTAGCCGTCCCAGCCGTCCGGGTAGGACGACTCCCCCGCGTTCGCGATGACGATCGCGAGGTTATTCCCGCGGTTGCCGGTGACGCGGAAGTGGAACCACTGGAAGTGGCGCCGCCCGTCCGCCTCCGTGAACGGCTCCTCGGTCATCCTCACGGTGAGGACGTCCGCGGTCGCGGACACGAGCTCGCCGTTGCCGCTGTCGAACGCGCTGCTGAACCCGTACGGCGGCGGCGGCGTTTGTTGCGGCGGCGGCGCGGACGCGGCGGAGGACGACATCGCGGCGAACGCGGAGGAGGAGGACGACGACGCGACGACGACGACGACGATCGGCGGTCCCCGCGCGCGACGCGACGACGCGCGCGGACGCGGCGTGAACGGCGGGCGAGCGCTCTGGTGGGTCGCCGACGAGGCGGCGACGGCGCGCGCGCGGCTGACGACGCGACCGGCGAGCTGCGCGTTCACGACGCGCGCGAGCATGTACCGGGCGGCGCGCTCGGGTGTGACGACGAGTTGACACCATCAGATCGTGTGTGTGTGTGTCTTCAGATCTGTCTCGCGATCACTTCCCGGGCGCGCGCGCGCGCTCCCCGAAGCATGCGCGCGGCGATGACGTCGCCGCCACCGCGCGTCGCGACGGGAGCGAGCGCGTCTCCTCGCGCGGCGGCGCCCCGCGCGTCGGCGGCGTCGACGACGCGCGGCGGCGTCCGGGCGGCGTCCGGGTCCGACGACGCGTCCGACGACCCCGCGTCGCGCGTCCTCGGCTGGCTCGCGAGGGCCACGGACGACGCGTCGCTCGAGGGCAAGGTGGCGCTCAGAGACCTCGGCGACGGCCGCGGGCGCGGCCTCGTCGCGCTGCGGAACCTCGCCCCGGACGAGGTCGTGTTCTCGCTCCCGTGGGACCTCGTCTTCGCGGAGGAGGAGGAGGAGGATCCGGAGGATCCGGAGGATCCGGCTCGTCGCGCGACGCGCGTCGTCGACCCGGACGACCCCTCCGCCGAGCACGAAGACAGCGCCCCGATGCCGTGGTCCGCGCGCATGGCGATGCGCCTCCTCGAAGAGCGCGCGCGCGGCGACGACTCGCCCCTCGCGCCGTGGATCGCCGCGCTGCCGTCGCGCGTGTCGACGCCGCCGCTGGAGTACGACGCGGAGGATGTCGCGGAGGCGGAGGACGCCGCGATCGACGCGGAGGTCGCCGCCGTGGCGTTCGCGCACGCGGACGCGTGCCTCGAGCTCGAGGACCGCCTCCGCGCGATCGGCTGCGACGCGGACGACCTGCGGTGGGCGACCGGGGTGCTGCACTCGCGGTGTTTCACGTACGGCGCGAGGGGGCGGCATCTCCTCGCGCCGGGCGTGGACATGTGCAATCACGACGCAGAGGCGAAAAACGCCGTCGCGCGCGTCGTGCACTCCCCGGAGACGTGCCAGGGCGCGGTCGCGACGTCGGAGATCGCGCCGACGACGGAGGAGAATACATTAATCAACAGGACCCCGGCGGGCGCGTCGGAGTCGTTCTTTCAGCTGCGCGCGGGCGAGGACGGCGTCGAGGAGGGCGCCGAGGTGCTCATCTCCTACGGCGACTGGCCCAACGACCCGTTCTTTCTGTACTTCGGGTTCGTCCCCGCGGGGAACAGGCACGACGCCGTCGTGCTGTTCGACACCGTGGACGCGCTCGCGTCGTGCGCGGTGAGGCTGGGGTTGATCGAGCCGGGCGAGGCGAGCGCGACGGGGATTCGAAAGGCGAGCGAGGCGGTCGCGATAGGGAAGAGCGGAGACGCCTCCTCGGCCGCGAAAACCGGGTCGGACCGCGGGCTCGTGCTCACGCGAGAGGGCGTCGACGGCGGCGTCATCGCCGCGTGCGACGTCCTCGGCGTGGAGAGCTGGGTGGATCTCGTCGAGGGACGGTGCCTGGAGCTCCTGCGCGCGTACAGGACGACGCTGAAGGAGGACCGAGCGTTGTTGGACGCCGCGACGGCGGAGGGGCGACTCGACGCGGCGACGGCGATCGCGTACAGAGCGAGCAAGAAGGAGGTGCTCTTGGGGCCGGTCGCCGCGGGCAGGGCGCGCCGCGCGGCGGAGGAAGCCGCGCGCCAGACGGCGTGAAGAACACGCCGTGCGTGCGGTATTATTAATAGCGTGTTCATAGTATTACATCATCCGTGGTCCTATCCGGATATAATACCTATCCGGACCACGCGTCGTGCGTTATTACCCCAGGGTTACGGTCGCGTCGCCGGCGCGTTCGCGCGTCACGCCGTCTTCGTCTTCTTCCCCGCGGGCGATAACACCTTCTTCCGCTGCTTCAGCATGTACCCGAACAGCATCGGGAACCCCGGGACGTACCCCGCGAAGAACATCGCCGTGACGCTCGGCCAGTCGATCCACACGTTCCACGGGTTCGGCATCGGGTACGAGAGCACGCCGCGCTTCTTCACGTACGCCGCGGCGCTCCACGCGAGCCACAGCTCGCTGGCGACCCCCAGCGGGTACAGCGCGAGGAAGAACGTGTACCGCGCCCAGTTCACGAACCTCCCGATCGGCGTCTCGAGCGCGTCGACGAGCTTCAGGAAGTAGAAGCCGTATCGGATCACCTCCGTGACGCCCCACGCGAACATGAGCGAGTACACGCCGATCACGACGCGCGCGCCGCCGCCGCCGAGGAACGGCAGCGCGATCGGCGTGACGTACGTCGCCACGCGCGACGGCGGCGCGACGTGCAGGACGCCCCAGACCACCATCAGACGCGAGGACACCTGCATCGCGGTGACGAGCACGGGCGAGCGCGCGATGCCGGTCATCGCGTGTAGAATCTCCATCACCGCCGCGGTCTGCGCGACGAGCAGCGGGGACGCGACCGCGTCGTAGACCGCGCGGTGGCCGCCGTCGCGGAGCGCGAGCGACGCGAGGACGAGGACGCGCGCCCACGCGAACGCGAGCGCGCCGTTGTACGCGAGGAGGTAGGTTTTCGTGAGGCCCATGATGGCCGGGCGGTCGCGGGGACGACGAGTGTCGCCCCGCGCCGCGCGGACGCGAAGTCGTCCTGTCGCTGGGATCTCGTCGTAAACGCGATTCCATGCGAAACGAGTTCATCGGTCAAGTTGAAAGTGGACGCGATCAAGTGTTGAACCCGAGGGATGGGTGAAAAACGTTGGCATTGAACGCACCTCATCATCGGAGCGCCGCGCGCTCGCGGAGCGTTTCGACGACTCGAGCGCGATCAATTCGTGGGATAGGGTTCACGAGCTCGCGCATTGGGGCGTTTGGAACCGCGACGTGGGGGGGTCACACCCGACGGCGCCGACGTCCCGCCGCACGCGTCAAGGTGCGAACGCGCTTCGCGCGACCCTTCGCGCGCTCCCCCGCGCGTTCGCGCGCGCGCGCGCGTCTCTCGCGTCTCCCGCTCGCGCGTTCGCCGGCGCGAAAACTCGCGCGGGAAATCGAGCGCGCCGACGTCCCCGCGCGCGCATTATTGCATTCGACGACGAATGCGCGCGTCCGCGTGTCGCGCGTTTGGACGCCTTCGCGCGTCTGAACCCGCGCGGGGACGCGCGCGCGTCGTCCGCGGGGTCGCGTAGACGCGCGCGCGCGCGTCCCGCCGCCCTCGGGACGGTCGCGTCGCCCTCGTCGCGCTCCTTTACTCACCTCGGCCGTTTCCTTTGAACACGCAGAGAGACGCGCGCACGTCGTCGCTTTTTTTTATCCCACCCCCGCGCGCTCGCGCGCCATGACGAAGCACAAGGTGCGCGCGCGCTCGAATCGACCGTCGCTTCCATCGCGCGCGGGGGGGGCGACGCCCGGGGGACGGACGACGCCGCGCGCGCGGTGCGCGCGGCGGCCGTCCGCGTTCGCCCTCCTCCCCCCAGCTCAGATTTCAATCCGTTGGTTCGTCGTCGTCGTCGTCCACCCTGGAAATATCTCTCTGCTCCTCTCGCCGGGCTGGCGCGAGCCGCAGCGGTTTTCTTCTCTCCTGAGGGCGCCCGCGCGGTCTGACCACCGCTCGCTCGCCCCCCGTCCCCCCCCGCAGAGACTCAAAGACGAGAACGGGAACGACCTCCCGCAGCCCCCGAAGCGCGCCAGGACCGCGTACCTCGTCTTCTGCGACAAGCACCGCGCGCAGATCATGCGCGACGTGCACCCGGAGCCCGACGCGAAGTTCACGCGAGAGGAGATGCAACAGGTCACCACTCGACTCGCGGAGCGGTGGAAGAACGTCGCGCCCGACGAGCTCGCGGCGTGCAAGGCGGAGGCTGATCGCCTGAAGGACGAGTACGAGGCGGCGAAGGTGGCGTTCGGCCCGGGTTTGATGCGGCGCTCGAACAAGAGCAAGAAGAACAAGCGCGCGAGGATCATCGTGGAGGGCGTCGGCGAGAAGCCCAAGCGCGCGCGGACGGCGTACCTCATCTTTTGCGACCGGTACCGGAACCTGATCATGAAGGAGGTGCACTCGGACCCGACGACGAAGTTCACCAGGGAGGAGATGCAGCAAGTCACGACTCGACTCGCGGACATGTGGAAGAACGTGCACACCGAGGTTTTGGCCGAGTGCAAGGCGGAGGCGGAGGAGTGCAAGAGGGTGTACCAGGAGCAGAAGGACAAGTACGTCCCTCCGGTGTACGCGAGCGCCAAAGGCGGGAAGAAGGGGAAGAAAGGGAAGGGGCGGGACGACGGGAAGCCGAAGCGGCCGCGGACCGCGTATCTGATCTTCGCGGAGGACGAGCGCGCGCGTTTGAAGAAACTGCACCCGGACATGGACTTCACGGACACGTCCAGGTGGGTGAGCCGGGAGTGGAAGGAGCTCCCGGATAACAAGCGAAACGCGTACATGCGCACCGCGGAGAAGGAGCAGGATAAGCACCGGATGGCGAAGGCGTCGTGGGAGGCGAAGAACACGATCACCCCGGCCATGAACATGGGTGGCATGGGTGGTGTTCACCCCGGCGTGGGCGGGATGCAAGTGCAGCACGGGCACGGGATGGACGTCGGCGGCGTGCCCATGGTGAGCGCGTGAGGACGCAGCACGCGGAGAGAAAAAAAAAGAGAAAAAACGTCGATACGGAACGAGACCGGACGGACGCGAACGAACGAGGCGCGACGCGTCGCGCGGTGTACATGTGTGCCATACGTACGATACGATAGTTAGAAAAAACCTACGAACGATGTTGATAGGCGATAAAAGTCCGTCGCGAAGACGACGCGCAGAACGATCACGACGCGACCTTCTCCGACGACTTCATTTTTTAGGACGGGGTACACATCTACAGGGTACACATCAATCACCCGAGAAGCTTCAGAGCGCGCGCTTCGAGGGATTCGATCTTTTCGTCCGCCGGCGCCATCCCCGCCACGGCGACGTCGGTTCGTCTCGCGCGCTTCGCCTTCGCGGCGGCGGCGTCGGAGTCGGAATCTGAATCGTCGTCCGAGCTCGACGCGCCGCCGCCGCCGCCGCGTTTTCTCCCTCCGCCGCCGCCGCCGCCGCGGTCGGAATCCGATTCGCTCGACGCGTCGTCGTCGTCGTCGTCGTCGTCGTCGTCGTCGTCGTCGCTCGACCCGCCCAGCACCGCCGTCGCGCCGTCGCCGCCGCCGTCCGAGTCGTACTCCCCGCCCGTCTCGCGCGCCTTCATCTTCGCCTTGTCTCGCATCCCGCGCAGGCGCTCCTTCTCTCGCTCGCGGTCCGCCTCGTCCGCGCGCATCCTCTCGAGCTTCACGCGATCGTAGTGCCTCTTCGCCGCCGCCGCGAGCTCCGCGCCGCCCGTCGGCGCCGGCCCGAGCTCGCGATCCCCGAGCGCTTCCAACGGTCGCATCGCCTCGCCGTCGTCGCCGAAGACCACCTTCGCGTTCCCGCCGTGCCCGGAGTCTTTAATTCGCAGCTTGCCTTTCTTCGCGCGCGCGCGCAGCGCCGCGCCGAGATCCGCGGGGCCGTCCGCGAGCGCCGCGCGCGCCGCCGCGGACAAGCCGGCGCCCTCGTCGTCGTCGCCGTCGTCGCCGTCGCCGCCGCCGGTCGCGGCCGCGTTCGAGAGGCGGTGGTTCGCGCGCTTGACCGTCATGAGCTCGTCGTCCTCGTCCGCGTCGTCCACGGTCAGGCCGAAGTGCCCGCCGCCGACGCGTTTTAGGACGCCCGCGGAGGTCCCTCTCTCCTCCCGCGCCTCCTCGTCGTCCGAATCGTCGTCCGAATCCTGCTCCTGCTCCTCCGCGGTACCCCCCTCCCTCTTCTCGCCGTCGCCGTCGCCGTCGTCGTCTTCGTCGCTGTCGTCGTCGTCCTCGCCGCCGCCGCCGCCCTTCGACGACCCCCCCGCGCCCGCGCCCGCGCCGCCGCCGCCCTTCAAGAACCGCAGCCGCGGCGGGTTCGGCAACCCCATCGAGTGCGAGTACGCCTCGACGTCGAGCGCGTCGACGTCGAACACCGCCTTGTTCGGCTGCAAATACACGCTCCTCAGGTACGACACCACCGCCCTCTGCGCGAGGTACTTCAAGTCCGAGTCCTTCCCGAGTAAACCCTGGATCGACGACGTGATCGGCCGGTTCTTCGCCTGGTTCAGCTTCATCGTCTTCAGCGGCACCTTGGCGGCCGCGAGCTCCTTCGCGAACGCCGCCTCGGACGGCGTCAGGAGCAGCAGCCCTTTCCCTTCCGACGTGTATCGCGCCGTGCGTCCAACTCTGTGGATGTAACACGGCACGTCCTCGGGGCAGTCCGCTTGGACGACCCAGTCCACGGCGGGGAAGTCGAGACCGCGCGCGGCGACGTCGGTGGCGAAGAGCGCGGCGTGTTTGGCGTCGCAAAAGGACCGAAACGTCCCCATCCGCGCCTTTTGCTTCATCCGCCCGTGGAGCATCGCGATCGGCACGCCCGGTCGCATCCGCCGGAACATCTCGTGCGCGAACCGAACCTGCTTGCAGCTGGACAAAAATATCAACGTCTTGCACGCGAGGTGCGACTTGATGAACGCCCACAGCGTCTCCAGGGTCGTTCCATACGAGCGAACGTCGGGGTGGAGTTCAAAGGCGTCAGACGGAGTTGAAAGGCATCGCGGTCGGGGATTGAACGCGAGGAACCCTGGGCGGAGAGATGCGCCGGGAAAAGTCCTTAAGGATCGGCGTTCACCACGCCGACGCGGTCGT
>MDSW01029484.1_pt1 | contig 14110 bp, 9 predicted proteins | sample 811171 | NCBI WGS metagenome assembly MDSW01 (sample SAMN05326641, study PRJNA326480) | marine metagenome | isolation source: seawater | place: Atlantic Ocean: North West | collected 2012 | reverse complement strand
CATCGTCGAAATACACCCATTTTTGCTCATCAAAATAGTAATTTACACTATGAACTGGCGAATAGCTCAGTAAGTTTTCCCTGTCTTCCTCTGTTTTAAGTTTGTACCATTTTCTTACCTCATCCAATTTAGGTGCGTCTTTTCCAACCTTTAGGTAAAAGACTTTTACAATGTAGTCCTGTAACTTAAAATTGTCTTGATGTTCCAAATAGTATTGCTGTATTTCTGCATCGGTAACAAGTGTATCCAATTTCTTTTTTACCAGCTCCTTCTCATAGGCGTAAATGAGCAAAGACTTTTTATAGCTTTCCAGCTGTCTTTCAAGATCTAGGGCTTCATCCGGAAGCTCAAGGATCGCACGTTGAATAATGGCTTCCTCGCGCACCCATTTGTCAACCACCTGATTCAACAATTCGATACTATCATTTGATCCTGACCATTCTTCGCTTAGCTCATCCAAATAAAGAAACTCACTACCTACCCTTGCCAGCTGAACTCTATCTTCATGCACATCAGCCTCGGAACAACCAAACCCTGCAAGCAACAGGCATATGAAGACCGTAAATTTCAATTATCGTATGGAATATAGAACCTCTTTTTCTACCTGAACCGGATACTTTTCTCTTAGTTCATCTATCCAGGCTTTTTCCAAATAATCTTGGTATGCAGCTGTAATGATTCCTTTTGCCTCATCCAATTCTTTATTCGTTGGCTCTATGATTTCCTTCACATTGACCATGACAAATTGACCATTGTATTGATACGGTCCATTCACTCCCAATTTAGGCTCATTATTAATAAACTCCAGCGCTTCAATCTCATCCTTTTTGCTTTTGACATTTACATTCAAAGGAGAGTCTTCATTGATCAGCTTAGCTATCGAGTCTCTTCCAATTCCAGATTGAATCAACTTCTCAGCCATGCTACTTGCCTTTTCATCAATACAGTAGTAGAAATCCGCATCGATTCTCTTTTTCCAAACAAAATCTGTCTTTCTAGATTCATAAAAGCTTTTAAGGCCAGAAGTATCTTTGACCGCTTTTCCCCAAACGATCTGATCTGTTAATTCAAACAGAAGAATACCATCTCTGTATTCTTTCATCAACATCTTGTACTTCACATGCTTGGCTTCCAGCTGTGTTTTTTCGTAGTCAATTATCTCAGCATTCATCCACAATGCAAACTTGGAATCAATCGTCTGTTCTATACTCTTTTTTCTTGATCTTTTTCGATTCTTTTCCAGAGCTTTCCCGAAATCAGCAACAGTGTAAGACCGGTTCGCAAATGTGACCAGTTCCTTTGCATCTAATTTGGTTGATTGATAGGTATAGTCCTTGTCCAACACAGATGAATCCAATGACTTTTTGAAGGAATCCATCACCTTTTCATTCAGCTCGTAATTGTACTCCTTTTTGAGCTTTTGAATGAATGAAGACCTAGTTTTGCTGTTCCTTCCGTCTTTAGAAATCTTGGATTTTATCTCACCTTGTAAGTCCTCAAAAGACCCCAATTCCTTTGCATCGAGTAATTTGATGATGTGCCATCCAAATCTGGTTTTTACCGGTTCACTAATGTCCCCGATATTCTTCAATGCAAAAAGTGCCTCATCGAAAGCGGGAATCAAATCCCCAGCACCGAACCATTTTAGCTTACCACCAATTCCTGCAGAATTCCTATCCTCAGAAAATTGTTTTGCCATCTGCTCAAAAGAAGTGCCGTTTTTTAGCTTTTCATAAATCTCCTTGGCCTTAATTTCAGAAGCATCTGCATCCGTTTGTACGTTGTTTTGAGCCGCTCGAATTAAAATGTGGGCAGCCAGTCTTGTTCCTCGGGCTGGTCTTTTATCTTCTACTCTTAAAAAATGATAGCCGAATCTTGTTTTTATAATTTCCGATAACTCTCCCGGTTTCGTATCGTACGCCGCCTTTTCAAAAGGGTAAACCATTTTAAATGCTGTGAAATATCCTAATGTTCCTCCATTTTCCTTGGCGGATGGATCATCAGAATACTCTTTAGCGATTGCTGCAAATTCAGCACCGTCTTTCACCTTGTTTTTCGCTTCCAAAATTCTATTGTATGCCTTTAGTGTATCCTCAGGCGAGGCTCCAGCATCCACTTTAACTAAAACATGACTAGCTTTCACTTCATAGCTCATATGATCATAGGCTTCTTGCATTAGCTGATCATTTAAAGATTGGTCCATCAGATAAGGCTGTGCCAACTGTTCCCGATATTGCGAAAGTTCATCTTTGAATTTTTTAACCGTATCCATTCCTAATTCTTCGGCCGCGGTTACTTTAAGCTTAAAATTTATAAACAAGTCCAAATACTCGTCCAGATCTTCTTTTGTAATGTCTTCGTCCTTGTTATTCTTCTTGAATATGTGCTCAAATTCTGATTTTGTCACCTGATTTCCATTCACTGTCATGACCACAGGATCATTTTGTGCATGGACTCCCACAAATAGTGAGCAAACAACACATCCTAAAATCAACTTTTTCATATCTCTATCTCTTATATTACTTTATACTATAATTCGGTGCCTCTCTCGTAATTGTGACATCATGAGGGTGACTTTCTTTCACGCCGGCGTTGGTAATTCTTATGAATTGAGCTTGGTTCAGCCTATCTACATCGTTGGCTCCGCAGTAGCCCATCCCAGCTCTTAAACCTCCAACCAGCTGATAAATAACTTCACTCAGCTTGCCTTTGAAAGGAACTCTTCCTGAAATTCCCTCAGGAACTAATTTCTTAATGTCATCTTCCATGTCCTGGAAATACCTGTCTTTTGACCCTTGCTGCATCGCTTCAATGGATCCCATTCCCCTATAGGATTTAAACTTTCTTCCTTCGTAAATGATTGTCTCTCCGGGAGATTCTTCTACACCTGCAAACATGGAGCCCATCATTACAGTGCTCGCTCCACCGGCCATGGCCTTCACAATATCTCCTGTATACCTGATTCCACCATCTGCTATTATTGGGACTCCAGTTCCTTCCAGTGCTTCTCTTACGTTAATTACTGCTGTCAATTGAGGAACTCCAACCCCTGCAATGATACGAGTTGTACAAATTGATCCGGGACCAATCCCAACCTTAACGGCATCTGCACCGGCTTCAACAAGCGCTTTTGCCGCTTCCGCCGTTGCTATATTTCCAACCACCACATCCAATTCCGGAAATTTGCTTTTGACTTTCTTCAAGATTTCCAACACGCCTTTCGAATGGCCATGGGCCGTATCAATTACAACAGCATCTACACTAGCATCTACCAACGCTGAAATTCGATCGATCGTATCGTGTGTAACTCCAACAGCCGCCGCAACTCTCAACCTTCCAAATTCATCTTTACAGGAATTCGGATGCTCTTTTAGTTTAATTATGTCCCTAAAGGTGATCAGCCCGATTAACTTATTATCATCATCGACTACAGGCAGCTTTTCAATTTTATGCTTCTGAAGTACATCTTCAGCTTCAACTAAATTCGATGACTCTTTAGCCGTGATTATGTTGCGGCTTGTCATCACCTCCGCAACAGGACGTTTCATGTCCTTTTCAAATCTCAAATCTCTATTGGTTACAATACCTTCCAATTGCCTGTCTTTACCGATTACTGGTATGCCTCCGATTTTGTGCTCTGCCATAAGCATCAACGCATCACCGATAGTTGCATCACGATTGAGAATCACAGGGTCAAGAATCATTCCACTTTCTGAACGCTTTACTTTTCTTACTTCTCCAGCCTGACTTTCGATCGTCATGTTCTTGTGAATCACCCCAATACCACCTTGTTGAGCAATGGCTATAGCTAGAGCACTCTCTGTTACCGTATCCATCGCTGCAGACACGATAGGTGTATTCAGTTCAATGTTTCTAGAAAACCGAGATTTTAAGCTAACGTCTCTAGGTAATATTTCCGAGTATGCCGGTACTAGCAGCACATCATCGTAGGTTAGACCTTCGCCAAGAAATTTAGTGCGGGAATGGGAATCGGACATGCCTGGAATTTGAATTTATTTGTTAGTTACCAATTAAATTCTCGCAAAGTTAAAAATTTCAGTGATTTAAAGCGTTCTTTAAGTAATATTAACACTGCTTTATTCCGACTTCAAAAGTGTGACATGCCCTTTTTGCACCCGAGTGGCTCCGTCGCCATTTCTAAAAGTGAGGATATACACATATACATCTTCCCTGCACAGATCCCCATTGAATTTTCCATCCCACTTTTCACCTGCATCATTCGTCTGAAAAACGAGTTTACCCCAACGGTTGTACACATTGAATTCATACTGATCAAAATCTATATAGCTGACTTCCGGCCCAAATTCAGCATTTACACCACCTACAATAAATGCATTGGGCACAAAAAGTAAAGGCTCCTCTGTCCCACAAGCAATGTTGGATTTGGCACGTTCTTCCAACCCGTAAGAATTTAAATTCTCTATGGCTTCTACATAGTAACAAAACTTTCCATTTGCAGTACTTCCCACAAAACTTTCCACGTTATCTTCATAGAACCTAGGCCCAATTCCTATCGTAGCAATTGGTATCGGATCAAACACTTCGTTCACAGAACGATAAATGTTATACCCTAGAACGGCACCATCGTATCCCTCGTAATCATTCCATTGCAGAAGATTGACCAATCTACTCTGGTCAGGTGTTACGGTAAGGTAAATGGTTCGCGAAACTTGACTGCTTAAAGCCAAACGGTCACAACTATCAATCGCATTGATTCTGTAATAATATGAAGATTGTGAAGTAGCTGCAGAGTAGTCTCTGAAAATCTCAGGATTACTTGAAGGAATAATCCCTCCTATGTAGTTCCATGGCCCGCTCGCAAATGAGCTTCGCTCTATTTCCAGTCCATTAACAGAAGCTCCTGGATCCAATAACACTCTCAATTCCACGGAATTTTGAATTTCAACCGAAGCAGCTTGTATATACAAATAATCTGGGGCCGAAGGTTGAAAGATAACCTGGCAGAGCTTATTTGAAAGCGCTGAATTTCCTCCTGTACTAACCGCCTTTATTACATAGCAATATTCCGCGTTCGATGTTAAATCGCTATGAACGTAATTGAACGTTCCACTTGGAATACTAACCAGCAAATTGGGTGCGTTTCCATCCTCCGAAACATACAATTCATAATAATCAACCTGATCAGCCCAATTGATATATTCATTCCATTCCAAAGAATAGCTCCTGTCACAAATGTCCAATGAACCGTTTAGGTGTATGCTTCTGTGTTCAATACCAATTGGTGACGTGTTTGGGGTTGGTGGGCTTCCACTATAGCAGCTATCAAAAGCAGCAATTCCATACGTTTCAGAAGTAGAACCTGCATTTGACAATATGTTGTAATAGGTGTTGTTGGTATGCCCCCAAACTGTATCCAGTATGAACCAGTTCCCGAAATTATCTTGTTGGAAAACAATGTATCCATACGTGTCTTCGTGAGGATTTATATTCCAGGTTATAACCGCCTGGTTGGTGGAAGTATCAACAGACACCGCCTGTATAACGGGTATTGTTGGGGGAATTTGATCTTGGAAAATTCCACCGTCGAATGAAGAATTACTGGAACAAAATAGAGAATCGCGCAGCTGAACAAAGTAGGTAAGCGAGTCATTGCAAACGGAAATCGTATCCTGATATAAATTGGCACTGGTTGTAGGCACAGAATCCAATAAAGTCCACACTCCAAGAGGATATTCTCTGTAGATATAATAGTATTCACCCGTGCTGCTGAGCACCGGATCAAGCAAGGAGTTCCATGTCAAAAGGGCCGTTCCGTTTCCTGGATTAGCCACGTTAAGTAGTATAGTTTGCAATGTATCGTAAGGAAGCGCTTCACCTGAATTGCATCCGGACACGGTCCGAACCAAGTACGATACAGTTCCATTCTGGGCGTCAGCAGTCAAATCAGTAAATGAGCTGCTCGCCACATTCGTTTCAACTCCTTCAAGTAAAAATGGTCCTCCAACGCTGGAATATATTCTGTACTCTAAAAATGAATCTGTTGTGTCCTCGATCGGTTCCCAGTGCACATCTACACTTCCGTCTGCCTGAACATTTGCACATCGCACTTCCGGTGAACTAAGGACCGGTAGATTCTGAACCGTGATTTGCACTGTAGCTGCAGAAGTTTTAGGAATCGGGCACACATCATCCCGTACCATGAAATGAAAATTGTAAGTGGTGAAATCTGAACAGTTTGAACTTTTAACATGACTACAATCCGTTTGCCAGGAAAACGTTGCTCCAACGCCTTGCACTCCAACGGCGGGAACGCCACCTGTTACCACTGCACATGGCGGTTCTGAACAACCTGTGCTAGGATCGGTGAAATTCGCTCCAAACTGGGAACCAAAAGCCGTTAGTGTGTTCTGCTGCGGTGTTATTCCATCTTGTAAAAACTCAATATCATTGGCAATTACATCAAAGGTGACCAACTCACCCGCAAAAACAGTATCGCGATATACCGGCAATCCACCGGGGTTTGCAATTGGTGGAGTAATATCAGGAGCATCGTTTGAAAACCCGCAGTTTACAATGGTAAACGGCAATTCAAAATTAATCTCTGATATTTTTGTCCCACAGCGAAACGACTCTATCCGGACACCTACAACAAATGTTCCTTGCGTAAATGAAGTGAAATCCAGCTGTCCCGTTTCGGCATTGAGATTTACCGGAATATTGGAAGCATTATGACTGGTATTTGGCAGCTGGCTCGCATTGGAATAACCGGCAGCATAAGGTATTGAAGCGGGCAATACAAAATTAGGTTGAACGGCTATGAGATAGGTAAGTGGGTCAGTAAATGAATAAACCAGCGAATCTCCATCCGGGTCAGAGCTTAGTATGGTATAAGGGTTTTGACCTTCGCAAAATAACGCAACTACATCATCCGAAATCTGCGGAGACGAATCATAACATGGCGATCCGTTTAATCCCGAATTATTGAACATTTTAGAAATGAGGGTCATCCCATACGTTTGTGGTGCACTAAGATTGTCTATACCTGCAGATCTAGAGAAATCGTTCCACGTAAAAATCCAACCATCAGCAGGAGGAATTCCACCAAGAGTTACGGGATTCGAAACGAATTTAGACACCGTATAACTTCCGACTCCACCGGCAGCACATGTAATTGGATTGGTTCCTCCGGAAGCTATGCAGCCCGGAGAAGCATCATAATCCAGCACATGATTAACAGTTATATTGGTTACTGTAGGATGGTTCCAAACCTGAATTTCCTCTGTGGGAGAAGGAGTTATGACCCCATTGCAATCCATTATCAGAACAAGCTGAAACACATAATCTCCGCCACCCAAGCAGGTCCAAGTAATATTCCCGCCGATGAGATGATCTGCACGAGCATTGATCACAAATGTCGTAAGCAAGATACAAACCGCCGTTTTCAAAATTGCTGATTTCAATTGTCTGTGGTGCTGTTTCTTAACCAACGTTTTAACGGAATAAATTGTCTTTTGTTATACAAAAGACGGATTACCAATTCAATCGTTGCTATAACTTACCAGCAATAACCTGAAGCATATCATCAAAATTCAAATATTTAACCGCTATCGAACGTATTTTTTCAGCGCTAACATCCTGCAATTCTGAAAGATAAGTGGTATTGTAGGATTCATTCAATCCATAGAGATAGTAGGATTTGAATTGATCACAAATGTTAAATGGACCATCCGATTTTTTGAGATACGAGCCGGTAAGAAAATTTTTCACCCTATCTAGCTCCGATTCCGATACCAGTTCTTTCTGCAGCCGTTGCAACTCTTTCTCAACCTCATTCAAGGTATTCTCTGTATGCTCTGCGTTAACTTCAGTAGAAATCAAGAAAACCGTCGATGCGATGTTCCGAATCAACCCCGATCCGATACCGTACGTATACCCTTTTTCCTCGCGAATATTTGACATCAATCGCGAGCCAAAATACCCCCCTAAAATGGTGTTCAAAACAACAAAAGGCACGTAATCCGGGTCTGATCTTCTCAAAGAAAGAATCCGACCGATTCGAATACCCGACTGGATTGCATCCAATTTCTCCACTCCGGCTCTCCCGCCTTTCGAGGCCATTACACGCTTTACAATCGGTTTTTCTATATCCTCTACGTTCAGATTACCAAACTTGGCATCCATGCATTCAATAAGATCCTCTTGCACATATCCGGACAGAAAAATAACAGCATCCGAAAAATTCAGATAATTCTTTTGATGTTGGATCAACAAATTTGTATTAAGATCAAAGTTTTCCTCGTGAATGTCAGTAAAATAAGGGTGGTTGTTTTGGTAAAGCCTCTTTCCAAATTCCCTTTTGCACAAGACAGAGACCTTATCGGAATTTACTTTAAAGCTCTGAAGAGCATTTCGCTTCTTCGTTTCAAATTCTTTTTCCGGAAAAATCGGATTCTTTAGTATATCTGAAAATACGTCGATCGATTCACGGGCATATTTGGTTAAACAATACAGTGAAAAAGTAGTAAAGTCTTTTGAAACAGAATGGGTAAAAAAAGATCCGTAATAATCAAATTCGTTTGCAATTTCCACACCCGATCTGGACGATGTTCCTTCGGCCATCATTCTGGACGTAAAATCCGCAACTAGGTTCCGAGACTGGTGAGCTGTTCCCGATCTAAATACCACTTCGATTCGGATTATTTTCTGATCTGATAGATCGAATGAAAAAACAGGAATTCCATTGGATAGAAAGCGTTTCTTGGGGGCCGGAATATTAACCGATGACACAACAGAAATCTTAGGAGGTATAGATCTATCCATTTTTACAAGTAATTAATATTCTGTTTTTTAAGTGTCAATAACTAAATAATTACTTCGACAAATAAAATAGTGTTGAACAGTTCTCTTTTCTCAACAGATCCTGCGCCACCATACGAATTTGATTCGCATCAACATTATCGTATTTTTCCATTTCTAAGTTAATCATCTCCGCATCACCAAACAGTTCAAACAGACATAAATTCATTGCCTTGTGCAACGAGCTTACCTCTCTAAAGATCTTGGTAGACTGAAGCTTATTTTTGACCTTTTCTAATTCAACATCTTCCACAACTTCGGTTGTTAACCTATTTAGCTCCTGCTCCAATAATTCGTCCGCTTTTCTAACATCAAATCCTTTGCTCACCTTTCCTGCTGCTATGAACAACCCATTATCATGACTTCCCATGACGTAAGCACTTAGCTCAGAAAAAACTCCCTTTTCTTTCACAAGCGTATTGTACAATCTTGAAGAAGGACCATTTGATAGCAAGTCAGAGATTAAATCAATAGCATAAAAGTCAGGATGCAAACGCGAGCACATGTGGTATGCCTTATAGATGGCATTTGCAGGAACATCCCGCTCAACGGTAAGCTCTCTGTATTCGTTTTGTTTTGGCTCAGGATGAATTTTTCGTTGATATTTTTCTCTTTTCGGGATAGAGCCGAAATATTTTTCCGACAAGGCTTTGACCCGATCAATAGTAACGTTACCAGCTACACACAATATGGCATTTTCCGGCCCATAGTGCTTATAGAAAAACTCCTTTACATCTTCCATTTTAGCATTCTCAATGTGTGCAATTTCTTTCCCTATAGTAGCCCACCGGTAAGGATGCTCTTTGTATGCCAATGGTCGAAGCAACAACCACACATCCCCGTAGGGTTGATTCAAGTACCTCTGTTTGAACTCTTCGATTACAACATTCCGTTGAACTTCAAGACTTTTCTCAGAGAAAGCAAGGCTCAACATACGATCTGAATCCAGCCAGAAGGCCGTTTCGAGGTTGTTTACGGGTAAGGTTGAATAATAATTTGTGATATCATTGGATGTGAATGCATTATTGCTTCCACCCGCCTCTTGCAATGGTTTATCGAAACTTGGTATGTGCACAGAGCCACCAAACATTAAATGCTCAAATAAGTGCGCAAATCCTGTTCTAGATTCGTGCTCATCTTTTGCCCCCACATCATACAGAAGATTAAACGAAGCGATTGGTGTAGATGGATCGTGATGAACAATAACCCTCAATCCATTTGCTAAGGTAAATCGATCAAAACAAATCATCCAAACTGGAATTTTCCTTGGTTACAATTGCTTACTGCTGTTCGATATTCCGCTATGATTTCTTCTACAATTTGGTCTGCGGGTTTTATCTCATCAATCATACCGGATATTTGACCAATTTCGAGCTCTCCATTTTCTAAGTCTCCTTCAAACATACCTTGTTTGGCCCTTCCTCGTCCCAGCAGCGCCTTTAAATCATCGATTGAAGCGTTTTCTTCATACGCCCTTACGATTTCTTGGTAAAACGGATTGTGAAGTAATCTTACCGGAGTCAATTCCTTTAGCGTTAGTGTAGTATCCCCTTCTTTTGCCCGAATTACTTCATTTTTGAAAAAACTATGCGCAGAAGACTCTTCTGAAGCAACAAAACGACTTCCAATCTGAACTCCATCAGCACCTAAATTCATCGCTGCCAGCATTGATTGACCATTTGCAATTCCTCCAGCTGCAATCAAGGGAATGCTAATTTCTCGACTCACCATTGGAATCAAACACATTGTGGTGGTTTCATCCCTTCCATTGTGTCCCCCGGCCTCAAATCCTTCTGCTACTACCGCATCAACACCCGCATCCTCGGCCTTTTTAGCAAACTTCACAGAGGATACAACGTGCACAACAAGAATCCCGTTATTCTTTAGTGTTTCGGTCCATGTTCTGGGATTTCCAGCAGAAGTGAATACAATAGGTACTTTGTGTTTAATTATCGTCTCTATGTGCTCCTCAATAGAGGGGTATAGCATGGGCAAATTCACAGCGAACGGCTTATTTGTTGCTGCCTTACATTTCATGACGTGGTGATCAAGCACCTCCGGATACATTGATCCTGAACCAATTATACCTAATCCACCTGCATTACTCACCGCCGAGGCCAGCTTCCACCCGGAGCACCAAATCATCCCTGCCTGAATTAGGGGATACTTGATGCCAAAAAGAGAAGTAACACGATTCATTTCTTAGTTGGTACGTTTAAGTACTACGAAAATAGTCTTTTGATTTGGATAAGAAAGCATGAAATCTGAGCTTCATAACAAAGAGGCAATACATGTGATCTAAAGGCAGATTCAACCCTTTTCATGAAACATTCGTCAAAAAATGACCGTTCAAGCAGTATGTTTTAAACTAAATCGTGTATTTTTGACTTTATGAGAAATTCTGTAGTACTACCAGTGATTCTGTTCGCAGCATCTTTCCTTTTTGCTCCGAGTGTGTCCGCCCAATATAAACTTGACTACGGCATTAGAGCCGGTTCAGCCAATTATTTGGGAGAAATGGGTGGTGATGAATTGCCTGGAAGAGATTTCATTTGGGATATGAAATTGGATATGTCCCGTCCATTATTCGGGGCATTCATGCGGTATAGAATAAATCACAGTGTTGCATTTAATTGTGGTTTGACCTATGCTCGAATTCAAGGAGCAGACTATCTTTCATCCAACCCTGCAAGGAGAGCAAGAAACCTCAGCTTTAGAAATGATTTTGGTGAGGTTTATGGCCGTTTTGAGTATTACTTTTTCGATGAGAAAGATGTGGGTAACCACGGACGCTATATTGTAGATTTTCAAGCATTCCTTTTTGGTGGTGTTGCAGCGATTGTTCATGCGCCAAAAACCTATTACAACGGAGAATGGGTAAACTTGAGGCCTTTGATGACTGAAGGCGACAAATATACATTGGTTTCAGCCGGTGCTCCTGTCGGTTTAGGATTCTTCTTCACGCACAAAAGACGACATCGTTTTGGCTGGGAACTTTCTTGGACCCCTACTCTAACGGATTATCTTGATGATGTGAGCACTGTATATGTGGACGGACTTTCAGGAACAGCTGCGGCAGTAGCGAATAGAAATCCGGAATATCAAGGGCCAGGACCCAACCCAGCCAATTATGGGTACCATGCCAATAATGTGGATGCAGAAGGCAATAGTTTGACTATGCGAGGAGACCCTTCAGACAATGACACTTACATGTTTACGAGTCTATCGTACAGCTATGTAGTGAAAGGTGCCAATCGATTTTACAGTAGAAACTACGGTTGGTTGGGATACAGAAAACGTGGAGTCAGAAGAGTACGAGCAAAATTTTAATTGCGCAGCACCTATTTATTTCATTGATTATCCTTCTTAAGGAATTGGCCAATTTTCGATATTGGCTTTCTGATTGTTGCTACACCGGGTGAAAGTCCATTCATTTTCCATGCTTCCCGATCTTCCTTGTTTGCTGCAAGTCGGTTCTTGATGGTTACATTACTTTGACCACCAAGACGCATTTTTATGATGGTTTCAGCGTGATAATTCACCGAAATCTCATACTTATGGATGAATCTAAGCATGAGTTCATAATCGGCTGAAGATCTCAGCCTCAATGAATATAATCCGTATTGATCATAGCAATACTTCTTCACAAAAAATGTTGGATGCGGAGGCATCCACCCTTTTTTGAACATTCCCTTTTTATACGCTCCAGCCTTCCAAGCGCGCGTCACATGATCCGTATCATAACGCATTACATAAACAAGGTCTGCATAAACAGCATCGGCATCAGCCATTGCTGTTACCATATCGCTTACAACATGATCGTGCGCGTACAAGTCATCCGAATTAAGAATCCCAACAACATCACCTGTTGCCGCTGATACACCTTTATTCATGGCATCATAAATCCCATTATCCTTTTCAGATATAACTTGAGCCAAATCATCTTTATAGCGATCCACAATTTGCATTGTTTTGTCACTAGACAATCCATCCACGATAATATACTCGATGTTCTTGTAATCCTGAGCAACTACACTTTTAATTGTGTCTTCTATAGTTGATTCAGCATTATAACAAATGGTTATGATGCTAACTTTCATTGATCTTTCTTTCTCTGATTTTGACTGCGGGATTTCCCTGATAAATACTATAGGGCTCTAAATGGCCAGTCGCAACAGAATTTACCGTTAAAAGTGCATGTGACCGTGCCATAACACCCGGACAAACTACCGACCTGGCACCAATCCAAACACCTTCTTCCAAAATTATAGGGCGAACAATAAGATCAAACGAGGTTTTACGGTAATCATGATTTCCACAAAGTAACATGGCGCCCTGCGATAAACAAACATTATCCTCCAACCTAACATCTGCTAAATTGTCTATCCACACCATTTCGCCAATCCAAACATTGTTGCCAATTTCTAAATTCCATGGATACTTAATATTTACTCTCTGTTTGATACAAACTCCTTTTCCGATTTTCGCTCCGAACATACGCAATACGAAAATTTTCAGGCCACTCAACGGATTGCATGGATTGATCAAAAAGAAAACATTGAAGAAATACCAAAAGAATCGCTTGATTTTGCTTCCGGGTCGATACCAATCGTTATTGAATGAAGATAAATCTGTTTTATTCAATTGAAAACACTTTTTTGTAGTTGGTCAAATTTACATCATTCGAAATACAGTCTTCTGCAAAACTTCTGGCGGCATCTGACCATACACCAAACTCCTTTGCATTCATTGAACAAAAGTATATCAACTTTTCTGTAATTCCATCAATATCCTCACAGGACAAATCAAATCCAACCTTTTTATCTTCCAGTCTGCGCCAAGGTGTTCCGTCACTCACCACACAAGGCAATCCGTGAGAAAATGCCTCGAGTATAACATGTCCAAAATTCTCACTTGCCGAAAGCATAATCAGCAATTGAGCATCTAACAAGAATTGACTGATTTCTTCGTGAGATTTTTCACCTACATATTCAAATTCGATATTTGGGGCTAATTCATTGGCCAATTTCATACAGCTTTGCCAATAATCCGCATCCTCGATTGGACCTATATGCCGATAATTAATACTAACTGAATCAGGCATTTTATCCAAAACCTTGAATATCAGATCAATGTTTTTGATCCTGGCTATTCTTGAAACACTTACTAATCTGATCGTATTTTCAACTTTATTTTCAGCAGTAATCTTTTGATCGGGAAGCCAACCGATATTCGGCGCTTCAATAATTTCTGCATTCTTAAACCTTTTTTT
>MDSW01073929.1_pt1 | contig 14113 bp, 12 predicted proteins | sample 811171 | NCBI WGS metagenome assembly MDSW01 (sample SAMN05326641, study PRJNA326480) | marine metagenome | isolation source: seawater | place: Atlantic Ocean: North West | collected 2012 | reverse complement strand
TGGACTGTCGTACCGCGTAGGTTTCGTTTACGCTTGTTGGAAACAGCTCCAGCTAAGTGGCTAGTTCCCGCACTGCGGTGCTTGGCCTTGCCTTTTGCTGACAAACGGAATCGTTTCTTAGTTCCCTTGTGGGTTTTTTGCTTTGGCATCGTCTATTTTTGCTTTCTTTTCAAGTGACGTAAAACATCCACTGGGAATCCAACATTTTAAGCTCGTTTTTGTTCTTACAAAAGGGGTAAATCTAATAGATAAAGCCCCCACAGTAGGTTTTTTAGAGTAGCCAAATGGTTAATTTGACAATCTGGATTTCGTTGGTTTTCTACGCATCGGCGGTCGCCGTCTCGTTTCTTGTCCTTGATGACAGGAAACGGCAAAAAACCTACCGAATTCTATGGCGTTTAGGCTGTATTTTTGCACTCAGTCACGTGCTTTTCGCCTTTCATTTTGTACACCACTGGGATCATCAGGCAGCAGTCAAACATACACTTATCGAAACCGAACGAGTGACCGGAATTCGTTTTGAGTATGGAATCTACTTCAATTACTTGTTTTTACTTGTTTGGACGATGGATTGCCTTCATTCTCATCACGATCGTTTGGAATTGGCAAGGCAGAAAAGTCTCCGCTGCATTTGGGGTTGGTTTGTACATCTCTACATGCTTTTGATTATTTTGTCAGCAACCATTGTTTTTGAAGAGGGGCTTATCCGATATATTTCGCTCGTCGTCCTAAGCTTACTGACCTTAATCTATTTTCGATCTCGTTCTATAAAAGTGCACGCGTTTCGAAAGGGATGAGCGGCAATCTATCAATGCTTCCTTTTTTATGGTGTCACACAAAGGCTCATCTAATTCGGGTTGATTTTGAAGCAGATTGAGCGGGTGTCCATTATTGATTAAGCTGAAGCCATGGGAGAAGAAAAGGCTATTAAACGTATTGCATATCTGACTAGTGGTGCTGCCAATATGTTTTGTGGTAGCTGCTTGCATGACAATACGTTAGCACGAGCTTGGAATAAGCAAGGAATTGATGCTCTCTTAGTACCGACCTACACGCCTATTCGAACTGATGAAGAGGACGTAAGCGTCGACCAGGTGTTTTTGGGAGGTATTAATGTATACCTTCAGCAAAAGATCTTCTTTTTTCGTTATCTTCCGGCGTTTCTGGATCGTTTTCTCGATAGTAAGTGGCTGCTACGAAAAGCGACGTCCCGCGGCCTTGAAATTAGTGCTCGTGCTCTTGGTTCCCTCACCGTTTCGATGCTCAAAGGTCGCAATGGAAATCAGCGTAAAGAAGTAAAACGACTTTGCAACTGGCTCAGCAAGGAGATTAACCCTGACGTGGTACTGCTAAGTAATCTATTGATTGGCGGTTGCATTTCGGAGTTGAAACGTCTCGGAATTCCAGTTGTCGTCACTCTTCAGGGCGACGATATTTTTTTGGAAGATTTGATCGAACCGTTCAAGCAGCAGGCACTTTCCATTCTTCGCCGGATTGTTCCTGACGTATCAGGCTTCTTGGTGCATAGCCAGTATTACAAAGAATACATGATGTCTTTACTGGAAATACCAGCGGAGAAAGTTCACGTGGTTCCACTCGGAATTGAAGTGGAAGATGTAAAGATAGCTCAAACAGATCCAACTCGACCACGGACCATTGGTTATATGGCCCGTATGTCTAAAGAAAAAGGGCTTCATGTTCTAGTCGATGCTTTTGTGGAACTAAAAAAGATGCCGGACACTGCCGACGTAAGATTGCATTTGGCAGGCTGGCGAGGAGTCACTAATCAGACATTTGCGGACGAGCAAATCCGGCGGTTGAAAGAAGCGGGGCTGGAAGACAGCTTTATTGACTATGGTACTGTTGATCGTGATGGAAAGCAGGTACTACTTAGTGAATCGGATCTATTGTGCGTACCTACAACTTATAAAGAACCCAAAGGTCTGTTTGCTCTGGAAGCATTGGCACATGGTGTACCCGTTGTCTTGCCTGACCATGGAGCCTTTCCGGAAGTGATTGGTGACGTCGGAGGTGGGCGACTTGTGCCGCCGGATGATCCACAAGCGTTGGCCACTTGCTGGCATGATTTGCTAAAAGATCGCGCAGCACTCAGTGATTTGGGTCTGCAGGGACGCAAAGCAGTTTTGTCGCGACGGGATGCCGAAACGATGGCAACGAAGACGCTGGAGGTGCTAAACCGGATTGTACAGCAGGACATAGCCTCTGCTTAAGTTACCGAGGTACGACCATGGCGATCATCCGCCGACCGTGCTGTTGTGGCGTCTGTTCCACTTTACCCAATTCTTCCAGCTCTTCTAAAACATCATTCATGACTCGACGGCCTTCTTCGATGTGAGCCATCTCACGACCGCGAAAAAGTACGGAAACCTGAACTTTGTCTTTGTGTTTCAGGAATTTCTTAGCCTGGTTCACTTTGAACTGGATATCGTGGTCACCCGTTTTAGGTCGAAGGCGAACTTCTTTGGTCTTCGTATGAGACGTATTTCGAGAAGCTTTCTTCTTCTTTTCATACTTGTATTTACCGTAATCCATAATGCGGCAAACAGGCGGCCGTTCATTAGGAGCCACTTCGACGAGGTCTAAGCCTGCTTCAGAAGCAATTTCTTTTGCCTTGTCAGTTTCAATAATGCCAAGCTGTTCTCCGTCATAGCTAATGACTCTAATCGGTGAAATTCGAATTTGGTCATTAATACGAGTGCTGTCGCGGTCGATGATTGATATCCTTGTTTTGAATGGGGGGATTAGCAGAAGTTAATACTAACTCCGTTATCGTAATTCTATATAGATGGGCAGATAAAATGGAGTCTCTAACAGCAAATATAAGACTTTAAATTGCTTATTGCATGTCATGCCAACTCTGCAGCTTAATATTCATTTTGAGCGCCACCGGAAACGAAGCCAGCATTGCCACTGAATGTCTTACGGACAACTCGGTTTTCAATTTCATCTTGGAATTTAGCTAATGCGGCGTCGATAGGCATGGCCCCTAAGTCGCCATCGATTCTATCGCGTACACTGACCTCACCATTTTCCATTTCTCGGCCACCGACGATTAACATGTAAGGGATCAATTCAAGCTGCGCGTCACGGATTTTGGCTCCAATTTTTTCAGCTCGGTAGTCACCACTTACACGTATTCCGGCCTCTCGTAATTGCGTCTCAACCTGCCGCCCATATTCTTCAAACTTTTGGCTGACGACAACAATTCGAGCCTGTTCAGGAGCTAGCCATAGTGGGAAGGCACCTGCAAAGTGTTCGATTAATACGCCAATAAATCTTTCCATTGAACCAAAGGGTGCCCGGTGAATCATAACCGGACGGTGAGCTTGATTGTCCGCACCGATATAGGACAAGTTAAAACGGATTGGTAGGTTATAGTCAACTTGGACGGTTCCTAGCTGCCATTTCCTACCAAGGCAGTCGTTCACCACAAAGTCAATTTTAGGTCCATAGAAGGCCGCTTCACCCTCTTCTTCAATAAACGGTTTCCCCAGGGTGGCCGCTGCATCGCGGCAGGCATCTTCAGCCTTGTCCCAGTCCTCAGGGTCGCCTACGTATTTATCGGAATCTTTGTCGCGGAGTCCTATGCGAACACTGTAATCCTCCATTCCGACAGAGGCAAATACAAGTTTGACGAGTTCCAGACAGCCCTTTAATTCATCCGCCAACTGATCTTCCGTGACGAAGAGGTGGGCATCATCCTGAGTGAATCCCCGGACTCGTGTGAGCCCGCCAATTTCACCGGATTGTTCCCAGCGATAGACCGTCCCAAATTCAAAAAGACGAATGGGAAGATCACGATAACTTCGTTGCTGAGAATCGTAGATTTTAATGTGGTGTGGGCAATTCATTGGTTTCAGGAGATACCCTTCGATTTCTCCTTCTGCCATTGCACTGGAAAGATCACTGAAACTGCAGTTCTCATCCTCCAGCTTCTTCATATAGTCACGATTAATCAGGGCCGGATACTGACTTTCCTGGTAATAGGGAAAGTGTCCAGAAGTTTTGTAAAGGTCCAGTTTCCCGATGTGGGGCGTGAAAACCTGATGATACCCCTGTCGCTCCAAGCGTGTTTCAATGAACTCCTGTAGCTTCTTTCTTATGACCGAGCCCTTCGGGGTCCAGAGAATTAATCCCTGCCCTGACATTTCATCAATATGGTAGAGACCAAGCTGTCTACCGAGAGTTCGATGGTCCCGCCGTTTTGCCTCATCAATTTTTGTTAAATGTTCTTCCAACCCTGTTTTGTCAAAGAATGCTGTCGCATAGACACGCTGCAGCTGTCTGTTATCTGAACTTCCTTTCCAATAGGCACCGGCCACACTCAGCAATTTATAAGCACCAATAGCGCCGGCCGATGGAATGTGGGGGCCACGACAGAGGTCAATGAATTCACCCTGCCGGTAAAACGAGAGTTGGTTGTGTTCTGTCAGCCCGTCACGGATATGTTCAACCTTATATTCCTGACCGAGGTCGTTAACAATATCAAGAGCTTCGTCTCGGCCGGTTTCAATCCGTTCGAAAGGCTCGTCAGCTTTGATGATTTTCTTCATCTCTGCTTCGATCGTTTCGAAGTCTTCGTCGCTTAATTTATGGTCTAAATCAAAGTCGTAATAAAACCCGCCGTCGATTGTTGGGCCAAATGCCAACTGTACTCCGGGGAAGAGTTTCATGATGGCACGCGCCATAACATGAGCTGCTGAGTGACGCATCACCCCCAGTGCTTCGGGATCTTTTTTTGTAAAGAGTTTGAGCGTGGCTTGATTGCCATCGGGAATCAAATAATCGAGGCCTACGATCTGTCCGTCCACTTCGGCGGCCATAGCTGCTTTTGCTAAGCCCGGGCCAATGTCTTTGGCGACCTGACCAGGTGTTACATCGCTGTTGTATTCTTTGGTTGAGCCATCGGGGAGAGTTATGGTTACCATTGCTGTTATATCTGTCATCAAAAGTATGTGAATAAGACGCCCATCGCTACGAATAATGAGCTTACAATCTAAGTCTCTGTTCACGTTATGGCGCTAAGTATAGTAGCCGTTTTAAAAAAACATAAGACCGAAAATGAGATTACTGCGACCCCCGCACTAAAGTCCTCCTTCGTGTCGATGAATACAAATTCCTAAACAAAGTCTATCTACTATACTGACATACATAACTAAACAAATTCCACGCGAGATTCTTAGTCATGTCGTTAAATGCCATCACGGTAAATGAGTTAAAAGCAAAATACGAGATTAACAGCTCACTGGAACTTATTGATGTACGCACTTCAGGTGAATATGCAACAGTTCATATTGACTTTGCCAAGAACTTCCCGCTCGATCAACTTGATGTTCGGGCGATTGATGCGGCACGCACGTCCCCGGATGAACCGTTGTATGTGATCTGCAAGATGGGTGGGCGCAGCGCAAAGGCGTGTCAACAATTTATAGACGCCGGGATTGGGAATGTGATTAATGTGACCGGCGGAACAGATGCCTGGATCCAGACTGGATATGGTGTAGCACGTACCGGGAGAAGAGTGATGGCCTTAGACAGACAGGTCCGGATCACCGCCGGGTTAATCGTTGTTACCGGCGTCGTTTTCGCAGCGGTTTTAGAGCCAGTTTGGATGGGGCTTGCAATTGCCGGGGCAATTGGATCAGGCTTAGTCTTCTCCGGACTTACCGATACATGCGGTATGGGAGCCGTATTGAGCAAAATGCCTTGGAATAAGTCTTAGTCATTCTCAGAATTCAAATCAAAGGACATAAATTATGAAGAGGTTATTTCTATTCATTGTGCTGTTGGCCGTCAGCGGGTGCACCAATCAGGAAGAGATAGAAGCACAGAATAATAATGAAACACAATCAAATAGTGCGTCTAGCCCTGCCGAGTCGATAAAGAACATTAAAAATAATGTTCAGGGAACGCTTGATCAGATTAAAGCACGCGACGAGTACCAACAAGAGTTGGCAAATTAACGGGGATTATTCTTGCCGGCAAGTCCGAGGATGCCGTGTAAGGTGATGCCTACTCCAAGGTTGGCTGTAAGTGCAAATGGCCCGATCCATTGGAAACTGATCGCATGCCAGCCCCACTCATCTCCGAAGGCCAGATAAAGTGCGGTAACAACACCAACAAGAGTGGCACCTCCAACAATAGCAGGATTGGGTCGTTTGAAATACAACGCATAAATGAAGAGCCCGAAGATCGGTGTAGTTAACAGGTTAACCGCGCTAGCAGTTACCTCCATAATATTTCCCTGAATAAATTCAGTAAGAGCGCTTCCAAAGACGACGATCACTCCGACTAGGACCGCAATACAGCGAGCGGTTAGTAACTGTTGCTTTTCGGTCATCTCGTTTTTTCGAAATCGTTCAATGAAGTCCGTTGAGACGACAGCGGTGATAGAGTTCACGCCGGAGTCCAAACTCGACATGGCCGCCGCAAACATGGCAGCAATGACCAGACCAGTTAGACCTGTTGGTAATCCGTTGGCAATGAAGTGAGGGAAAAATTGATCAGCCTTCAGTTGAAGGCGGTTCTTGTATTGGAAGATGGCGTTGGCATCTTTCTCTGACCACGAAAGGAAATGCACGATGTCATCCGGTTCCGGCTTTTTTTGGTGGTTGCTTGAAAAGCTGTCTTCGAATGCTTGATATTCTGCAACCGTACCGGAGGCTAAGATTGGGACCTCAGGTTGGATATTCTTATAGTGAGCCATCAATGCGATTCCCACAAAGCAAAGAGTGATTCCAACGACGACACTGACGCCTAATTGCCATAGCACCGCAGTACGAGCACCGGCCGCATCCTTGGTGGCCATAAATCTTTGAACGGTTGTTTGATCGCTTCCGAGTGTAGCTACATACCAGATGACACCTGTCAGAATTGATCCGAACCAAGAAACACGTGTTTCTAAACTCGCAGGGAAGATTGGTTGTGGATCCCACTCGTCAGGCCATTCAGACGGTATCCATCCGAATCCACCGAAGTCGATAGTAATGATGATAAGGACGGTGACTGCCCCACCGTAGAGCAATATCGTTTGCATCACATCTGTAATCACAACAGCCTGTAGCCCCCCTAGAGAGGTGTAGATGATCGCAACAAGCCCAATAAGGGCTACTACCAATAAACTCCAGCTTTGATCGATATCAAGCATCGTGATCATCGCGTCACCGGCGGCCTTTAAAAGTACAGCCATCCATATCAAACGCAAGGCCAGGAACATGATGCCGCCGAGTAAACGGAAGCCAACGCCAAGTTTGTCCTCTAATAATTCATAGGCGCTTGTAACCCGGTGATTCATGTAGGTTGGCAACATGACTATCGCGAAGATGATAAAAATCAACGGATGTCCAATTAGGCCGACGAAGTGCACTGGGCCTTTACCGGCTGCTTCGCCCGGCATCCCAAGATACGAGATCGTACTTAATAGTGTCGCAAATAACGAAATACCGATCAGGATGGAGTTCATATTTCCGCCGCCAGTAAAGTAGTCTTCTCGACTCTTTTGGCGTTTCGAAATGAAGTATCCGAGGAAGATCGTACCTAAGACATATAATCCCAGGACTCCGTAGTCTACGATGCCCACTCCTCCTCGCTGACGTTCATCAGCCAGTACTGCACCGGGTAATACCAGTACTGTCAGTAGCGTCAGGGCAAGATATCGCATCAAGGCTTTCATTCCTGCTCTTCCTTATCCTGCTCGATCGCCCCTTTTTCGTAATCCCAAATAGCGTTAGATAGTTTGCTGCGAGTCATTTCCTTACCAGCTTGGAATTCCTGATTGATGACACCCACCAAATAATTCAAAAGCTTATTGTCAATTGTTACGCTTCGCAGCATCCGTATTCTCCCGTGGCAATGAAAAGCTTTTTATATATTTTATTGATAAGATGCCTGTTGTTAGAAACGGGGCGGCACCGAGTGTTCATCTTACTACTATTTACAGGCATACATGGTACGATATTCCTCAATGATATGAAGTTCTGTGTTTAACTCCAAATCCGAGGTGAATTGACGTGCGGCGTAGCAAGACGATAGAAAAATTGAAGAACAATGAATTGGTAAAGATCTGTGCATTAGGACATTTTCTTCCGTTCTACGTTGCCCACGCTGCTGAGGCGGGATTTGATGCGATTTGGCTTGATTCGGAGCATCGAGCCTGGGATCCACGCGAATTGCAAGCCATCATGGCTTATTGTCACCAGTACGACATCGACTGTATGTTGCGTCCGGCTTCCATTGATAAAGTAAGTTTATACCGTCATCTCGAAGATGGGGCTGCAGGTATGCTCGTGCCTCATGTGAATGATGTTGAGCGAGCGATCTATCTGCGAGATTGCCTGAAGTTTCCACCGCTGGGAGACCGGGGTATCGACGGAGTTGGGCAAGATAACGGATTTCAATTTTCGGATTCGATCGAATACACTTCGCGGGCTAATGAAAACACTTTCTTAATTTGCCAGATTGAAACAGCCGAAGCTCTTGAAAACGCTGAGCAGATTATTGCGACGGAAGGCGTCGATGGTGTGTTTGTTGGTCCCGGTGACTTGCAGCTTCGTATTACTAAGAACAACCTCGGATTCACTTTGGAAGAAGCGATCGAGAAGGTTGCAGTGCTTTGTAAGCAGTATGGAAAAGCCTGGGGATTACCGGTTAGCGATGTGGAAATCGGCAAGAAGCGGTATCAGCAAGGTGCTCGACTGATTGCTTATGCGGGCGAGTTTGTCACATTGGTCAATATGTTGAATGAGAATTCAACCGGGCTTGATCAGATGACTTCCTAGACGGAAACAACCAATTCGCATGGCAAGAATCCATGTCTATAATGGATGGACATTCATTCAACTGTTAGAAATGGTCCCGCCAATATGAAACCTGTTTGTTTTTCTGTCCTTTGTTGTCTGCTAACGACAGCCGTGGCACAAGCTCAGCTAGATCATCCTGCTCCAATTAAGATTCCCGAAAGTGAAGCATCTGCCGAAAAGGAGATGAAAGAATACTCGGAAGTCGTTGAACATACGCGAAACAAATTTGAGATGGTGCCTATCCCGAGTGGTAAGTTCATGATGGGCAGCCCTCAAAAAGAAAAGGGCCGTGCGGATGATGAAGGGCCACAACATGAAATTGAGATTAAGCCGTTTTGGATTGGTAAAACGGAAATTACTTGGGACGTTTATGAAGTGTGGATGTCAGATATCGATATCCAGATTCGCAAGGTCTATGGTAAAGCCACCAATCAACGAGATAAGCTTGCCGATCCACTAACGATTTCAAAGCCCACGGCACCTTATACCGATATGACCTTTGGCATGGGGAAGCGAGGCTATCCTGCGATTAGCATGACACAACATGCTGCTCGTACATTCTGCAAATGGCTATCAGCGAAGACCGGTCGTTATTATCGGTTGCCCACAGAAGCTGAGTGGGAATATGCATGCCGAGCAGGAACTACGACTCGCTATAGTTGGGGAGAGGACGCTTCCAAAATTGGGGAGTATGCCTGGTACTACGAAAACTCAAATGATAAATATCAAAAGGTTGGCAAGAAACTTCCCAATCCGTGGGGATTACATGACATGCACGGTAATGTCTGCGAATGGGTGCTTGATCAGTACGATATTGAATTTTACGGTAAAACCAAATCGGGTGCCCTGAACCCGGTAAATATTCCATTCAAACTATATCCTCGTGTTGTACGCGGCGGTAGCTGGCAAGATGATGCGGAGTTTTTACGTAGTGCTGCCAGGCTCGGCTCAACGGAAGATTGGAAATATCAGGATCCTCAGGAACCCCAGAGTATTTGGTATCACACGGATGCCCTACATGTTGGGCTGCGTGTTGTACGCCCGTTGGAGACACCCAGCAAAGAAGAACTACAGGCAATCTGGGATAAGGCGTTGCCACTTCAATTCGATAAAGACAATCCCGAAGAATAAGATTCCCAGTGTTTTCAGCTTGTGGTAATGAGCAAGCAGGTGGTTTAAAATTCAGGCATTCATCAAATCAAAAAATTAATAAATGAGACAAGGAATTATATGATGAGCGAGAGTAATAACTCACGACGCGACTTTCTCAAAACGACCGGCGCAGTTGCTGCAGCTACTGGAGTTCTGTCCGCAGTAAAGCCGGTTCATGCGGCTGCAGAAGGGACAATTCAGGTTGCTTTGGTCGGCTGTGGTGGTCGAGGAACAGGAGCAGCAGCGAATGCTTTAAGTGTTCCGGATGAAAATGTTAAGTTGGTGGCGATGGGAGATGTATTTGAACATCGTCAGAAAGCCAGTTATGAAAGCCTGGTTCGCAAATTCCCAAAGACGGTAGATGTCTCGGATGATCACAAATTTCTAGGGTTCGATGCCTATAAGAAGGCAATGGATTGTTTGAATCCGGGTGACGTCGTTATTCTTACCACCCCCCCCGCATTTCGTTGGCTGCACTTTGGCTATGCCATCGAAAAAGGCCTAAATGTCTTCATGGAAAAGCCGGTGACTGTGGATGGGCCGGGTTCCAGAAAGATGTTTGATTTAGCAGAGAAGGCTACCGAGAAGAACTTGAAAGTAGCTGTTGGACTGATGTGTCGTCACTGCGATGCTCGTAATGAACTCTTCGATCGAATCCAGAACGGTGAGATTGGGGAGGTGAACATGTTGCGGGCTTATCGTATGGCTGGACCAACTGGATACGCTGCAGTACCCCCTAAACCGGAAGGAATTTCAGATCTGATGTATCAGATTAAGAATTTTCACGGTTTCTTGTGGCTCAGCGGTGGAGCGGTATCAGACTTTCTTATTCACAATATTGATGAAATGTGCTGGATGAAAGATGCATGGCCAGTATCTGCCAAGGCTTCTGGTGGTCGTCACTATCGGGGCGACAATATAGATCAGAATTTCGACTCTTATGCAATCGAATACACATTTGAAGATGGTACGAAGGCATTCATGAATGGCCGAACGATACCGGGTTGTCACAATGAGTTTGCTAGCTATGCACAGGGCTCAAAAGGTATCGCAGTGATCTCCCAATCGGGCCATGCTCCATCGAAAGCTCGTATTTATAAAGGCCATGCAATGAATAAAGAAAATCTTGCATGGGACTGGGGAAAGCCAGAACCGAATCCGTATCAGCTAGAGTGGAATCACTATCTTGATGCGATTCGCAACGATTTGGATTATAACGAAGCTCCGCGCGGCACCATGGCTAGCCTTGTTACATCCATGGGTCGTTTGGCTGCTCATACCGGTCAGGAAGTCACTGTGGACGATATGCTGAATCATGAAGCAGATTTTGGAGAAGGCATTGAGAACCTCACGCTAGATGGTGATTCAGTTTTGACGCCATTTGATGATGGGAAGTATCCAGTTCCTCAGCCTGGCCTCAATCCTGATTTTGAGTATTAATTCAGAGCCAGATAAAAAGCCGTTCTGAATTTCATTTGAATCAGAACGGCTTTTTTATGCGCTGCATTTTAGAAGCGTTAAAGAATTTCTTTAATAACCGTTCCACGACTAATGGGGATTGGACGATTTACCGGGTCATAAACTTCCGTATGAGGAGGATAACCCATGAGGTGATAGACGGTTGCCAAAATGTCTTTCGGTCTTACAGCCCCCTCAATGGGATGGGCGGCATGCTTGTCGCTTGCTCCGTGAACGACACCGCCATTCACGCCACCACCAGCTAAGGCGATGGAGAAAACATTACCCCAGTGATCTCGCCCGGCATTGCCATTGAATTTAGGCGTGTGTCCAAACTCACTGAACATGATGACCAGTGTTTCATCGAGTAATCCGCGTTGCTCGAGATCTTCAATCAAAGCACTAAATGTTTGATCCATGCTGGGCATTAAATGCTCTTTGAGTGACTGATTGTGCTTCTTGTGTGTATCCCAGCCGCCCTGATTTTCAAATTTTCGATCATCAACCACGCGTGTCCAGTTAATTTGAATTAATGATACGTCCGCTTCGACTAACCGTCTGGCTAACAGACAGCTTTGTGCAAAGCGACCCTTTCCATAGCGTTCACGAGTCTGATCGGATTCTTTGGAGATATCAAACGCGTCACGAGCAGCTCCGGAACCGAGTAGGCTATAGGCTTTTTGTGTATGAATATTGAATGTCGAAACGGCCTTGGAATCGGATAATGTTTGTTGGGATTTGTTGATTTGAGAGAGTAAGGATTGTCGATTGTTGACCCGCAACTGAGTCAGGTCTTCGGCCAACGTCATTCCCGGAACATCGAATCGATTTTCATTTGGATAGCACTTAATGAGCCATGGATCGTGGGCACGACCAATGAATCCAGCGTCTTGTCCCGGCCAGGGCTTGTTTCCGTCGTTCCAGATATGTTCCGGAAGCACGATGGAAGATGGCAGCCCTTTATCTTCCCGTAGAGCCCGAGTAACAGCCGCCAGACTTGGATGATCGTTGGGGGGCCCCGGCGGACCACTCTCTCTGTTCATAGGGCTATGCTCGATACCAGTCAGCATCTGATAGCCGCTCGATGAATGTGCGTTGTCATGAGTAACGACACCACGAAGAACGGCAATCTTGTCCGTAAGTTGGGCCGTCTTGGGCATCAGTGCTCCAACGTGATAGCCTGGTGTTTTCGAGGGAGTCGTTCCAAATTCGCCACGGATTTCTGTGGGGGCATTTGGTTTGGGATCCCATGTTTCGTGTTGAGGCAGCCCGCCAATCAATCCAAATACGATCACCGATTTGGCTTTTCCAAATCCGGGCAGATTTGAATTACCAGCAGGGTCTGCCTGTGCTCGCTGTTTGAGGAGACCAGCAAGTGATAGTCCGCCCAATCCCAACCCGCCAACGCGCAGGGCCTCACGACGGGAAATCCCGTCGCAGAGTGTTGTGCCTTTGTCGTGGATAGAGAACATGATTTGATCCGCACTTCTACTTGTATACAACTATCATGGTAACAGAAAAAAAATTTGCCTTACTATTAAATATCGGCAGACAGAGTGGGTCTCTCTTGAGGTTGTTCGAAAAGCGAAGGTTGATTCATTGCTTTCAGGGCATTGATTCGTTAGTCGCTTCGGGTGTTCCTAAAATAAGCCGGGCTTTTTTGTGTTGCATAGCCAAAGGAGGTGAGTATCTCGACGTCGTTAAATTCGTATTTTAATTCTTCCTGATCATCGACGGTTAAAGTTGCGATGGAATCTTCAAGAACGACATGTAATTTTACTTCCTGACCGACGGTCATCATGTAGTCTTTCGCTCGAAGCGTTTGATGCTTGCCCTCAACAACTTCACCAATGACGATCGATTGGGGGCCGATTTGGATACCTGCGAATTTAAAGTTGTCATCATCGATGTAGTCAAAGGCGATGTATCCATTTGCGAATTCGTCTGATGTATTACTCAGGCTGGTGATATGGCTAATGTGTTGTCTAGGGCCGATGAAATTGTCGGATAACATGTAGACAGACATGCCTTCAGAGGCTGGCTGAACCTCAATCAAGTTTTCTGAAATATGCCACATTTCTCCAGCGAGTTGTTGGTTATATTTTGGGGGCTCAACAAGTTCTTCTGCGCGGAGAATACTAAGTGTATGGTAGGCACGATTGACATAAGGGGAATAGGCTCCCACAGCACCGTAACGAAGGGCCTCTGGGAATTCGTAGCTTGTAATTCGGGATCCATTTGCGAATACAGAAATTCGATTATCCCGAATTCGGAGACGCATATTGAGCGAGTTATGAAGATTCAGCCCCCGGCGTGCATGCTTTAGAATTCTTTCTTCACCGTTAACCACCTCACCGATAGCCCAAGAAGTGCTATCAGGATACACAGTTGAATTGATGATCGACTCAATCACTGTGGAAGATCGCGAAGAGCCGGCGACTCGTGTCATCCCAACGAATTTGTAATTTAACTGGTCCTGATAATCAAAGATGACAGGTTCGTGAGTGAAGTTTGTTTCATTGCGATCGGTTGACTGCAAAAGGATGTCGAATTCTTCGGGCAAAGTCTCATTAAGAAAGAGCATGTTGAAATTCGTAATATTTTCAAATCCCCCAAAAGGAAGTGGATATTCGTTTTCCTGATAAAATTCTTTGCCTTGTATTTTGAATCCATAGTCATTCATC